>Ga0265298_10005001_pt1 | contig 16776 bp, 14 predicted proteins | sample AusTroGonzalo_MG_3_FD_193486 | JGI IMG/M metagenome (GOLD analysis project Ga0265298, IMG submission 193486) | Bovine rumen microbial communities from tropical cattle in Woodstock, Queensland, Australia - Gonzalo_01 | ecosystem: Host-associated > Mammals > Digestive system > Stomach > Rumen ... | reverse complement strand
GTCGGAGAAGTTGTGGACAGTGATCTCGTACTTCTCCGTTGCCAGGTCTGCCACAACGGCAGCCACAGTCCGGTCCTCTCCGTTCAGGAGATCAAGGACAATCTGGTCCTGGCCGATGCCCTGGTCGTAAAGGCCGAAATATGCCTCATACGTTGCCTGGTAGGCAGGGTTGGTAAAGACGATATCGTCGGCCGCAAGGGCGTCGTCAATAAATTCAGCCACAGTCTGCGTGCCCTCCGGGTTGTAGAATTCGGAGTCCGACTCGAACACCAGCGCGTCGCGGCCGTAACGGACTATGAATCCAAGGAGCTCACGCTCGGAGGGGCCGGTGATTCGGTCTGCATCAGAAAGGACTTTAGATTCGTTCGCTTCGCTCAGAATGACAGAAGGAGAGCCTTGAATGACAGAACTATCATTTCGGCCAAGCGAAGCGCGTGGAGAAAGCTCCTTGGCATTCTTCTCCCTTGTCTTGCGGACGCGGTCCTGGATGATGTCCGCCTCTATGCCGAACCTGCGGGAGACGGTGTCCACGTAAACCTGGCGCTTGATGGCGTCCGGGATGTCGGCCACGGTGTCTGCAATCTCGTTGATGAGGTTGGCCTTTTTGAGGGGATCGTCCCCGGCCTCTCCAAGAAGGAGGTCCGTTTTGAAGGCGATGCCGTCCTGCTCGTGCTTATCTATAAAGTCCTGGATTTCCTCCAGGGTGTGCTTGCGGGAATAGGAATCGGGGTCGTCCCCGTCCGGGAGGAACACCACGCGGGGGTTCATGCCCTCCTTGAGGATGAGGCTGATGGCGCGGATGGCGGCATGGAGGCCGGCGCTGTCCCCGTCGTACATAATGGTGATGTTCTCCGTGAAGCGCTTTATAAGTCGTATCTGTTCTTCCGTGAGGGAAGTTCCGCAAGAAGCCACAACGTTGCGGATGCCCATCTGGTGCATCATCACAACGTCAACGTTGCCCTCTACAAGTATGCAGCGGTCCTTTTTGGAGATTTCGCTTTTGGCGAAGTAGATGCCCAGAAGGTTCTTGCTCTTGATGTAGATTTCCGTTTCCGGGGAGTTTACATACTTGGCCTGGTTGTCCGCCTTGAGTGTGCGGCCGCTGAAAGCAATCACACGCCCGCTAACGGAGTGGATGGGGAACATCACCCTTTCCCGGAACTTGTCAATCAGGTTGCCGTCATCTGTCTTGATGGCCAGGCCAGCGTCAAGGATGAATTCGTCCTTGTATCCGGCGGTACGGGCGGCGTCTACAAACGTGGTTTTCCCGGAAGGAGCCCATCCAAGGCTCCACTGCTCTATGGTGAGGTCCGATATGCCACGGTTCCGGTAATAACCGTACCCCACGGCGCGTCCCTCTCCTTCCTTGAGCTGGTCACAGAAGAACTTGCGGGCAAACTCACTCACGGCAAGCAGGCTTTCCGAGCGCTGCCTGGCGGCAATCTGTTCGGCGGTTTCTTCCTCTTCCTTGACCTCAATATTGTACTTCTTGGCCAGATGCCTCAGGGCTTCCGTGTAGGAGAGTTTTTCGTATTCCATGAGGAACCCCACCGCCGTGCCGGACTTGCCGCAGCCGAAGCATTTGTAAATGCCGCGTGAGGGAACCACATGGAACGATGGAGTTTTCTCGTTATGAAACGGACAGCATGCCCAAAGGCTGCCCCCCTGACGCTTCAGGGTGACGTAGTCTCCCACCACATCTTCAATGCGTGCGGTATCCAGAATGAGGTCTATGGTAGCCTTGGGTATCATAAGCCTACAAAGATACGAATTAAATGTAATCCGTGGAAATAATATTACCGCGCAATCATAAACATTTAATAATCAGCATATTAAATAACAACGCCCCGGTAATTTAACCGGGGCGTAGGTTGTTATTCCGCTGTGTGTCAATAAGTTACATTTGCGCGAGCGGCGCTATTGGCTAGAACGGAAGGTCGTCTGACTGGACGTCGTCTCCCGGCATGTCTTCCAGCGTGGGAGCCGGAGCCTCGTATGCCGGAGCCTGAGGCACTGCTGCGGGAGCCGGGGCTGCCACAGGGGCTGCGGGGGCTGCTGCTCCGGCAGGAGAGATGCGCCAGATCTGGATGTCTGTGTACCAGCGGCCGTTGTACTCACGGCTCTTGAGGTTGAATGCCACTTTGACGCGGTCCCCAACCTGGTATTTTTCCAGTTCCTGCACCTTGTCCTGGCCGAATGCCAGCATGCATGCCTGGGAAGTGAAGTTTCCGTCCGGATATTCCAGAATAAACTCCTGTTTGCTCCAGGCGCCGCGTGCGCTCATGCCAGACTGTACGCCAAACTTCTGGCGGATTGTGCCTTCCAGTTCAAGTGCCATGGCTTACTTCTTCTTGGCGGGCTTTGCAGGCTCCTCAGCGGGCTCAACGTAAGGGTGAACCTCAAGGAGGTCAACGTCGAAGATAAGGGTGCTGTTTGCGCCGATGTTGCGGGGACCGCGCTCACCGTAAGCGAGGTTTGCAGGGATCACCAGGGTGATCTTGCCACCTTCGCCCACGAGCTTCATGCCTTCTGTCCAACCCTTGATAACACGGTTGAGAGGGAAGGAGATGCCTTCGTTGGCGTCGAATTCCTTACCGTCGATGAGGGTGCCACGGTAGTTGACCTTGACGGTATCCTTGTCAGAGACTGCGTGGAGCTCGGAACCGGAATCCTGGATGAGGTAAACGATACCGGTGGAGGTGGAGTCTGCGCTGTTCTTCACATAGAAGTCCTTGCGGAAAGCGTCGCCTTTCTCCTTGTTGAGGGCGCCTTCATAAGCGGTGCGCTGCTGGAGGAAACCGTTGATGATCATGTTCATCTGGGAGGGGTCAATCTTGAACTGCTTCACGAACACGGAGTCCATGGGCTCGCCTTCCTTTGCCTTGAGGGCGTCTTTCATACCCTTCTGGACCTGGGCCATATTGAGCTCACCGAAGCCGTTCTGGGTCATGACAAGACCAAAGTTCACACCAAGGAGATAAGAGGTGGTGTCCACCTGGCCCTTTGAAGGAAGAAGGGAACGGACTTCCTTGGAACCCTCCACCTTGGGAGAGCAGCATGCCACCATCAGAACTGCAGCTGATGCGATGGCGAAAAGTTTGATAGTCTTCATGTTATAACTGTTACTTTTATATAGTTTTGTCTTGTTTTGGTAGCGCTTTGAGCGTTAGGACTACAAAGATAGTGATTATTTTTAAGAAATCAGTTTTTTTTCAATCATTTGGATATTCGAAGATTATTCGCTAAATTAGAGGCAAAACCGCAGCCTTATGTCCGTCGAATCTTCTGCATTACATGAAAAACTGAAGACTTTCTTCGGCTATGATGCCTTCAAAGGGGACCAGGAAGACATAATCCGTCACCTTGTTGACGGAGGCAACGCCTTCGTGCTCATGCCCACCGGCGGCGGTAAATCCCTCTGCTACCAGCTTCCCGCTCTTGTCATGGAGGGCACGGCTATCGTGATATCTCCCCTCATCGCCCTCATGAAAAACCAGGTGGACGTCCTCAGGGGATTTGTCACCGGGGATGAGGGCATAGCCCATTTCCTGAATTCTTCCCTTAGCCGGCAGCAGATATGGGACGTGAGGCAGGACCTTCTGAGCGGTATTACCAAACTCCTGTACGTTGCCCCGGAGTCCCTCACCAAACAGGAAAACATCGACCTTTTGAAAGAGATAAAAATCTCCTTCTACGCAGTTGACGAGGCCCACTGCATCTCCGAATGGGGACACGATTTCCGCCCGGAATACCGCAAGATCCGCTCCATTGTGGACGAGATCCAGCCCGCCCCCATCATTGCCCTCACGGCAACTGCAACCCCCAAGGTCCAGAGTGACATCCTTAAAAACCTCCGAATCCAGGACGCCACCATTTTCCGCAGCTCATTCAACCGCCCCAACCTTTATTACGAAGTCAGGGACAAGGTGGAGCCGGAAAAGGACATAATCCGTTTCATCCGCCAGAATCCCGGCAAATCCGGCATCATCTACTGCCTCAGCCGCAAAAAGGTGGAGGAACTGGCCCAGGTGCTGGCCATCAACGGCATCAAGGCACTTCCGTACCACGCGGGCCTGGACGCCAAGACGCGGGCGGAGAACCAGGACAAGTTCCTGATGGAAGAGATCGATGTCATAGTTGCCACTATCGCCTTCGGAATGGGCATCGACAAGCCCGATGTCCGCTTTGTCATTCATTACGACATCCCCAAGAGCATAGAAGGCTACTATCAGGAAACCGGCCGCGCCGGCCGTGACGGGCAGGAGGGCATTTGCATCACCTACTACAGCTACAAGGACATCCAGAAGCTGGAAAAGTTCATGCAGGGAAAGCCTGTTAGCGAGCAGGAAATCGGCAAGCAGCTCCTCAATGAGACCGTCGCCTACGCAGAGTCCAGCCAGTGCCGCAGGAAGCTGCTGCTCAATTATTTCGGAGAAGATTACCTCCAGGATAACTGCGGCGCCTGTGACAACTGCCTCCATCCCAAGGCCCGCTTTGACGGCAGGGAGGAGCTTTGCCTTGTCATAGAGCTTATCGACACCCTCAAGGAACATTTCAAACTGGAGCATCTGGCCAACATCCTCGCCGGGGTGGAAACCGCCATGATCAAGTCCTACAAGCACGATGAACTGGAACTCTTCGGCGCCGGCAAGGACCACGACACCAAGTTCTGGGCGGCCGTCATCCACCAGGGCCTCATAATGCACTATCTGGACAAGGATATCGAGAATTACGGCCTCATCATGGCCACGGACCAGGGCCTGGAATTCTACCTCAAGCCTCACGAGGTCATGCTTGTGGAGGACCGCACCTTCTCCGAAGGCGTAGATGATGACGATGACGATCCCGTCCCCGTTTCCGGCGGAGGTGGCGGGGACGAAGTCCTCCTCCACATGCTCAAGGACCTCAGGCGCGATGTTGCCCGCAAGTTGAAGCTCCAGCCGTGGATGGTATTCTCTGACCCGTCCCTTGAAGACATGACTATAGTCTATCCGCTCACCCTGAAGGAACTGTCGGAGAAGTGCCAGGGCGTTGGAGAGGGCAAGGCCCGCAAGTTTGGCCAGCCCTTCGTGGACCTCATCGTCAAGTATGTCGAAGAGAACGAGATAGAGCGTCCGGACGATTTTGTAGTCAAGTCCGTCGCATCCAAATCCGGAAACAAGGTTTACATTATCCAGTCAATAGACCGCAAACTTCCTCTGGAAGACATCGCTTCCTCCAAGGGCCTCACAATGGACGAGCTCCTTACGGAGATTGAAGGCATTGTGGGCACCGGCACCAAGGTCAACCTCAATTACTATATAGAGGAAGAGCTGGATCCGGAGGTGGTCTCTGAAATCTACGACTGGTTCAAGGAAGAAGCCACTTCAGACTCCCTCGCGGAGGCCCGTGATGCGCTCTCGGATGACTACGAGGATCTGGAAATCCGCCTTGTCCGCATCAAATTCCTCTGCGAGGTGGTGAACTAGAGATAAATCAAGGAAGAGAGATGGTCCTGGGCGAACAGCCTGAGGGCCATTTTTTGAAGGTCCTGGGCAGTGATTGCCTCAAGGTGCCGGCGCGTTTCAGCCTCTGACATAACGGTACCCCAGGCAAGGAGGCTTTTGCCCATGGAGAGGCACTGGGCTTCGCCGGATTCTGACGATATTGCCAGCTGCCCCAGCAGCTGCTTGCGGCATGCGCGGAGCCGCGCATCGGTCATGGGTTTTTCTGCCAAACGCTTCAGTATCTTATGGATTGCGTTCACGCACTTATCCAGGTTGGGCTTGTCGCAACCAAATGATATTGCCACGATTCCTGTATCGGCATACTGGGTATATGAGCACTCTATCCCGTACACCCAGCCGCGTTTTTCCCGCAGTTCTGCGTTCAGAAGTGAGTTTGAAGCCGGTCCGCCAAGTATGTTCACCAGCATTGCCGCCACCAGCCTGTCCGGCATCTCGTAGAGACTCGGAGCCCTCCCGCCAATCACGGCATTCACCTCGTGGTTATGCTTATCTATTACCTTTTGAAAAGACATTTTCTACCAGTTTAAGTATTCTCTTTTCAAGGTCTTTCTCGTCAATATCGGCCACAATGGTGAGGGCCATTCTTTCAGGGACGAAGTTCTTGGCAACGAAGCGGCGGAGCATGTCCGGAGTGATCTTTTTCACGGAAGCCGTGGTGCCCAGAATGGGCGTTTCCAGGGCGGAACCCTTGAATAGAAGCGCTTCAAAATTGTCGTAAACGTCCTCGGCCGGGTTGTCCTTGTAGGAGATTATTTCGTCCAGGATGACGCCGCGCTCGGTCTCTATTTCATCGGCAGGGAAGGTGGCCTGGGTGGCCAGTTCAAAGAGAAGGCGGGCGGCTTTGCCAAGGTCCTCCTTCAATACAGTTGCGTGCAGGACGATTTCCTCCTTGGTGGTGTAGGCGTTGAGCTCCCCGCCCAGGCGGTCCAGGTAACTGCTTATGACAGCGGCGCTTTTGCGGGCGGTGCCGCGGAACATGGCGTGCTCCGTGAAGTGGGCGGTTCCGGCTGGAAAGCCTTGTTCGTCCCTTGTGCCCGCGCCGATGGAAAGCGCGCAGTACGCCACTGCACGGCCGCTGCGTTTGACGGCGTATCTTAGCCCGGACGGGCAGGTGCCGGTAATCATCGTGCCCTTGCTATTTTGCGGAGGTCTCCGTCCAGGAAGCCGGCACCCCTGGTGTCCGAAATCCTGTGGCGGGAAATGTAGAAAAGCCTGTGGGAATTGGCCTCGAACAGCATTTTGTAGCACCAGGAGCCGGGAACCGGATTAGTTGGTGCAACCACGTAGCTGCAGAGGGTATTGAAGTCCCCGGAGAGGTAGCGGCCGTCGGAATCGTCCTCAGAGACAATGCGGAAGTCCTCGTCCAGATATTTGGCGGGAGCCTTTACGCTGGAGTCGATATCGTCCCGGGACATCCAGATAGCCATCATCTTTCCCTCGCGGGAGTAGATGCGGTTGAACCATTCAGATCCCAGATAGGCGGCCTTTTCCGACTCCATGGCGGCTTCCGTGAAGGTTTGGACGGCTTCTACCATGGCCCCGAGGTAAACCAGTTCACGTCCGGTGCTGATTCCGGCTGCGCAAAGGGGGAGGGAGATAACCTCGTGCATGCCGGTGGTGCCTTCGCCGGCCTCGGGCCCGCCCTTGACCAGGGTGAGGAAAACCAGGCTGGGCTGCGTTTCCCCCTTGAACTGGACAGATCCTGCCAGGAGGAAATAGTAGTTGGACGATTTTTTCAGCTTTTCGAACTCCGACGTAGTGCAGAACTCGAAGGGGGAGAGGGTCCAGCTCTGGACAACTTCCTGGCGGAGGGCGCCGTCAAGAAGGTCGCTTCCCGGGAGGACAACCTTGGTAATCTTGTCCTGAAAGTCGTTCAGGATATATTTTCTGGTGGACACCCTGCCCTGGGCCATCAGGACCAGCCCACACAGGGCGAGCGCCACGGTAAGAATCACTTTTCTCATTGTGCAATGAATGCGTATGTTATTGTGCCCATCTGCCGTGCAGGGGCGGTCTGGGACGATGAGAACTTCGAAAGCCGTGCCGCACGGATTGCGAATTCGTTAAGGCACTTGTCCGCGGAGGATAGGCTCTCGTTCACTTTGGCGTTGATTACATCGCCCTTGTTGTTGACGGCGATTGTAACCGTTACCTCTCCGGCGCCGAAGCAACGGTATGCCGGGATGGGCAGATGGGAGGCCTTGCGGCCGTCCAGGCTCCAGGACAGCACGGAAGGGCCGCTGTATGGCTTGGTTTCCTGTTTTTTGTCCTCCTTTTTTGTTACGGGAGCGGCTACAATATCGTTCTCTTCTACCTGGTTCTGGCCGTTTTTAAGATCCTGGGCCAGACGTTCCGCCTCCTTGTAAAGCTCTTCCGCGTTGGTGCCGCGATCGTCCTTGAGGGCCGACCTGTCAACGGCGACGTTGCGGACGGGAATGCTCTGCGCCGCGGCAATGAGCTCTTCCAGCTTTTCCGCAGTGAGCTCCCGGAACACCTTCTCCTGCTCCTCCTTTTCCTGCTCCTCCATCTTGGTGAAGTCCAGGACAAACGAATTCTCCTTTTTCCATTCGGACCCTATCTGGACCAGAAGCAGTACGATAATCACCGCGACGTGAACAATCGCGGTGATGTAAAGTCCAGCCTGGGTCTCCGGAGAAAGGCGTTTCATTTCTTTCTTTTCTGCCGTTTGCTCTTCAGCGCTTTTTCAACAGTATTGGTAATAATGTCGATTGCAACTTTGTTGTGGCCGCCCTGCGGGACGATGACGTCGGCGTAGCGCTTGGACGGCTCGATGAACTGCAGGTGCATGGGTTTGACGGTGTCGCAATAGTGCTCAATGGCGGTTTCTATGGTGCGGCCGCGCTCGGCGATGTCACGCACCATGATGCGCATGAGGCGGTCGTCATCGTCGGCATCCACGAACACCTTGATATTCATCTGGTCCCTGAGTTCCTTGCAGGTGAAGATGAGAATGCCTTCCACGATTATCACGTCTGCAGGCTCCACGGTGACGGTTTCCGTTGTGGAGCGGGAGCAGGTTATGTAGGAATATACAGGCTGCTCGATTGTCTTTCCGCTCTTGAGCTCACGTATCTGCTGGCACATAAGCTTCCAGTCAATGGCGTCCGGGTGGTCGAAGTTTATGTTCTTGCGCTCCTCCACCGGGACATGGCTGGAATCCTTGTAATAGGAGTCCTGGGGAATGACAACTACTTTTCCCTGTAGCTGCTGTGTGATAGCCTTTACAACTGTGGTTTTTCCTGAGCCGGAACCGCCGGCGATACCGATTACGAGCATATTCTAGAATTCTGCGTTCTTGGGCGTTCTTGGGAACGGAATCACGTCCCTGATATTGGACATGCCGGTGACAAAGAGGAGAAGGCGCTCGAAGCCAAGTCCGAATCCGCTGTGAGGGACACTGCCGTAGCGGCGGGTGTCGATGTACCACTCCAGGTTCTTGCGGCTCATGCCAAGTTCGTCAATGCGGGCCTCAAGCTTCTCCAGAGAGGCTTCACGCTCGCTTCCGCCGATGATTTCTCCAATCTTGGGGAAGAGGACGTCCATGCCGCGAACGGTGCGTCCATCCTCGTTCTGCTTCATGTAGAAGGCCTTGATGTCCTTGGGGAAGTCAATGAGGATGACGGGTTTCTGGAAGTGTTTTTCTACAAGGTAACGCTCGTGCTCTGACTGGAAGTCCGTGCCCCAATGGACGGGGTACTCGAACTTGACACCACCCTCAATTGCCTTTTCCAGAATCTCAACCGCCTCTGTGTAGGTGACCCTCTGGAAAGGAATTCCAAGGACACTCTGCATGCGCGCGATGAGGCCGTCGTCATACTTGTCGTTGAGGAACTTGAGGTCATCCATGCAGTTGTCCAATGCGTACTGGACAAGGTATTTCACAAACTCCTCTGCAAGCTCCATGTTGTCCTGGATGTCATAGAAGGCCATTTCCGGTTCAATCATCCAGAACTCTGCAAGGTGACGAGGGGTGTTGGAATTCTCTGCGCGGAATGTGGGGCCGAAGGTGTAGATCTCACCAACCGCCGTTGCGCCAAGTTCACCTTCCAGCTGGCCGGAAACGGTGAGGCTGGTCTTCTTTCCAAAGAAGTCCTTGCTGAAGTCCACATTGCCCTTCTTGTCCAGAGGGATGTTTTTGAGGTCCAGGGTGGTAACCTGGAACATGTCTCCTGCACCTTCTGCATCGGACTCTGTGATGAGCGGGGTATGCAGATACACAAAGCCCTTCTCATTGAAGAACTTGTGGATGGCGAACGCCATGGCATTGCGGATGCGGAGGACTGCCCCGAAGGTGTTGGTCCTGAGGCGCATATGCGCTACGCTGCGGAGATACTCAAGGGTAGTATCCTTTTTCTGGAGGGGGAAGCGCATGGGGTCGCATTCTCCCAGCACTTCAATTTCCGTTGCCTGTATTTCCACGGCCTGGCCGCTGCCAACGGATGCTTCCAGCTTACCTTTTACGGCAAGTGAAGCCCCGGTTGTGACTTTCTTGAGGAGCTCTTCGTCAAAGAGTTCCGTGTTGGCCACAACCTGGACGTTATTTATGGTGGAACCGTCGTTAAGGGCGATGAATTTAATCTGCTTGTTGCCTCTTTTGGTGCGTACCCAGCCTTTGGCAAGTACCTCTACGCCGGGCTCCATGGAGAGCAGTTCCTTAATCTTTGTTCTTTTCAGGTTTTCCATGACAGAATTTGCTCAAATCATGCAAAGATAGCAAATTCTTGCCTAAGGTGCAATCCTTCTTCTCCAGCAGAGTCATATATTTCACCCTTGCCCTGTTGCGGAGGGCCCAGATGCTCTTGATGAGTTTGGTTTTCTCTCCTGCCGTTTTCTGTTCCGTTCCAAGATCGAACGTGTGCATGATGATGCTGTTCTTGACCTTTATCGCCATACAGCAATATAGGTTAATCTCATAAGGGCCGAAGTCCGGATAGTCCTTAGTCATCTTGTCGATGATTCCATTGAAGTCCCGGTTGATTTCCTTTGCCAGGATTCCAACCTTCTTGTCCGTTCCAAGATACTCCCTTAGGATGACAAGGGTTCTTGTATAGAACCATTCCTTGGGCAAGTTGCCATCCAGTCCGTAGAGCACGTCACCTCCAAGACGCAAAAAGGCGCCGTATTCCGTAGAAATGGCGCCTTTTAGTTGTGATTCCAGTTCGTGGCATCGTTTCACATAATACGAAAGATCTGCTTCCAAACTGTGAATTCTCTTGCTCAGATTCTCATTCTTGTCTGTCATTTTGTCCATAATTGTGTGATTTTAAAGGGTTTTCACAAAAGTATGGACAGACCACATTATTTACACGTTTTCAGCCTCTTTTTTTATAACAACACAACAGCTTGTTTTTCAACGCACTACGTGGAATACTTAAAAAAAATGAGTTTAACTACTTAAAAATGAATTGCTCTTCTTGCCACCTGCCGTCCTTAAAAAAGGCCCAAAACGCGGACGCGGGGCATAAAACAGGTTCCCGTCCTCAAAAACGGGCGTTTTCAAGGACGGGAATGAGTTGATTATGTAATAATCTTACTTAATCTTCTCCCAAGTGAAGGTGTGCTCATCGTCAAAATCAAGGCCGGTGAGGTCGGTTTCGTTCCAAACGCCATAGTACTTGGTTTCCTTGGTGATGCAGCCATTGGCGTCGTACTCGTAGTCATAGACAGCGGTCTTGGCGGCAGCTTCGTCACCATAGTTCCACCAGCGGCAGGTTTCAAGAACGTTGACAGAGGTGTTGCCGAAGAGGCGGGCCTCATGCATCCATCTCTTCATGCCAAGGTCTTCTGCCCAGTGGGTCTGAACCTGGCCAACGTTAACCTTTGACAGGTAGGTGGCCTTCTTCTGACGCCAGAAGTCATGGTCCTTGTCATAACGGCCCCATGCCATGACGTTGTTGTCCTCAATGGTCTGCTCGGTGACCTTGGTGCCATTCTTCTTGGCCTCTGTGAAGAAACCGTTTTCATCGTAGGTGATGGTCAGGACGTTGCCGTCGCCATACTTAACCTCGGTAGCGAAGCCCTTATCGTTGAGTGTCATTTCGTACTCAATGATTTCCTCAGACCAAGCGCCATTGTCTTTCCACTTGTCTTTGATGGTGAGTTTGTTGCCTTCGTAGACGAAAGTCCTTACCTCCTCGTCGTTTCCGTAGGATGCGACTTTACCATCTGCATTGTAGGTGAAAGCCTTGCCGTCGAGGGAGGTGATGCGATACTCGAGCTTGATGCCGGTTTCGTCCTCATTCTCGCCGTCCTTCTTGTCCTTGTCGCAAGCAACAAAGGAGAATGCCATAGCAGCAAGAGCTGCGAACATAAATAACTTTTTCATAATTGTTTAATTAGGGTTAAAGATTAATAATAAGGAATATATGTTTTTAGTTTATTTGCGCATCTGAGAATATCATTATCGCCTGTCGCATTAATAACGCGATACTCAAATTCGGCGCCGTTTCTCTTACAGGAGCGATAAAGTGTACCCATGTCTGCATAACAGGCCGATTCGTCCGTGCATGCAAAGAAGTATTTCTTATCGGCTTTAGCCGCGATGCTGTTTCCAAGTTTCGTGTCTATGAAAACCATGGTGCTGAATAAATCCTGATTTGAAAGAACTGCTTCCCCGGCACCTTCCAGACCGACGGCATAATGTGCGTTCTGCGGATAAACTCCTTCATAGAAAGATATCCATTCCGTAACGCTCTTCTTATTCAGATCGCATGGAAGATAGGCGAACAGGTATTTGGTGTTGGTTGAGTAGAGTACAGACATGATGCTCTTCAGTTGCTCCGCGTCCATTCCTTTGTGGAAGAAATAAATTCCTGTTCCGGGCTCTGTTGATTTGTATGCCAGGGAAGGGGCCGCGCCGTTTTCATCAAAAGCGACATCCTGTAAAGAGTACGTCTCCCATGAGCATTCCGGCCATGAGGAAGCGCCGTTCATGTAATGGTCGAAATAGGGAAGGACCTCGCCAAGGGCTTCCATCCAATAGCTGCTGGAATGGCCGCCATTGCCTACTCTGAACTCATGTTCATATCCAAGGCTGCGAAGCTGAACATGGAGTGTGTCGTTTGCAATGAGGAGTTGCTCTTCATCATCTCCGCAGGTAAAGAACCAGTGGACTTGAGAGAGAGAAGCCTTGTTCTGCTCCGTAAACTGATAAAACGGACAGTGCTGCTTGTAATAATCGGTTATTCTTCCGTAACCGGATTCTCCCATCCCGCCGAATATCTTACCCCACTGGCCTTCCCAGCCGCTTAAAGACTCCGCCATATACTGGGCATCGGTCCTGAAAGACATGCTGAGCGGGGCACTGCAGAGGAAAGTCTCGGGATGTTTTTCCGGAAGTACCATGGCACCGAAACCGCCCATGGAGTAACCGGTTATGGAACGGTGTCCCCTGTCCGGAATGGTACGGAAGTTTGCATCGATGTGAGGAACAAACTCGTTTATGAACATGTCCATGTAGTTGTACTTGCCCGTGTAGTAGTTACAGTAATAAGATGTAAATCCTTCCGGGAAGACATAGATCATGTCGGAAATTTTGCCTGACGACTCCAGGGCTTTTATCTTCTGATTGGCCGTAAGGTATTTTCCATTCCAGGAGTTATGTGTATCCCCAAGTCCGTGTAACATGTACACCACAGAGTAAGACTTGTCTTTGTCCGAAACATAACTTGCAGGAAGGAAAACCGAGTACTTTATGTCTGTCCCCATTATTTCGCTATGGAAGACCAGATCCTGGGTGTATCTTTCAAAGTTGCCGTCCGGCTCCGGGAGTGTACGTTTGTTGTCACATCCGCAGGAAACCATGGCCAGCAGGGACAGGAATACGAATATGGTTCTACTTTTTGTCATAAACTACCATTTCAGAAGCATAGAGTTCATAATCCGGATGGGGATTGTCCAGGCGGAGGGTAAGAGTGTGCTCTCCGCTTTCAAAACAGTAGGCGGAGAAAATTTCATACTTGCGCTTGATATAATCAATTGGCATAGTAAAGTGTTCTACCTCTTCCCCGTCAAGGAGGGCCGTAACAGAAGCGACATAGCTGTCGTCTGCGTGGCCGGTCTTGCGTACGATGCCCTGGACTACAACGCTGTTGCCTTTGAACTGGAAGTCAACGCTTGTGGTGAAGGCCTTCTTGAGCACTCGTTTTTCAACGGGGACAATCCCCTCAAAACACTGCTCGTAGCGGACGGGCTCAGGTTTTTCCACGTTGATATAGATGCAATCTATATCGTCTTCGTTGCATCCGAGCTGCTTTAATACAAGATTGTAGTTCTCATTGCAGACTGTCTCCAGGCTCAATGACGTGTAAGGGAACGGGATGTCCTTGATGCGCTCTGCTCCCTTCTTCCAGTATTCGGGGATGGCATCATAGCCGTACATCACGCCAAGAATGCCCGCTGCCGACGCCGGGTTGCAGTCGGAGTCGTTGCCGCAGCGGGTGCTGATATCCATCGTCTTCAGGAAATCACCCTCTCCATACAGGAGGCCGATGACCACGAAGGCACTGTTGATGGTGGCGTCGATGTTGAAGCCGTTCCAGACTCCTTCCGGGCAGCCCACGTCGTTGGCGTGGCGGTTTGTAACCTCAAACCAGCACTGCTTCCAGTCGTTGGGGTACTTTTTCCAGTATTTGATTACGTCGGCGATGGTGCTGTGGAACTTGGTGCCTTCCGGGATTGTCTTGAGGGCTTCCGTGACGATGGTGGGAATATTGTCACAGACGTATGCCAGGCAGTACATTGCGCCGATGTAGACGCCTCCGTACCAGCCGTCTCCGTAGTTCATGATATGGCCGATGCGGTCGCTCAGCTCCGACGCCTTGTTGACTGCGCCGGGGTAGAGCATGCCAATGAAGTCCGCCTCTATCTGGAAGTCGATGTCGTCCGCGTGCGGGTTGTACATCCAGTGGCCCGATTCCGGTGCGCCACGGCCGTTCATTATGTTGTAGCGGGCCGCCTGGTTGGCGTGCCAGAGCTTGTAATCGGCATAGGCAAAGGCCTTGGCATATTCCTCCACAGGAGCGTCCAGACCGTATTTGAGCATGGTTTCCATGAAGGTGAGGTCCATGTAAACGTCGTCGTACAGGCCGGGATCCTCAATGTACGTGTCGTAGATATAGTCGTCGTACCAGGGGATGGGAATCTCCTCCATCATCAGTCCGCCCTTGTACTTGAACTCGGTAGGTCCGCCGTAGGTGCAGCCGATGGTCTGGCCGTACCAGCCGCCCTTGATCTTGTCCATCAGGGTGGCTTTGTCTATACTGACGGTCTGGCCATAGGGAACCTTGGGCGCGCAGGCTGCAAGCAGCAGGAGGACAGGTATTAGAAGTGACTTTTTCATCAGTTGTGATAGTAAACGTCGTCGATTGGTTTGCTGCCGTAATACTGGATGGCGTTGATGCGGAGGAGGTAGGTGTCAGGCTTGGGGTTGCGCCAGACCATTTTTACGGAGTGGCGGCCTTCCGGGAGGCCATACTTCCAGGCGGGTTCAAGCTTACGGGATGTGCCCTTCATTGGAAGTATGGACACCTGGTCAAGCTGGCCGTCAATCCAGACCTCAATCTCTGCTACGTAGTCATCGTTTTCCTCTGCCAGGGCAAAGACTTCGGAGCCGACGTGCTTTTTGGACACGCGGTTGGCGTAGTCGGCGGTGATGCCCCTCAGGCACACAAGGTTGCCCCAGATTACAAAGCCGTTGCCGGAGAAGTCAAACTCGTAATCCTTGCTCATCCAGGCGTCTTTCTGGTCCCTGTAAATGGGATATGTGCCCACGAAGTTCTGCTCCAGCGGGAGGACTTCCACGGGTTTCTGGGGGATAACCACCTCGGCCTCACGGACTTCTCCGCCGTTCTTTTCGATAAGCTTGAGAGCCTGGTCAAAGGAGTACTCGGAGCCCTTGGCAAGGGAGACGTCCGTGCCTTCGAAGTCCAGGTCCCAGATTTCCATGACGGGATCTTTCCAGAAGGCGGGCATGTTTTCCAGGCCCAGAACTACGCCAAGGACGCCGCCAACGGTAGCGGGGTTGCAGTCCGAATCCTGACCGCAGCGGGTGGAAATCTCCAGCGACTTGCCAAAATCTCCGCCGCCGTAAAGAAGGCCCATTGCCACATAGGCGGAATTGATTTTTGCGTCGATGTCAAAGCTCAGGAACACTCCCTTGGGGCAGCCGGTGTCCGATCCCCACTTTTTCTGAACCTCGAACCAGGCCTGCTTCCAATCGGCAGGATACTTCTTGTGGAATACGCGGACGTCGTTGACGCACTGCCAGAAGGTGCTCTCCTGAGGGATGCCTTCAAGGGCCATGTCAACTATCTTGGCGGGGTCGTCCTCAATGAACGCGGCGCTGTAGAGGCCGGCAACGAAGGCTCCGCCGTAAAAACCGTCGCCGCTGTTCATGATGTGACCCACGCGGTCTGCGATGTCAAGCGCCTGGGGAATCATTCCCGGGGCCATGAGGCCCACGAAATCGGCCTCAATCTGGAAGTCCAGGTCGTCGGCGTGGGGGTTGTTGAGCCAGCTGCCGGACTCCGGGGGCATAATGCCCTGGCGGACGTTGTAGCGGCCGGCCTGGTTGGCGTGGGCAAGGTGGTAAGGCGCATACGCAAAGCGCATGGCCAGTTCCTCTGACGATGCATCCAGACCCAGCTGTTCAAACGCTTCGGCGAAGGTGAGGTCGTTGTAAACATCGTCAAAGAGGCCGGGTTTGCGAATCCACCAGTGCTTGACGTAGCCTTCTCCCCAGGAGATGGGCATATCGTCAGGGATTATCATCCCGCAGAACTTGAATTCCGTGGGAGCGCCGTAAACCACGCCTATGGTCTGGCCAGCCCAGCCGCCCATAATTTTGTCCATGAGTTTGTCCTTGGACATGGTCACGGACTCCGGAGCCTTGGGCGCGGAGCACGATGCGGCAAGAAGGCCTGCCAGAAGTATAAGCTTACTTAGCTTCATAAACCTGAAGTTCTGTTATTGAAATGAACGCAGATACGTCCTTGGTGTACTTGTTCCAGTGAATCAGGACTGCATCGTCTCCGATTACGCGCACTGCGGTTGTGGTAACCTTGGGGAACTGGAAGACGAACTCGCCGTTGTGGGGCTGGAAGAAGACTTCGTCGCAGTAGGGCCAGTCCGGGGTGACGGTAGCCTCCAGAGGCTGCCATTCGCCGTTTTCATCCAGATACTCGGGGTGCAGGTTGCTGTACCAGCCGCCGAATTCCTCCAGCGGTCCGTAGTGGAAGGAGATCATGTC
>Ga0265298_10005000_pt1 | contig 16776 bp, 13 predicted proteins | sample AusTroGonzalo_MG_3_FD_193486 | JGI IMG/M metagenome (GOLD analysis project Ga0265298, IMG submission 193486) | Bovine rumen microbial communities from tropical cattle in Woodstock, Queensland, Australia - Gonzalo_01 | ecosystem: Host-associated > Mammals > Digestive system > Stomach > Rumen ... | reverse complement strand
TCGGCCGTCCGCCGTAGCGACGGCAGGGAGAGCACACCCCTGCCAGCCGCTTTGCGGAAGGTCTGGACCCATGTGTTCGTGAGGGAGGCGAAGTTCCAGTCCGCGAAGTCAGTCTCCACGCAGTTCTCGTTCGAGAACTGGCCGTTGCTCGTTATCCCGAGAAGGTTCGGTAGTGACACGACATGCCGTCGGACGCTTCCCGAGATGGCGGAGAGATAGCCTAAAGATGTCGCCCGTGTGCTCGACTGTACGGCCTCCTCGACCCCCTGCCAGAAGCCCCGGGAATCGTACCAGCGCACCTGGTTGCACGATTCGAGGTAGACGCGCATCCGATCGGCAAAGGCCCCCTTGTAGTTGCCGTGGATTTCCAGCTCGTAGACGCTGTCGAGAAACGAATAGCGGGAGTCGCCCGGGACGACCACGCCGCGCGACAGATCAAGGTATTCCGCAGAATAGTCGTTGAGATTGCCGATGATGTGGTTTTGGTCCGTTGCAGTGTTGTTGCCGATGGTGATCTGGCCCGAGGAATTGCGATGGCACTCGAACTTCCATTTGCCGTCGGTGATGTAGGCCGATCCAAGGATTTGCGCGGGATCGGTGTTGTAGGTGCTGCGCCAGATGTCCTGCGCGTCGGCCGCGGTGGTCGCCGGATTGCCGTCCGCGTCGAGGATGTACAGCTTCCAGTGCGGCGGGTCGTAGCCGAGCGACTTCCACGCGCTGCCATATTTCAAAAAGCCGAAAGCACCGTCATCGGAAACATATAGGTCTGTAGCTTTCGATCCTTCGGCGACACCGGCAGCAGCGGCAAGGTCGGCCGCAGAAAGCACCGTCGTCCACTTTACTTGCGCGAGGTCATTCGTCAACGTATATACCACGATGTCGCCGTCGCCGCAGAGCGCGTAGAAGCGCGGACGAAAATACTTCGTGTGGCTCATCCGCTTTGCAACGACGGTCTTTCCGGAAAGAGCCGTGTCGTTCTCAACAGTCGCCCATGCATTTGAAACCGGCGAGGAATCCTCGTCAAACGCGGTAATTGGCCTCGATCCAAACGCCTCATTTCTGGCTGTCGGATTCGCATACCAAGGCACAACATAGTTCACCGTAGCCGAGGCACATTGCACCGTCAGCGAGACACAAGTCAATAGAATCGTTTTCATTATCTGTATTATACAAAATCTAACCAAACTGGGCAAGTACTACCGCCTTCAAAAAAGCTAAAGCGTGCGTAGAAACGCCGCGGAGGACTCGGCGCATTCGAGCATATTCGTCGCGCCAAAATGCTCTATGGTGAACCACCCGCCATAGCAGGCGTCGCGCGCGGCGGAGACTATACGCGCGACGGGCACGACGCCAGACCCCACTGCACACGAACCGCGGCTGTCGCCAGCCGGCCGGTCCTTTAGGTGAAAATGCCGCGTCCGCGGCAAAAGCTCAAGTCCACTCTCGGCACGCTCCCCGGGGCTATTGAAGTTCCCAGTGTCGTAGACAAAACCGACAGAAGGCGCGGCCTCGAGAAACGCCTTCGTGCGCCGGATCCCGCAGGTCGGCGACCGCTCGTCGTCAAAGTCCTCGACCAGCGTCTCCACACCACGCGAGGCGGCCATGTCGGCAAACCGCCTCGTCCGGCGCACGATAACGTCGAAAAGCTCGCCGTCATCCGCAGCCGACGGATAGAACCCGGGAACGAGCATTACCTGGGAGCATCCGTTCGAGACGGCAAGAGACACAAGTGCCTCGCACTTCGCCACGTCGTAGCCCTTCTCGAACTCCGGCCATCCGACCACGCACACGACGGAAAAACCCGCGTCTCTCGCCGCGGCGAGCCTGTCGGCGGCAAGCCCTTGCATCACCGTCATTCCCTCTATACCGGCGGCGCGGACCTTCGCCGCCGCAACCGCAAAAGACACGTCCTCCTGTCTGGCAATGTCCTCAACATGGCTTGAGAAGATGGACAGTTTCAGCGGCGCACGGACAGGCGCGTGGTCTATATCGTTCAGCGCGACTGGATCAAGGACGGCGGCAATCGCCCTGAAGGCAACAGACATCAACACAACAACGGGAAACTTGTCCATCGCAATCTTCTTGTTCCTACCGCAGACGAATGAAAAGCCCCGGATCCATTCCCCTATCCCAATCATTGTCGCGGTGGAGTATCACCGCCTTGCCGGATGGTGCCGCGGCACCTGCGCGATAGACGCCGAGGACCTTCTCGCCGGGATATGCGGCTCTTTCCGCGGGCGTAGAGTTGGAAATCCAGTCGCGCCTGTTCTCCCGCCAGCCGTCTTGAAACCGCGAGGCATGAATTACGACTGGTTTTGCGGCCGCCGAAACTACAGGCACATCCGCAAGAAGATTAGAGATCGCCTCCTCCGACACCGCCTGCCCCGTAAAATGTATCACGTCAGGTACGCGGCCCCGAGATGTTTGCGTACCAGTACTGTAGGTAACACCGTCAATGACCTCCACTCCATTGCTCGTGTTGTGTGTCTTGTCGGCGAAGATCCTCGTCCCAACAGTCATATCGGGCGCCGCGTGGAGCGTCAGCTTTCGAAGCGACGAATCGCCGGCGAACGCGTAGGTGCAGAGGTTTGTGACCGTCGTCTCTTCAGTTGCGCCGCCGAGCGAAATCTCCTCCACGTTCGGCATCAGGAAGAGAAGTGTTCCCCCATCGTACTGGGTTGTATCGACGCGCCAGCCGACGCCACGCAGGTTTGGCAGCGAGATCGCCCCCATTATAGGGACGCGCAAACGCAACGAACCGTCGCCGCGCTCGCTATTCCCTCCCCACTTGTGCTCGAAAAAGCCCTCTGGTATCTTTGATACAGACGAGATATCCCACCAGTCAAACCTGGTGTCGGTAAGCGGCATGGAACCGAAAACCCGGACGCCGCACAGTTCCCCCACCTTCGGCTCCTGCACGATGAGGCGCCTCACGTTTCCCTGGGCAGTAAAGGCATAGTCATCGAACAGAGTGGTGGTCGCGGAAGGTTCGTCGAGGATGATCATCTCGTAGGAAGTTCCGAAAAGCGGTGGCGCATCCTTACCGCTATCGCCGCAGTGGAACGGCTGGGGCGTCCCTCGGGTAACGACGGTCCCTGGGGAGAGATATCGGAATGGGCCTTCACGGGAGGCAGGGAAGGACTGCGACCCACGGGTTCCACCGAACTTATTGATCGTCCATGGCGTTTCGTCACCCGCAAGCCAAATCGGCCCACCGAGATCGATTGTTCCAGTCCCAGTATCACTCTCGGGGGAAAGGCCGGCTTCCGCCGCCTTGCCGACCGTCAGTGTGTGAGCGGCCTCGTTCAGGACCGAGACGTAGACCGTGAAGTTGCCGTCGGTCATCGTGGTCTTGTCGGCGGAGAGAGTCCACGGGTGAACAAATCGCGCGTAGACCCAACTGTCGCGCTCAATGACGAAGGAAACCGTTGCATTCGTCCAACCCTCCCGCGGGATGTCCCCGTACCATTTCCGGAAGGTTCCAGTCCCTTTGGGATCGGCCGTGAGCGTGATGGTCGTGCCGCGATGGTATATCCCCTCCGAAACGGCCGGAATGTCGCTCTCGACGAGCACGACATCGTTGAAATGCTCGTTTTGATCAATGACAAGCGAGCATAAATCCGAGTCGATGGAGAGTGCGCCCGTCATTGCCGCGTATTCTGCGGCGAGATAGGCATCGGATGGAACGCCATCGTAGAGCCGAACCTCGTCCATGCAACCACCCCACGCGCGGTCGCCTTCTTTGTCATGATAGGCCTTGGACGTATTTCCAAGCGAAAGGGGTTCATCATTGTCCGTAACACTCCCGACCTCGTCGCTGCTCTTATTCTTCACCCCGTCGAGCCACAAGAATGCGGTTTCGTTATTAAAGGCGACGCCAACATGCCGCCAAACCGCGTTTGTCAAACTGGGCGACACCGACGGCGTCGCCTTGGTCGTCGAAGATCCATACGATTCCAACTTTCCTACTGTGGCGGCGTTCACGCCAATCCGAACGCCGAAACCGTCCGTCGAGTGATTGTTTAAGTCGCTATCCGTTCGCGGATGCTGGCGTTTGCAGAATATTTCATCATAGCGGAATCCTTCATTACCATTTCCAGCCACGGAGGTGTGGTAGAGCCAGCCGGAAACCGTGAAGGAACCTGCCAGATTAAGGTTGCCGCCATCGGGGATAAACACACCACCCTTCTCGATGCCGCTCGCCAGATGTGCATTGTTCGTATAGATTAGGACGGACTGGCCGAACTTGCCCGACTCGCCAATCTTTGAGAAAGACGACACCTCGCCGTCGAAGCGCGCGTCGCCAGCGGAGTTGGGATATTTGCCGAGCGTATTCACGGCGTTCATGTGCCATACGCCGATGTAATTCGACCAGACCTCGGACGCTCGGGCGGTCATGTCCTTGTCTGTGCGGCCGTAGACGACGGTCAGGCGCTTGCCGCTCGCGAAGACCGGCACCTTGACCCAAAGCAGTGACTCGCCGCCAGGATTCCACGTGTCAATCTCGTATGGGAGGATAGCACCGTTCTCGTCAGTAATCTCGAAGTGAGTGCCATCACCAGCCGCCACGTAGTCGAAGCCATCAATGAGCGACGTGGATATCTTCATAAGCGTCGGCACATCATAGGCGACTGCCACTGAATTGGTTACCGTCATCGTAAAGCGATGCTCCGCGCCATGCGAAGCAAAGCAGGTAAACGCAAAAAGCACCGCTACGCAAAAGATGCGCACAGCGCGTATACGTATGCTATTCTTCATGCGGGCATTATACCAAAAACTCGCAAAAAAATCCTACTTGAAAACTATTGCACCGGCTCCATGCGCACGTCGGAAAACTCGACCGAGCCCGTCGCGTTCCAGAGGTAGAGGACGAACTCAGAGTAGAAGTCGGCCGACTTCGGACCCGCCGTGAAGAAATACTCCTGGTGTATCCAGTCGGTCGTGCCCGTCAGTCGGTTGCGCGGAAACCACGTGTTGCAGTCATGCCACACCTTCGCCCCCACGCCGCCGCCGTTCCCGTGCGAGACGACGTTGTCGAGCTTGACGAAAAACGAAATGCGATACCTGACACCAGGCTTGAACCGGCCGTGCGCAGCAATGAAGTGGTTGCCTACGCGGACCGTCCGCGGCTCGCCCTCGACCGACATGCGAAACGCCTTCCCGCTGGCGCCATGAGGTCCGCCGTCGACGACCGAGACATAGGGGACGTCCTCTTCCCGGCATATCCAGCCGCCCTTCCAGCCGTATCCACGATCGGGATTCTCGTAGTAGCCGAAATGCCGCTTCGAGCCGCCCGACGGCGGTGCGGCGAAATCCCCGTTCACGACGATGTTCGCACGTCCGCTCTTGGCACGGTTGCCAAGCTCCTCCTCTACCGAAATGCTCCTCACGTAGTCAGAGACGCGCTTCGCGAGCGGATCGTAGAACTCGCGGCGGAAAAGCGCGATACGGCGATGCTCCAGCGAACCTGGCTCCACGCTCCTTGCCGCCTGACGCAGCCAGCCATCCCAGCGCGCAAGCGTCTCGGGGCCGTAGATGCGCGCAAAGATCTCGTACTCACCCGGAATCTGCATCGAGGGCCCGAGCGGCGTGTCGACGGGCTTTCCGCGCACGCCGTTGATCCCCTTGTCCTCTATGTCGCCGAAGAATCTCGCCATCGGCTTCGCGCCCTTCCCGAACATGAGGCGGAAGTACTCCTCGAGAAGCGCGTCAACGTCGACAGACGCGTTCCAGGCCACCTTCCCGAGCACGTAGTAGCAAAGACTGTTGTAGAGGGCGCGGTCGTTCTCGCATTCGGCAAAGACGCCGAAGATCCACGGCGCGACGGCCTTGTAATAGCTCGCCCACGCACGCGGAGTCCCGTTCGGCACGTCCGGCACGAAGCGGTTGCCGTACTTGTTCGGGTACGTCCATATCCACACGGGCCTACCAAGCTTCTCGCGCCAGCGGCGGATCTCCTCGTGCTCGCGCCTAAGCGCCGCCGGGCTCGACGCAGACCACGGTCCGGCCTCGGCGACCATCACGTCAACGTTGTCGGGTATATCGACAGACGGCACGCTGCGATAGGGATGGTACGCCATTTGCGTGATGCGGGCGTCGACTCCTTCTTTCCTCAACCGGTTCGCAAGCTCGACCGTACGCCCCCAGACGAGCTCCGTCGCATAGTCCCCCTTCATCTCGCCGAAAGCCGCCTTGCACTTCTCGCACCTACAAGGAATGAAGCCATCCTGCGGCATCACGTCCACCCACGGCCTGCGGAACGCCACGATCGACCATTTCTTCCCAACCCCGCGCACCTCGGGCCCGTCGCCGCGAATGTAGGAGCGGATGTCCTCGAAAAGTTCGTCGTACACGGCCGACGAATGGCAGAGCTGCCCAGGATGGTGTAGCGTCTCGGCTGGGTCCAGGTCGCGGACGAGCAGATCGCCCTTCTTGAAAAGCGCCATGTATTCGGGATGGTCCTTCGCAAAGCGCTCCTGGATCCTGAAACCGTTTGAGCCGTGGCAACACGGAATGTACGTCGTCTGCATCCTGTTGCGCGTGTAGTTTAGCTTCCTCGCCGGCAGCAGCCGCATGTCGCGCTCGTCGCCCTCGTACCAGATGCCGTCGTTGTAGGCAGAGTAGTTGCGCTCGAGGAAATCAGGCGCGACGTCAATGCGCCCTTCGGGAACGGCGATCCGCGCCGTCCGCGGCACGATCGTCCCGAGTTCGCCGGGGAAGTACATCCTGACGCCCGCATACCGTTCGAGGAACTCGTAGACACCGAAGAGCGTTGCGTGCTCGTGGAGCTGCGCCCAGACGCCGGTGTGCTTCGAGTAGATCGCCTTGTGCGTGTCTTCCTTCGGGTCGTCGCGCCCGGCTATGAGGACGCGGTTCTTCTCGGCGACTATCGCAAACGCGTCCCGCTTCATCGCTGCCACGTCGATCCCCGCCTTGCGGGCCTCCTTCGAGTCGCCGAGGAAGATCGCCTTCTTCCCGGGTGTCGCGGCGGCAACGACGGGCACCGGCGCACCAAACGCCTGCGCAAGAAAGTTCGTCAGCTCCTCGACGGCGAACAGGACGGTCTTCGGCGCATCAGCCGCGACGACGACCTCGGTCTCGCCGGGCGTGAATACAGCGGCTCGGCACGAGACGACGAGCGAAGCTGCGACAAGAGCCAGCGTCAGGGGCCTTTGCATAGGAATGCCCTCACACCCCCGCAAGGACCTTCGCGGCGTATTCGCCGCGGACCTTGAGCTCGTCGTCGGTAAGCGGGCTCAGGCCCTTCGAACGGAGATACCTGACGGCGCGGCGGTACGCGATCTTCATCCTCTCGTCTTCCGAGCAACGAAGCGCCGCGGCGTTCTGCCGCGTGATAAAGTCGTTGGACCAGCTGCCGTCGGCGCGCTGCGAGGCGACGATGACCTCGAGTGCCTCCTCGGTCGGGGCGTAGGCGACGGTGTACACCTTCGCGCCCGCGTAGGGTTCGCGCGGCGCCTTTGCCGCGTCCTGCATAAAGATCGAAAGACCGAGCGCGACGAGAAGCGATGCAGCGACAAGATAGCCGGCGCGCCGGAAGAAGATGCCAGGTGCTTTCGCGACTGCGTCGCTGGTGCTTTCGCGACTGCGTCGCACCCCTCTAGCGACCGCTAACGCGGCTCGCTTTGCTCGGGGGATACGGTGCTTGGTGCTTGGTTCGACATCACGGGCGGACCTAAGCCGCGCAACGACGGCGCGATACTCGGGCCCGAGCTCATTGATCGTGCTCTCAAGATCTCCGTTCATCGAAAACCTCCTTCAGCTTCCTAAGCGCATTCGACATGCGCGACTTTACCGTTCCCACCGGAATCCCGAGAATCTCCGCGACCTCCGCGTACGGAAGGTCCTGAAAGACCCCGAGCTCCACCACTTCCCTGTGCGGCTCGGAGAGCTGCGCGACCGCCCAGCGGACGTCTTCCTTCGCGTCGGCACTGCCTACCGACGGCCCTACTGAAGTCGCCGCCTCCTTGCCCCAGGACTTCTCCCGTCCTTCGCGCCTTGTCTGCCGCCGCAGGGCGTCTATGCGGACTTGGCGCGCCATCAGGAAGAGGAAGGTCGAGAGCTTCGCCGTCGGCTTGTATTCCCTGCGGTACTTCCAGAGCCGCAGATAAGTCTCCTGGACCAAGTCCTCGCTTTCAGAATATTGAACGCCCTGGCGCCAGAAAAAGTTCAGGAGATTCTTCTCGAACTTCCGCGCCTCCGCGAGCAGTTCCTCATCCGACATGGCAAAGGACCTCGCTTAGCAGGGAAGACCCCTCCGCGCCCGGGAAGCCGAGGAACTGCGCAAGCCACACAAGCCCGATTCCGACCGCAAAGCCCGAAAACCCCGCGGCGACGGCGCCGAAAATCGAATCGCCTGGCTGGGCGAGCGCGACTTTTACCGTCTTGCGCACGATGGCGCGAGCAATCCAGAACGCGACGAGCGCGACAAGCGCAACAGCAAGGCCGCGGGCGAGACCAGACGAAAGAAGCGACGCTGAGAGGCGCCAGCCGAAAGTCGCCGCAAAAGACGCGGCGAGGCAACCCGAGAAGAACGCAAGCGCCCCGGAAAGCCCGATAAACAACCCCGTGACGACGCCACCCGCCGCCAGCACAAGGACAACGTAGTCTGGCGGCGCGAGCGTCACTTGGCCTTTCTCTGGGAAAGCGAATCGCGGTAGCTCTGGTAGGCGTCGGCGTCTTCTTTCCTGCCACCGACCTTGCGGAGAGCGCGGATGAGCCCGTCGATTGCAGAAATGTCGGCCGGATTCGCCGCGACCGCGCGGGAGTAGAGCTCTAGTGCCGTAGCGTGCTGACCGAGCTTCGCCGCGAGTTCGCCTGCAGCAAGGAACGTCGACACTGCGCTTGGGCGGAGGGAGCAAGCCGCCTTGTAGCTGTCAAGAGCGCGCTGGCGGCCCACTGGAGTGGCATCGGACTTCTCCCACGCCTTAGCGAGGCCGAGAGCAGCGGGATAGCTCAGGACGTCTGCCTTGCATGCGGCCGCATATTCGTCGCGGGCGACCTTGAAGTTGCCCTTCTTCATCGCGGCGTCGCCGCGGGCGATTGCATCGGAAGCGGCCTTGGCGTTGCGGTTCTGCGCACCAGGGCGCTCGGCGGCACGGCGGGCGATGTCGGCCTTGATGCCGGGAATTATCGTGCGCTGGGCATGGATGGCGCGCGGGTCGGCCGTCTCGCCGAGGCGCACGAAGATGTCGAACTGCTCGAGCGCGGCGTCAAGATAGCCGTAGGAGTCCCCGCGGTAGAGAAGTCCGAGATGGTAGCGCGCCGAGGCGTTGCGACGGTCGAGGCGGATCGCCCTCAGGAACGCAATCCTCGCGAGGTCACGATTGTCCCTCGTCATTTCGACGATGCCAAGCCCCGTCCAGCCGAGGGCGCGAGCCTCGGGCTCGAGATTTGCGTCGTTGGCTATCTCCGAGAACCGACCTGTCGCGCGCGCATAGTCGCCAGCATATAGGGCGATTTCGGCGTCGAGAAGAGCGACGTCGGGAGATTTCGGATCAAGCGCCACGGCCCTTGAGATCGTCTCGCGAGCGTCGGAGATCTCGCCTCGCTCGCAGCGGACGCGCGCGAGCATCACGAGGGCGTCGACGTTCTCTGGCACGTAGACGAGACTCTTCTCAAAGAGTTTCCCGGCCTTTTCGAGACTGTGCGCCTCGTAGGCGGCCATGCCGTCGGCATACTCCCTAACGCCGTCCTTCGGATTGCAACCGACGAGGACGGCGAGAGCCGTGGCAAGCGACAACGCGAAAAAGAAGTTAGGAACGAATGATGGCGAGGAATTCATCGCGCTTGGCCTCCATGATCTCCTTTGTCTTTCCTTCGAGGTTGAGCCGCACGAGCGGCTCGGTATTGGACATGCGGACGTTCGCCCACCAGCCCTCGGCGTCCCACGCGTCGACCGAAACTCCGTCGAGCTCGAAGACACGCGCCTTCGAGGCGTAGATGGACTTGATCTTCGCGAGGATCTCGGCAGGGGGAGTGACGGTCTTCGTGTTGATCTCGCCCGACTGCGAATACTTCTTGAGCGGGGCGATGAGCTCGGAGAGGGGCTTCTCGGAAGCGGAGACGATGTTCGCGAGCGCGAACGTCGCCATCGAGCTCGACTCGGCCGTTGAGTTCGCCTTGAAGTAGTAGTGGCCCGAAAGCTCGCCCGCGAAGATCGCGTCGTTCTGGCGCATCTGCTCCTTGATGAACGAGTGTCCGACGCGCGACATCATCGGCTTGCCGCCCGCCGCCGCAATCACCTCTTCGCAGACCTTCGTGGAGCGGAGGTCGTAGAAGCACGCCGCGCCCGGGTTCGAGGCGAGGAGATCCTGCGAGATGAGCGCTGTCACGAAGTCCATCGGAATTATCTCGCCCTTCTCGTCGAGGAATCCCGCGCGGTCCGCGTCGCCGTCGTACGCAACGCCGAAAGCGTACTTGCCGGGGTTCGCCTTCATAAGCGCCTGGAGATCCTTCAGCGTCTCGTGGTGGAGCGGGTTCGCGTCGTGGTTCGGGAAGTCGCCGTCATACTCGCCGTAGAGCGAGTCGTACGTAATGTCGGAGTCCTTGAACGCGGCGGACTCGGCAATGCCCATGCCGTTCGCAAAGTCGAGCGCGAGGTGGAGCGGGCGCTTCATGTGCGCGAACGCCTTGACGTGCGCGGCGTAGTCTGCCGAGACATCCACCTTCGTTATGTCGCCGCGACCCGTCGGCGGCTCGTTCAGGTCCATCTCGGCGACGATCTTCTCGATGTCCTTGATGCCCGTCGCGCCCGAAATCGGCACTGCGTTCGCCTTGCAGAGCTTGCAGCCGTTCCATTCCTTCGTGTTGTGCGACGCCGTGATCATGACCGATCCGTCAGCGCCGAGCTTCGCGTTCGCGAAGTAGCTCATCGGCGTCGAGGCAAGGCCAATGTCGATGACATCGACTCCTTCGTCAACGAGTCCCTGAGAGAACGACGCGAAGAGCGCGTCTGAGGACTTACGGCAGTCGCGCGCGACGACCACCTTGCCGCCTTTCCCCGAAAAACCGCAAAACCGAGCGTAGGCACGCGCGATCTTGTAGAAGTCGTCCTGAGTAAGTTCCGTGCCGTATATGCCGCGGATGTCGTATGCCTTGAAAATGCTCATGTTTCTCCCTTTTGTCGTTTGAGTGTTCTTACATTATAACAAAAATTCACTTTGTAGATGCGCTCGGCGCAAAGAAAACAATAGAGGGGCTGTCCTCGCGGCGCGCCTTTAGCGCGGTGAAGCGGGCGCGCGCCGAGCCCTCGGGGATCTTTATCCCCTTCTTGGAGGAAAGCCGCACAGTCAGCGACTCCATGCCGACGACGGCGCCGGAAGGCGACTCGAAGACGACGTGCAGCTGGACAGGATCCGACTCGCGCGCGAGCGAAATGTTGGCGCTAACGTGGCGGAGGTCGGGGTCAAGCGGCAAGGCCTTCTCCGCCACCACGAGCGCAGGATCTTCGACAACCTCGACTGTCTTCGGCACGAGCGACCATACGGCGACGGCCACGACAAGCGCGGCGGCGGCGGCAATCGCCGCGACAAGCCGCTTGCCGATCGCTCTCTTCACCTCGCCTCGCTGCATGACGCTCGACACCTGGAAAGGCAGGTAGCGGAACATGACAGTGCGTTCCGTCGAGTCGTAGAGGACATAAGACGAAAAACATTTTCCATCAGACTCGCGCGGATAGCCGACGGAGCCCGGGTTCACGATGTAGCGCTTGTGTTCCTCGATCGTGAAGTCCTGCGGGCCTGTCTTGTAGACCGCACCCGAGCGTCCGGTGAGGAAGATCGCGGGCTCGTGCGTGTGCCCGACGAAGACAAGCCGCGCGTCGCTCTTCGCAAAATTTGCCTCTGCGCCGCCTTCGTCGAGGATGTAGTAGAACTTCGGTGGATCGAAGATATCGCCGTGGGCGGCCACCGCCTTGTCCAGGGTGCAGGAGTACGGAAGCGTCTTGAGCCACTCTACGTCCTCTTCGGAGAGAGCCGCGCGATGGCGCTCGACCGCCTCTTTCGCAAGATCGATAAATGTCGACGCATCGCCTCGTCCCGACACCGCGTCGTCGTGGTTCCCGGCGAGGACAATGAAGCATTCCTTCCTCGCAAGCGCCACGGTCTCGGCAGGAAGCGGGCCGTAGCCGACGACGTCGCCGAGGCAGACGATCTTCTCTGCACCTTGCGCCTTGGCGTCCGCAAGGACGTTCTGGAGCGCCGTCAAGTTGGCGTGGATGTCCGAGATGATCGCGTATTTCACAGCACCTTCGGCCTTCCTGCGGCGACCTTCTCGGGCAGCATGCGGTTGACGAGTTCGTTCATCCAGAACGGCAGAATGGACAGCCCCCACGACGCGAGACGCATCGGCCACGGGAACGCGATGAGGCCGACGTTGCGGTCGACGCGTCTCAAAATCACGCGTGCGGCCTTGTCGGCCTCCATGAAAAACGGCATCGGGCACGTGTTCCGCTCGGTGATGCGAGAGCGGACAAACCCAGGGCAAACGACCGAGACCTTGATTCCTTCGGATCGCAGCATACCACGCAGGGCAAGCCCCCACGTCTTGACGCAGGCTTTCGTCGCGGAATACGCGGGGCAGCTCTTTAATGGGCCGTAGCCCGCAATCGAGGCGGTAATCACAATCTGCCCGCCCGCGCCGCGGCGGCGAAACAGCGAGACTGCCGGAAGGACCGTATTGACGACTCCACCGGCGTTCGTCGCAAAAGTGCGCCGCACGTTCGCCTCGTCCTCGACGCCGGTTCCAACTCCCGCGTTCGCGAAAACGCGGTCGAGAGGCGCTTCGAAGTCGCAAGCAACAATCCAGTTGCGCATCTCCGCCTCGTCTGCGACATCGACTATGTCGGCGACGACCGTCGCGCCTACCACACGACACGCGTCCGCCACGGCTTCAAGACGCTCGCGATTGCGTCCGCAGAGGAAAAGCCGATCGCCACGCTTTGCGCACTCAAGCGCAAGCGCCTCGCCTATGCCAGAACTTGCTCCTGTGATGAGGACGTTCATGCTGACAAGGATTATAACAAAAAAGCCCCGGCTTGTGGCCGAGGTTTTTTCTTTGTGTACTGGTTGCCTCGCAGGGACTCGAACCCCAACAAGCAGAATCAGAATCTGCGGTGCTACCATTACACCACGAGGCAATCGCCTTTCTTTTCAGATTGGCGGGGTCGACGGGGCTCGAACCCGCAACCCCCGGATCGACAGTCCAGTGCGCTAACCAATTGCGCCACAACCCCGTTGCTCCGAAAAGTGAGAAGTAGTATAGCATAATCCCCCGCCGCCGCGCAAGGGGGGATTTTCAGATTTTTACAAATGGCGAGAAGGCCTCGTTAGAGCCCAGTAGCACCGCCGCCACGCAGCTACTCCAACTTGCAAAACCTGAGAACAAGACAAAAGAAGGCCGCGGCAGATATGCCGCGGCCTCTTTTTGCCTTGTCGCCAGAAGCGTTACTTCGCGATGACGCGAGCCATCTCGAGAACCTTGTTCGAGTAGCCCCACTCGTTGTCGTACCACGAGCAGACCTTGACGAACGTCGGGTCGAGCTGGATGCCGGCCTTGACGTCGAAGATCGACGTGCGGGCATCGCCGCGGAAGTCGGTCGAAACGACGGCCTCGTCGGTGTAGCCGAGGACGCCCTTGAGCTCGCCCTCGCTGGCCTTCTTCATTGCCGCGCAGATGTCCTCGTACGTCGCGGGCTTCTCGAGCTCGACCGTGAGGTCGACGAACGAGACGTCAGACGTGGGAACGCGGACGGACATGCCGGTGAGCTTGCCGTTGAGCGCCGGGAGAACCTTGCCGACGGCCTTCGCCGCGCCCGTCGAGGACGGGATCATGTTCTCGAGGATGCCGCGGCCGCCGCGCCAGTCCTTCTTGGACGGGCCGTCGACGGTCTTCTGCGTCGCGGTGGCGGCGTGGATCGTCGTCATGAGACCGCGCTTGATGCCGAAGGTGTCGTTGAGGACCTTCGAAATCGGCGCGAGGCAGTTCGTCGTGCAGGAGGCGTTGGAGATGATGTCCTGGCCGGCGTACGTCTTGTCGTTGACGCCGTAGACGAACATCGGAGTCGCGTCCTTGGAGGGAGCGGACATGATGACCTTCTTGGCGCCGGCGGTGATGTGGGCGCGGGCCTTCTCGTCCGTGAGGAAGAGGCCGGTGGACTCGACGACGATCTCGGCGCCGACTTCGTTCCACTTGAGGGCCGCAGGATCCTTCTCGGCGGTGAGGCGGATGGCCTTGCCGTCGACAGTCATCGTGGTGCCGTCAACCTTGATGTCGTGCTCGAACTTGCCGTGCACGGAGTCGTACTTGAGCATGTACGCGAGGTAGTCAGGATCGAGGAGGTCGTTGATGCCGACGATCTCGATGTCGCTGAAGTTCTCGACTGCCGCGCGGAAAACCATGCGGCCGATGCGGCCGAAGCCATTGATGCCAACTTTGATTGCCATTTTGTTTTACTCCTTGTGTTGTTGTTTAGTTAGATTTTAGGTTGAATTATTTCTTCTTCGCAGCCTTGGTAGCCTTAACTACTTTGCCGGCCTTGATGCAGCGGGCGCAGACGGTCATGCGCTTCGTATTGCCCTTGCCATCCGTCGCGCGGACGGTCTGGAGGTTCGGGAGGAAGCGACGCTTCGTGATGCCGGTCGTGTGGAGACCGATGCCGCCCTTGTACTTCGGCGAACCCTTGCGGACGACGACATTGCCGACCGAAGGCCCCTTGCCGCAGATTTCACAGACTCTTGACATTTTCGTGTTCCTTTCGTCTGAGGGTTAGTTGGACTCGCCGGGCTGCCACTCGACGTTTGCGAAGGCGTTGTCGAACGCGGCGGAAAGACCGCCGAGCGATTCGCTGCCGGCCGTCTTGGTCGAGGTCGACGCGGGCGTCTCGCCTGCGGCCTCTGCCTCGAGGGCCTTGACTTCGTCCTCGGTCATCGACATCGCGCGGATGGAGAGGCCGATGCGGCGCTCTGCGCGGTCAACCTTGACGACCCTGGCCTCGACCTCCTGGCCGACGTCGAGAGCGTCCTTGACCTTCTCGACGCGCTGGTCGGAGATCTGGGAGATGTGGACGAGACCGTCAACGCCGTCCTCGAGCTCGACGAACGCGCCGAACGAGGCGACCTTGGAGACCTTGCCCTTGACGACCATGCCGACCGGGTACTTGGTGGCGATTTCCGTCCACGGATCGGTCTGGGCCTGCTTGAGGCCGAGAGAGATGCGCTGCTCCTTCGGGTTGACGTCGAGAACGACCGCCTCGACTTCCTGGCCCTTCTGGAGGCACTCCGACGGATGGTTGATCTTCCTGGTCCAGCTCATGTCGCTGACGTGGATCATGCCGTCGATGCCCTCTTCGAGCTCGACGAACGCACCGTACGCCGTGAAGTTGCGAACCTTGCCCTTGACCTTCGAGCCGACCGGGAAGCGGTCCTGGACCGTGTCCCAGGGGTTCGCCTGGGTCTGGCGGATGCCGAGGGCAATCTTCTGGTTCTCGACGTCGATCGAAAGGACGACGACCTGGACTTCATCGCCGACGTTGAGCATATCGCTCGCGCGGGCGACGCGCTTGGTCCAGCTGAACTCGGAGATGTGGACGAGACCCTCGATGCCGGGGGCGATTTCGACGAACGCACCGTAGGCGGCGAGATTGACGACCTTGCCCTGCACGCGCGCGCCGACCGGGAACTGGTCCTGGATGGCGTCCCACGGATTGGGCATGGTCTGCTTGAGGCCGAGCGAAACGCGCTCGCGCTCGCGGTCGACGTCGAGCACCATGACGTCGAGCTCCTGGCCGACCTTGATGATCTCGCTCGGGTGCTTGATGCGCGCCCAGCTCATGTCGGTGATGTGGAGGAGACCGTCGATCGCGTCCTCGATGGAGACGAACGCGCCGAAGTCGGTGATGTTCTTCACGCGGCCCTTGCGGATCTCGCCCTTCTGGAGCGAGGCGAGGAGCTCGGCCTTCTTCTCGGCCTGGACGCCCTCGATGAGCTCGCGACGCGAAACGATGAGGTTGCGCCTCTCGTTGGAAATCTTGATGACCTTGAAGTCGTAGGTCTGCCCGACGTAGGGCTCGAGGTCCTTGACGGGAGCGACTTCGATCTGGCTGCCGGGGAGGAACGCCTCCACGTCGTCGATCTGGACGAGGAGACCGCCCCTGACCGCGCTCTTGATCGTGCCGGTGACGACGCACCCTTCGACGTAGCGCTCGAGGATCTTCTCCCAGCGGATCTTTTCGTCCGCGGCGCGCTTGGAGAGGACGACCATGCCGGTCTTGTCGTTCTCGAGCTCGCGGAGCATTACGGTTACCTTGTCGCCGGGCTTGACTTCGGCGCCTTCGCCGAATTCGGAGATGTCGATCGACCCCTCGGACTTATAGCCGATGTCGATAAAGACTTCGTCGCCCTTGATTGCGCTGACGGTGCCTTCAACGAGGCTGCCGTTCTTGAACTTCGACTCCTGCCCTGCCTGGGCGAGAAGCTCCGCCATCGCGGCGGACTTTTCTCCCTTGGGAGTCGGCTTTCTGATTGCCATTTGTGTTTTACTTTAGTTTGTTAGTGTTCGCGGTTTTCAGCCGCGTCCGCCCCGTCTTTGGGCGCGGAGTTGTATAGTATATCAAAAACCCCCGTGCGGATGCAATCGGGCTTTTGGCCTGGAGTTTACATTTTATGGATGACATTGAACGGCGCGGCCCGTAATAGCGTTCATTTTGGGAAAACAGACCCCGCTAATGCTCCTTAAAAGCTCCAAGCTCTAAGCTCCAAG
>Ga0265298_10004998_pt1 | contig 16780 bp, 24 predicted proteins | sample AusTroGonzalo_MG_3_FD_193486 | JGI IMG/M metagenome (GOLD analysis project Ga0265298, IMG submission 193486) | Bovine rumen microbial communities from tropical cattle in Woodstock, Queensland, Australia - Gonzalo_01 | ecosystem: Host-associated > Mammals > Digestive system > Stomach > Rumen ... | reverse complement strand
AGGACCGGCTGGAGCAGTGGATCGCCAAGCATCAGAACCCTCCGGCCCCATTTAATCTGGAAAGCGACTTTACTCCCAAATCCACTTGCCCTTCAAAGAGTTAGGATAGTGAATTTTGAAATTTTCAATTTTCTAACATTACATAAAAGGCTATCAGGGAATAAGTTAGATACGTTTCAGACCTCACCCCACGGATTTGAGTTTTTACCACTTAAAAGAAAATAAAATGCCCAAACGTAATATCGTACAAATTCAGCTGCCGGCGGAACAGCCGGACTGCTGCGCTGAGTGTCCGCTGCTGGGACTTGTACCCAAGTACGTGGCACGGCCCAAGAACAGCAAGGAGACGCACGTGTGCATCGGCACGATGGAAGCGCTCACGCAGAGAGGCTCCAAGGTGAGAGCCAGCGAGCGTGACAACGCGCATCCGCTACGCCGCCCGTGTGATAACCGCTGGCACGCCTGGACGTCACTGCCGCAGCGCAAGCTGGGAGTGCCCGTCCAATACTACAACGACTGCCGCATACCGTATGAGTGTACGCTGCAGCTTCAGATTAAGTTCCACAAATAACCCTCACCGCTATGGCACGCAAGAAGACAGCACACCAATACGAGCTGGAGATAAAGAAGATGATTGAAGCCCGCAACGGTCAGTTTGACACCTGGCTGCAACCCCAGCTGGAAGCCACCGCCATGAACCGTGTCATGCTGGCCAAGATACAAGCCGAGCTGGAGGAAGAGACTACTCTGATGCTCACCATGCCTGGCTCGATGGGACAGACCAAGCTGGACGCCCATCCGCTACTGGGACACTACGACAAGCTGCAACGCACGCTCATCCAGCAGTACGAAGCTCTGGGCCTCAACTTCAGGACCACGCCCAGCAAGGTCATTGAACCCACCAAAAAGGGAGTCGATGAGAGTGACCCGATGATGACATTCTATAACAACGCAACCAAGAAGTAATCCATGCAGATAGATGAACTTAAAGCACTGAAGGCTCAGGCACAGCTCCGGCTGCACGCAGCCATCGAGAGTAACATCCAGACGCTTGATGCGATTGATACCAGGCTCACCGCTTACTTCAGGGGTGTGGCCACCAACGAGCCAGACACGCACAACCTCTATGAGATCCTGGGATGCCTGCGCTGGCTCCGCCTGGCCAACGACTACATAGTGGACTATGACGTCATGCACGCCATCTTCCACATCATTGAAGGAGAGTGGAATAACGGCCGATGGGTACCAGGCTCCGGCGGTCTTGCCTTTGACGGAATGAGCGGAGTCACGCACTACCGCCTGACCCGCTTCCAGGTATGGGCTTTCACCGCCCTCTTTGCCCTCTACTGCTGGGTACCAACCGACAAGAACCCTGCAGATCCGGACTTCATGCTGGCCGAGACCGAAGAGATCAACCCCGATGACGGTCTGGTGTATGACCGCCGCCGGCTCTGCACTGACTTCATATTCTTCAGCCCCCGTAAGGTGGGCAAGACATGGTTTGCCGCCGTGGTTGACATACTCATCTTCATGCTCCTTGGTGACTACAATGCCGAGATTGCCATGTGCGCCAACGCCGAGAGTCAGTCCAAGATCCTATTCACCAAGTTCAAGGACCTGCTCCGCAACCTTGATCCCAAAGGACGCCGCATCCGCATGACGGCCACCGAGGTCAACTGGAAGCCCTTTCAACTGCGTGCCTGCACTGCCACCGCCTACAGCGCCGGAGGCAAGACCAAGGATGGATTCTTTGCTCAGGTGGTCAACGGCGATGAGTACGGTTCTGCAGCTTACGTGAAGGGCCGCTGTGACATGAGCAACCTGATGAACGTGATGTGCTCCAGTATGGGACCGCGCCGCGAACCGCTGCGCCTAATCACCACCACTGCCGGCCACGCCATACAAGGCCCCTTCCAGAACGAACTGGAGGGTATCAAACAATTACTTGAAAAAGAAATGAACTATGAAGTCGCTTGAATCAATGACCGAAGAGGAACGCCACCTCAATCACCTGGCTGCTATTGAGTGCAACCTGGTCTACATCATGGCCGATGTCTTTGAGGCCCTCTGGACCGAATGTGAGAACCTGAACCAGCGCTGCGGCTATGAGATGCGCCAGGAAGAGAAGCGTCATTACAAGGCAGCCCTCCATCACATCCACATGATGCGTGGAGCCACCCGTCAGCTTGACACTACCGGACAGGAACAGTTCGGCCAGGATGCTGAGATCACCCTGGATCTGCTCTATGTTGCAGTAAGCCGCACCGGTACTGACAACATGATGCTTTGCCGGTTCCTGGAGTACATGATGAGCTTCCCTGACAAGCTGGGCCTGGACTCAGTCCGTGAGGGCAGCGATGCTTTCAACGCCATCAAGAAGAAACTACAAATCAAATAACAATATGAACGAAATTGCCAAGATCCAATTATTCCGTTTAGCTGCCACACTGCCTTATGCAGAGGTAGAAACAACTCAGCACAACATCCGTTTGACCTATTATGAAGGATCTCAAGAGGATGCAGATAAGAAAGTGTTAGTTATAAGTCCTGATGAAGCAAAAGACATAGCAAAGGCTTTATCAGTTTTAGTTGACAACTATTGCCCCCAAGAAAAAGATGGAGAGTTTTGAAGATATACTGCGTGCCAGACTCGCAGCACCCATCAAGGATAAGACAGGCCGTGTCATCATCAACCAGGACACACAGGAGGCCATGACCGCGATGGAGGCAATGGTCATGAGCGTGGTCAACAACGCCATGAAGGGCGATATCGCATCCATCGCCTTCATCCGTAACTTCAGCAAGCAGCCGGACCAGAACAACCAGGTGCAGCAACAGATGGAAGCTAAGCTCAAGACCATTATCGACAGCATCACCAAGCAGCTGCAGGGTGAGCGTCTGTATGACGGTCAGGACTCCGAGATCGCTATGCTGGCCGAGACTCAGATGCTGGTGGATAAGCTCACCGAGCAGATGCACCAGGCTGACTACGAGCCAACCATCACCGAGTACCGCCGTGACGGTTCCACGCAGACTGTCATCAACCCTCTCACCAAGCTGCGCGATGAGCAGCAGGACCGGTTCCGCGCTCAGCTCGATAAACTCCGCAAGGATGCCCTCAATCGAATACTCAACAAACGTAATATGAAACTATGACAGAGAAAGTAATCAACATTGAAGATCTGGTTCAGGATGACCACAATTTCAACAAGGGTACCGAGCAAGGTGCCAAGCTGATTGAAAAGTCATTTACAGATCACGGAGCAGGGCGCAGCGTCCTGCTTGACAAAGACAACCGGCTCATTGCCGGAAACAAAGCCACTAAGGGAGCTCTGGCCGCCGGCATCAAAAAGGTCCGAGTGATTGAGACCACCGGCGATGAGCTCATTGCAGTGAAGCGTACCGACGTCAGCCTGGACAGCAAGGAGGGCCGCGAGATGGCTCTTGCTGATAACGCCACCTCTCAAGTCAATCTGGATTGGGACACCACCGAGCTCCAAACTGTAGCCGACCAATACGGAATCGACATCAACGAGTATAAGATTGAGATGCCGGATGTTGCCAATCCACTTGACCAGCAGGACAAAGAACCTGACGATACCAAGATACTGACTCTGGTCTTCACTCCTGAGCAGTATTCTTTCGTGCTCAATGAGCTACGCAAATATGGAGACGATTTCACCAATAGCTTACTTCAAATACTGAATATCAATGTCTGACTTCAAAGATCTAAAACAAGACACCCTCAACTTCAATAAGGGAACCTTTGAGGGTGGAGTATTGATGGAGCACTCTCTAAGCAAGCTCAAGGCTGGCCGCTCCATCCTGATAGACAAAGACAACAACATCATCGCCGGAAACAAGACCGCCGAGGTTGCTGAACGTCTGGGCCTCAAGCTCCGCATCATCGAATCCACCGGTGATGAACTAATCGCCGTCAAGCGTACCGATATGTCACTTGACTCCAAGGAAGGTCGCGAGATGGCCATTGCCGATAATGCTGCAGCAGCTGTCAATCTCTGCTGGGATGAGAACAACCTTGGTGTAGCAGCTGAACAGTTCTCAGGATTCAACCCTCCAGATTGGGGTGTTGACCTTGACAAGAACACACCTAAAGCCAAGAGCAAAGGTGAAGTGAATGTAGGCACCTTCGATACCAAGCAAGAATTGACTATCAAACTGACTCCAGCTCAGTATGACGCCGTCATCAAGAAACTTGAGGAATATGACAAGAACCATTGTGTCGCCCTCTTAACTATCTTAGGATTCTATGGCCAAGCATGATCCGCATCGCTTTCCGTTCAACTGGAATCTGGCTGACGGTTTTCCTGCCAAAGGCATAGAGCCTCACAACTGCACTGTCTTTGGCACCTTCATCTGCGGAGGTGGTTCAAGCATGGGATATAAGTTGGCCGGATATCACCACCTGGGCGGTGTTGAACTTGACCCCAAGGTGGCTGACACCTACGACCTGAATCTACATCCTGAATATCTCTACAAGATGGATATCAGAGAGTTTAACAAATTGGACAATTTACCCCCCCCCATCTATTCGCTTGATTTACTGGATGGTAGCCCTCCTTGTTCTACTTTCAGCATGGTCGGCAGCCGTGAAAAGGCATGGGGAAAAGAGAAACATTTTGCCGAAGGGCAGAAGATTCAGACACTCGATGACCTGGTTTTTATCTATTGTAAAACTATCGTCAAACTGAAGCCCAAGTGCTTCCTGCTTGAGAATGTGAGCGGGATCATAAAGGGAAATGCCAAAAGCTACAGCCGCCGCATCGTGGACTTCCTTTCAGATAACGGATATGAGGTTCAGGTGTTCTGCCTGAACGCTGCCACAATGGGAGTTCCCCAGGCACGTGAGCGGGTATTCTTTATCGGCCACAAGAAGGAATACAAACTTCCCAGATTGGTCCTCACTTTCAATGAGGAGCCAATAACTTTTGGTGCCTGCATCGATACACAAGGCCAACACAAATCCCTTAATGAACGAGAACTGAAAATCTGGCGAGCCCGTAAATACGGAGACCGAGATATGGGTGATACCAACAGACGACTGATAGGTAAAGACACGTCTTTTACATCAATCTATCTATACCGCAACAGGCTGGTACCAACCATCACGAGTACCAGAGCATCTGGCAGGTTTTACTTCCATTTTGAGAACCCTCAGAAGATCAACGAAGCTGAGATCCGAAGCATCAGCACATTCCCCCAGGACTACCAGTCACCTCACAAGGATATCGGCTGGTTGTGCGGAATGTCAGTACCACCTGTCATGACTGCCCAGATCGCTTACCAGATCTATAAACAATGGCTCACAATTATCAACAATCAAAATTCATCATCATGTTTGAAAAAGTAAATCTCTATCACCCCGACAAAGTGGCCGACCGAGTGGCCGGCGCCATCACCGACCTCGCCTACAGTATTGCTGGCAGTCATGAAGCAAATCCCAAGATCGCGACCGAGGTCCTTATAGGACACGGCCATGCTCTGATCATTATTGAGACATCGGTTCCCAAGGAACCTCTGATGGCTGGTATTCCAGATATCATGCAGCGTATCTGCCCCAGCATCAAACCGGAACTGACCAATGTTTATATCACACAGCAAGACCCACATCTGGCTGCCAATCAGAAAGACAATATACGATGCGGTGACAATGGCATCTTTAGAGGGATGCCTATCACACCTGAACAGATGTTTCTTGCGACCTTGGCTTCAGACCTGGGTGCGGCATTTAATTCTGATGGTAAGTATATTGTAGATGACAGTGCTCATAAGTTGATTATATGTCAGAGCAAGTCTAAGTGTGAAGAAATACTAAACGCTACCCTTCCGACTCTTCGATTATATAACAAACTCGATTATTATGACATAATTATAAATCCTCTGGGTGATTGGGATGGTGGTACCGATGTGGATTGTGGAGCCACAAACCGCAAGTTGGGTTCTGACATGGGTGATGCTGTGACCGGTGGCGGTCTGCATGGAAAAGATTTAAGTAAAGCTGATGTTAGTGTAAACGTGGTGTGTAATTGGCTTGCAAAAAAGCGCAATATGCGAGTTGATGCTTGCTGCGCTATCGGTGATGATTCAATCACTTTCCGTTATGAAGATGGCGCCAGCGAGATGATGTTATACGCAGAAGTTGTCGAGAGAGCCCGTACCATCATTGATGATTGGTGGGGCTTTGAGAGATTTGCCGAATTTGGACTAATTTGAAGGCTTAAATTAACAATAAACATTTAGAACTATGAAAGAAGAAATTACAGTTAAGGGCATCTCGTTGAAATGTGATGCCTGTGGTGAATTTATTGAGCTGAGCGATCTGGAAGGCGCAGCTTTTATTGTTGGTGACAATGACGGATCTGAAGTTGAGAATCAGGCCCGTGATGAAGAAGGATGGCTGGTTGTTGGCCAGCGACATTACTGTCCTGAGTGCTGGGAGTATCAGGGTGACGGTACAATCAAGACCAAGGATGGGAGGATATATGATGGTGAGACACTCAAGGACATCACTCCCTGGACTCCTAACCTGGTTCATGTCAAGGTGGTGACTTCACGTCCATTGGATTTCAGTGGCGAGCACTACGAGGCTGTTGACCTGGGCTTGCCATCTGGCCGTAAATGGGCCGACCGCAACTCAGGACAGTCACTGATTGATAATCCGGAGGATTATGGATTCCTGATGGACTTTGACTCAGCTCAGGACTTCCCTCTGCCTGCAGGTTGGCATATTCCTACCAAGGAGGACTTCAAGGAGCTCTGCGACCACTGCACTCATGAGTGGGTAGATAAAGATGGTCTGCGTGGTATGCGGTTCACCGGTAAGAACGGCAACTCCATCTTCCTGCCGGCTGCCGGATATACCTGGTTCGATGAGGATGATCACGGTACGACGCTCTACAACCGAGGCTCGAACGGGTACTACTGGTCCTCGTCGTTCTACTCTGCCACGATCGCCTACAACCTGTGCTTCAATTCCACGGGCGTGAATCCGCAGATCAGCAGCGGTCGCAGGAGCGGCTTTACGGTCCGCGCGGTTCAGTAACTTGTCTTTAGAACGCGACCATGCCGCCACCGTCCCCCAGACGGTGTGGCGTGGCCGCCTTAACCACAATTCACGATTATGAAAGGAATACTCAAAGATCCGATGGACCGCCAGTTTGCGGTATTGCTCCAGCTTGACGAATGGGAGCAGAACGAGGATGCGGTGATGAACGCTGACCGCAACCTGATCCTTAAGGTGAACCCACACGTGGGCATCACGGTGCAGTCTGATTACTATGCCGGTGAGATTGCCAAGGCCCGCACCAACCAGGACTACCGCAAGGAGATCCTTGCCAAGCTGTTCAATATCTTTGCTTCTGAGCGTAAGATTGAATGGATCAGGCCGGAGACCATACGTCCGCTGCAGGTGGGCCATCGCATCGATGAGTTCAAGTCCTCAGATGGATGGGTGGTGTTCTGCGGTATGGACTTCAGCCAGGGAGATGACCTGCACACTGCTGCTTACCTGGCCGTCAATACTCATCCAGACTGGCAAGGCTGGCGCTTCTTTGCCGACTTTGATGCCTGGGTGAGTGAGGACACCCTGCAGAACATCAGCATCCGTCCGTTGTATGACAAGTGGATAGACCAGGGATGGCTCCACCTCTGCTCCGGCAGCGTGTTCCAACCCTCCCTGCTCACGGCCCGTGTCATGCAGCTCACTACCGCCGGAGTCAACATCGCATCCTTTGGCTTTGACCCCTACCAGTCACGTCAGGTGGTCAATGACCTTGGTGCCTGGCTGTTCACGGCTTTCGGTCTTGATCCCAAGCAGTATGTAATACCGGTACGGCAGAACTTTGCCAGCTACAATCCCGTCGTGGATGAGTTCACGTACATGGTTAAGACTGAGGAGCCATGGATACGGTTCTCCGGCAACCCCATGTGGCCCTGGCTCTTCCAGAACGTCTCTCTGGCCGTGTCGGTTGACGGCATGGAAAACAAGAAGCCAGTCAAGGCCAACAACACCGACTCTTGCAAGGTCGATCCCATCCAGGCGCTTCTCTCAGCTCTGATGCTCTATGATATCGCCGATGGGAAGGTACGTGACGAATAAATGTTATATTTGCAACAAAAGTTTAGAACTATGAATGAAAAAGAAAAAGAATTATTATTTAAAGATCTCTGCACGAGGTTACCTTATGGAGTAAAAGTTCACGCTTGCTATGAACCAACTGGAGAATGGTTTGATGCGGAGTTGATTGGATTAGATTACACCAATAAGGATGTTGATTACTCAGTACAGTATACCGATAGTAAATGCCCTTATGCTGGATCTACAACAAAAATCAAGCCCTATCTTCGCTCTATGTCAAGTATGACAGAGGAAGAATGTATAGAGTTATCTCACTTGTTTCCAAGTGAGACTGACGTTTGGAAGTATATAAAGACTCCAGTACCTCTCCATATCGCAAATCCAGAGCAATTTGATTTCTTTCACAAGAAACACTTAGATTGGAGAGGACTAATTCCAAAGGGATTGGCCTTGGAAGCACCTAATGGGATGTATGCTTAAACACCTTGAACCATGGGAACGCAAACAACAATAATATACCGCAAGTGCAAGACATGTGGATACTTGCAAGGTGGCTGGTGCTATTGGCTTGGCAAACCCAGAAACGGCCGTCAGGAAGAATGTGAAGACGGCTATAAAAGCAAGGCATGACCTTGCATCGTCGAACCAACGACGAATCCACTACGAACCATGAGGGGAGCAGCGATGCTCCCCTTTTTTTTATTCTGGTAAACCTTCAGCCCATGTGCAGCCGATTCTAAAAAGACATAAGAATCACTGAGCATGGATTATTCCAACCTTCTGATCGCCATTCTCACCTTGCTGATAGGTGGAGGCGGTGGCACCTTCTTTACGTGGAGGTGGTTAGCAAAGAGATCGAAAGCTGAAGCTGAGCAAGCAGAGGCAAGTGCCGCAAAAGAACTGCAGGATATCTACCAGCAGCTGATTGAGGATATCAAGACTGACCGCAATGAGCAGAAGTCTTACATCCAGGAGCTGAAGGAGGACCGGCGCCATCTTCGTGAAGAGCGTAACATCCAAAACAAACGCCAGGAGGAGATGGAAGAGAAGATACGCTCCCTGCAGTCGACCGTAGCTCGTAACGGACGGATGGTGGAGGGTATGCGCCCTTTCATGTGCGGCAAGACCAACTGTCAGGACCGCATATCGGTATCACTGTCAGAGGATGGTCAGGTCAGGAAACCCAAGAAGAGGGGTGACAACTATAACAAGAACGAAAATGAGTAATACCGCACGCTACTTCAAGGACGCGGAGTTCAAACGCTGCGTCCCCAGCTGCTCTATCGATGACATGCAGCAGCATACCTTGAACCGTCTGGACACGGCCCGCTTCATTGCCGGAGTTCCGTTTGTCCTGACGTCGGCTTTCCGGTCCAAGGCATGGGAGAAAGCCAAAGGCCGCACCGGTGACGGAGCTCATACCACCGGCGAGGCTGTAGATATCCGTACACTGGACCTGGCATCACGTTACAAGATCCTCTTCGGCCTCATCAAGGCCGGCTTCAACCGTATCGGCATCGCTGACGGTTACATCCATGCCGATGACTGCCCGCGCAAGACCAAGGAGGTGGTGTGGCTATACAAGTAAACCTTTAGGCCACATACACCCGTATTTCAGATAATAATGATTCAACACTATGGATAGGAAACCAATTTTTAGTGGACTGCGCCGCCGTGAAGCTCCGGCTGTCACCCCTGGCGTACCCTCCACCACCGATCCTGCAGCACCAGAGAACCAGGCACCCAAGTCTGCGAGCTGGGAGGCTAACATAGTCCATGCTGTCGGCAGGCGCTCACTCCTGGTACCGGCCTGGTACCGAGGCGTGACGCTCCTGATGCAGACGATGGGCCAGATGAAGCTGCAGTGGCAGAAGCAGAACCCTGAAGGGGGCAACTTCGTGGAGGATATACTTGGCTATGGTCGCAGCATCAACTGGCTGTTGCAGGTACGTCCCAACCCGCTGATGACCGCCAGTCAGCTCCAGGAGCAGATAGTGTACCGTCAGATCTACTACGGCAACGCCTACATCCTCATCGAGCGTGATGAGTACGGTGATCCGCTCTACCTCTGGCTCTGCACCGATGGCGGTTATAACCCCGTCGAGAACACCTACTGGCTTGTCTATAACCGCGACCACGGCCCTGCTGTCACTGTCAAGGCTCCGTCTGAGAATGTCATCCACATCAAGAATGTCATTCTGGATGAGCCCATGTACATGGGTATGTCGGTGATAGGCTTTGCCAAGAAAGCCCTGAGCATTGCGGCCACTGCCGATGAGCAGACTCTGCAGGACGTAGCCAAGGGTGGCCGTCACAAGGTCATCCTTCAGGAGGAGAAAGCCAACCCTGGCACCATCGGTATCCTGGGCCGTGTCAACCAGGACCAGATGAAGGCTGTGCGTAAGCAGCTCAGCCAGGACTGGCAGTCTGATGACATCGTGCTGCTGGATAATATAGCCAACACCCAGATCATCAGCCAGACGGCACGCGACCTGCAGCTGCTTGAGTCACGCGGCTTTGAGGTCAATGACCTGGCACGTATCCTTGGCATACCACGTATCATGATGATGGAGGATGCCGGCAGCAGCTACAAGATGCCGGAGCACGCCACGCAGGAGTTCCTGTTGCGTACCATACAACCCAGGATACGTGAATGGGAGGATGAGTTCAACTCCAAGCTGCTGACACGTGATGACTTCGGTCGCCGTCGTGTCCATGTCTGCCCGCTTGCCCTGCGTCGTCTGGATGCTCGCGGTCAGGCCGAGATCGACAAGCTCCACATGGAGACCGGCTGGTCCGTCAATGAGATCCGTGCTCAGTATGACCTGCCTGCCGTCAAGGACGGTGACCTGCATTATGTATCCACCAACCTGGCTGAGCTTGGCAGCGAGAAGCTACGCTCACCCAAGGGCTCTGACGGATCTGAGGGCAACAGCAATGACAACAACAAAAAGACCTCCCAGGAGGAGGAAGGAGTTGAAGAATGAAATGGCTCACCCTTCCACTTATCAAGGCACACTCACGTATCGAGTATGACTGCGAGGATGAACTGCTGGAGCTCTATGCCAATGCAGCCGAAGAGACCGTGCTGAATATCGTGAACCGCAGCTATGAGGAGCTGAAGGGAGACGGTGACACCGTGCCGGCACCTATCATTCAGGCATCCCTCATGCTGGTGGACCACTCCTACCAGCAGCGCAGTCCGGTATCATCACTGAATATGGCCTCGGTACCCTACACCTTTGACACGCTTGTCAAGCCGTATATGCGACTCACTCAAGATCAGATCTGACTATGGCATACAGCACCGGAATGATGAACCGCCGCGTGGCCATCATGGTACGCGACACCGTGTCGGAGGGTGACTTCGGACGTAACAGCGCCGGCCGCTCCTACAAGTACGGCACCACCGTCTGGGCAGCCGAGGACTTCAATCGTGGCACCAAGTCACTGCGTGAGGGTGCTCTTGACGGCTATGACCGTGTGATGTTCCGCATGCGCTGGAATCCTGTCATCGACCGGTCCTCGATGCTGGTCTATGCTGGCAAAACTTATCAGATTGAGTCGTTTAACGCCGACAAGTACCAGAACACCATCCAGATCACCGCCGTTGAAGCTCCAGGCAAGGACCTGACCGGTCTGCTGCCTACGCCGACACCTGATCCGCCGACACCTGATCCTGATCCCGATCCTGAACCGACTCCAGATCCGGAACCGACTCCAGATCCGGAACCGGAACCCGAACCAGGTGATGACTCAAATACAACTAACGAACCTTAAATCAATAATCATGGCAGATGTAATTCTTAATCAATCGGCAGACCGTGTCAAGGCCATCCTTTCACGTCTGTCACCATTTATCGGAAACGGAGGCAAGGCATCCGCTTTCGGTTTTGCCTATGCTGTCTGCAACACCGCCGGCGATATCGCCGTCAAGCAGGTCAGCATACCTGACTTCATACGCACTGAAGGTGCCATCATCGCTGTGCACTTTGTCAATGCGTTCACTGTCTCCAACCCTAAGATCCAGGTAGGCTCTTATGCTCCGGCTGACATCAAGCTCTACGGCAGTGCCCTGGCTCCTGGCAAGGTACGTGCCAACACCGTCGTGGCCATGCGCTACGCTGCCGGTGAATACCAGGTGATATCCATAGAGAGTATGTCCGGCATATCCACTCAGGGTGCCGTCGACCTGGCACTACCCAGTGGTGTGCTCTGGTGTGAGCATAACGTCGGTGCCAGCCGTCCCGAAGATGCCGGTCTGTACTTCTCCTGGGGTAACATTAAAGGCTACGCCGCCGGCGCCAGCTACAGCTTCTCTCAGGCTAACTACGAAGCCTCCGCCGGCTTCACGCTGGGCGGTGACATTCCCGTCAGCGACGCCTATGACATGGCTCATCATAACATGGGTGGCCAGTGGCGTCTGCCCAGATTCTCAGAGATCATGGAGCTGGTTGACAACTGCGACTGCGAATTGATCAGCCAGGATGGTGTACCTGGTAACCGCTTCACCTCACGCGCTAATGGCAACTCCATCTTTCTACCGCTCGTAGGTACATGGGAAGATTCATCAATCATAGGTGCCGGTGAATGGGCCTACTATTTCTGCGCTCATTTCTTTGCGACATGGCACAGCGGTAGCGGTCTGCTGGTTGATACCGAGGCTGATCCTGGCCGTTGGCCGGAAGCTCTGAGCCCCAGATATGTAGGTGCCTGCGTCCGTGCAGTCATGTAATCAGTAACAATCAAACACTTCTATACAATGGATGAGATAATTCTTAATGAAAACGACGTCAGGATCAAAGCTATCCTGGACCGTATGAATCCGTTTATCCAGAACGGAGAGGATCTGGCCGCCCTGGGCTTCGCCTATGGTGTCAGCTCCACTGCCGGTGGCACCGCCACCAAGGAGGTTACCATCAGTAACTTCATACTCACTCCTGGAGCCATCCTTTCAGTGCTCTTCAGTAACGCCTTCACCGCCACAAGCCCCAAGCTGAAGGTAAACACCAACACAGCCTACGACATGAAGCTGTACGGCAGCGCCCTGGCACCTGGCAAGGTACATGCCAACACTGTCGTCACCATGCAGTTCACCGGCAGTGAGTTCAATGTCATTGCTATCCTGAGCCAGCAGGCTCAGTCCACTCAGGGAGCTGTTGACTTGGCACTGCCCAGCGGTCTGCTCTGGTGTGAGCATAACGTCGGTGCCAGCCGTCCTGAAGAGGTCGGTCTGTACTTCTCATGGGGTAATGTCACCGGCCATGCTGAAGGCTCCGGCTATGACTTCTCTCAGGCCAACTACGAGACCACCGATGGCTACAGCCTGGCTGCCGACATCTCCGTAGGTGACCAGTACGACATGGCTCATCACAACATGGGTGGCCAGTGGCGTCTGCCTCGCAAGACTGAATTCCAGGAGCTCTATGACAACTGCGACTCCGAATGGATCAACCAGGACGGTATCAACGGTCGCCGCTTCACCTCTCGTGCTAACGGCAACAGCATCTTCTTCCCCGCCGCTGGCAACTACGACGGTCCGACGCTCTACGGCCGAGGCTCGTACGGGCGCTACTGGTCCTCGTCGTTCTACTCTGCCACGTACGCCTACGGCCTGCTCTTCGATTCCACGGACGTGAGTCCGCAGGGCTACAGCCATCGCAGGCGCGGCTTTACGGTCCGCGCGGTTCAGTAACTTGTCTTTCTTCCCAAAGACATCCCACCGTCGTTCTTTACTCCTTGCCGCATAGCGGCCGCACCCCAGTGCGGCGCGGCAAGGTGGAAAGAATGACAAGATACTCCAGACATGGCAAAGATTCAGGATATACTCGACATAGAACGTCTGCGCACCGAGCCGGAAACGTGGAACGTCATCCACCTCTTCAAGGAGGGTGGCTTCTATCGTGCATACGAGTGGAGCGCCTGGCTCATCGTCACGATAGCTTACAGTGATGAGATCCGCAAGGAGTCTCAGGACCGCAAGCCTCTCAATGTCACGCACAAGCATCTGCGTGGCAGCGATGATACGTTCCTATTCGTGGGCTTCCCTCTTAAGTCAGCCGATAAGTTCATACCCAACCGTCTCAGCTTTGACAACGTCAGTGACAGCCAGATAGACATGACCATCACTCTGCCGGATGGCATCGCTGAGGTAGGATATGACAAGCTCGCCGAGACCTTTGAGCTGTGGAAGCAGGATCATCCGATCCAGGAACCTAAGACCAAGCCGGAAGAGAGGGCCGATGAGCATCACCGCCCGTCCCATACCCTCACCGGTATTATGTCGCAGATCCTGGCTTATCCTCTGGAGCAACGCACACCGATGGAGAATACCAACTTCATCAGTCAACTCAAGCAGCAGCTCGCCGAGCTGCTTTGATTCGTTTATGTTTAACCTGGTTCAGAAGAAAGACAAGTTCATAGGTCATCCGTCCTGCAGCCGTGGGCTGTGGGAAAAACGAAGACTTCTGATGGCTCCGGCAACGGTTCCTTCATACAGTCGTGACAGGTGATGACCGATTCATTCCTACAGGATTCTTCCCCGCCGCTGGCAACTACGACGGTACGACGCTCAACAACCGAGGCTCGAACGGGAACTACTGGTCCTCGTCGTTCAACTCTGCCACGAACGCCTACAACCTGAACTTCAATTCCACGGACGTGAATCCGCAGAACAACAACAATCGCAGGAACGGCTTTACGGTCCGCGCGGTTCAGCACTTATCAGACTGACGAACCAAAAAGAAAGCACATGGACAGGAAAGGATATAAGCTGACACGTCAGCAGCTGCTCTTTGACTTGCACGTCGCCTTTTACGATGCCCGCGAGCACAAGGCCAAGATGTCATACGTCAAGCAATTTGAGAAGCACCTGAAACAGAACCTCGATGAGCTCTGTGATGACCTGCTGTCAGGAACTTATACGGCCCGACCTTCCAAGTGCTTTTGTCATAGACTACCCCAAGAAGCGCGAGGTGTTTGCAGCGATGTTCCGCGACCGTGTGGTGCATCATCTGTACTTCAACTACACGCACGAGCTCTTTGAACGTACTTTCATTCAGGACACCTACAGCTGCATCAGTGGCCGTGGCACGCACTACGGCATTGAGAGGCTGGGGATGCACATCCGCCAGGAGAGCCAGAACTGGAGCCAGCCCTGCTACGCCATGAATCTGGATATCCGTGGCTACTTCATGCACATTCAGCGTCACCGCCTGCTGGAGATAGCCACCGGTACCATACGTAAGATGGCCGACCATCGCGTACATCATGACTCACCGGAGCTCTGACGGGACCGTATCGACATTGACTTTGTATGCTGGCTGACCGAGCAGATCGTGATGCTTGATCCCAAGACCAGCTGCGAGATCGTAGGCTTCAAGGAGGACTGGATAGGGCTGGACCGTAACAAGTCGCTCTTCTACACTCCGGACGGCTGCGGCCTGCCGATTGGCAACCTCACGTCACAGCTCTTCAGCAACGTCTACCTCAATGTCTTCGACCAGTTCATGAAGCGCACCCTGTGCTGCCGTCACTACGGCCGTTATGTCGATGACTCCTTTGTCATCAGCGCTGACCGTGACTGGCTGCTGTCCATCGTGCCGGCCATCAGGTCATTCCTTCTGGATGAGCTGGGACTGGAGCTTCACATGGGTAAGCTCCATGTGCGTGACGTATCCCAGGGTGTTGAGTTCCTCGGTGCTTTCGTCAAGCCGTACCGCAACTACGTATCCAACAAGACACTGCACCGGATGATAAAGAACATGCAGGACCTGGACATGCGTGACAAGGAGCATCTGCGCTGCTCGGTCAACAGCTACCTTGGCGTGCTCTCACACTCCTGCAGCTACAACATTCGACGTGAGCTGTTCCTGAATAGCAAAGTATCACACTTCATGGAATTCGATGCTGACCTTCTGAAGGGTAAACTTAAAAGCGACTTACAGACAATAATTAGAACAACAATTAAAAGCAGAAACTATGAACAAGATCTATGGTTTGATCAGTGAGTTTGCTCCTGTTCGCAAGGATGCAAGCCGAGTTATCATCAGCTACGGCATGCAGCCGGAGCCTGATGGCGAACATGCCACCTGGTATGAGGTAGACTTCTACAAGAAGCAGACCGCCAACCCGTCACTTGACGCTATCAAGACCGCTGTCAAGGCCGACATCAACGCCCGCACCGATGAGAAGATCCTGAAGGGCTTTGTCTGGACGCCGGAGGGTGGCCAACCTATCTCCGTCTGGCTCAGCAAGGAGAACCAGGACAACTTCAGTGAGGCTCAGCGTCTTGCCGCCGCCATGCCGGAGGCCGTCCTGCCCATCAACTTCAAGCTGGGTGAGACCGCTGACGGTGAGCCCGTCTATCATGAGTTCCAGACCGCCGAGGAGCTGACCGGCTTCTATCTCCAGGCTTTCGGTTTCCTCAAGCAGACACTTGAGGAGGGATGGCAGGAGAAAGACAGTATCGACTGGACTCCCTACGATCCGGAGGCAGCAGCAGCTGCAGCAGCTCCCAAGAAAGGTAAGAAATCATCAAAGTAAGAAACCATGCCAGCAGTTAAAGGACAAAATCTGAGGCTATTCATCGACAAGATAGCCGTGGCTGCAGCCAAGCAGTGTGACCTCCATATCCGTCTGGACGTCCAGGACACCAGTACCAAGGACGACACCGACGACTGG
>Ga0265298_10004997_pt1 | contig 16782 bp, 12 predicted proteins | sample AusTroGonzalo_MG_3_FD_193486 | JGI IMG/M metagenome (GOLD analysis project Ga0265298, IMG submission 193486) | Bovine rumen microbial communities from tropical cattle in Woodstock, Queensland, Australia - Gonzalo_01 | ecosystem: Host-associated > Mammals > Digestive system > Stomach > Rumen ... | reverse complement strand
GAACGGACAGACATACAAGACCGACGGTGTATATCCGTTCCACACCACAGACATCCACAACTGCGACAGCACTGCCTGGCTGCATCTCACCGTCAGCGATAAACTTGTTGTCACGCAGGGTGAGGCGGTAACGGTGTGTGAGGGCAGGACGTATAATTTCCATGGAGAGATTCTGACGGCGGAGACATCCCGTTCCTACACCTGCCTGCTGTCCGGTGAGGAAGCAGACACGCTAGTAACGCTTACCATGACGGTTTTGCCAATTCGCCGCACGGCATGGGAGAAGCATCTGTGCGAAGGTGAGATTTTTGTGTGGAATGGATTGGATTGTTCGGCGGGCGACACCTATACACAGACTTTTGAGGCAGCTGACGGGTGCGACAGCGTAGTGACGCTTACGGTACAGGTTCATCCTGCATATAAGACGTTGGAGGAAAAACTCATATATACAGGCGGTGCCTACACATGGCAGGGCGTGACCTACACGGAATCAACCGAAGTGACAAAAACGTTGGAGTCCGTTTATGGCTGCGACAGCATCGTCACTTTCCGTCTCGCCGTCAGCGAAAAGCCTTTGGTCACACGCGAAATGAATGCTTCGGTATGTGAAGGTGAGTTTTATTCCTTCTACGATGAAGTTTATAGTCAGGCTGACGATTACGAAACGCTCCGTATAGGAGAAAATGTCGACACGTTGGTTACGCTGCATCTGGCTGTGTTGCCGCGTTACGAAGGCGTGGAATTTACGGATTATGTGTGTGAGGGAACCGCTTACAATTGGGAGGATGGCCAGTATGCCGAAGCGGGCGATTATTCCCTCACGCTAAAAAGCAAGGACGGCTGCGACAGTGTTGTCACTCTTCACCTTAAGACATATCCGCGTTATGAGGGTATCTTGTTTGTAGACACAATCATCGACGGTGCGGTCTATGAATGGGACGGTCGTGTGTATGGCGAAGCGGGCGATTATCCTTACACCTACCTGTCGCAGTACGGCTGTGATAGTGTTGTCACACTCCGGCTCACCCGTAATCACGTGGAGGTGTATGAGGTGGACATTGCCCGACAATGTGCGGAAGACGGCCTGTTGGAGATAATTCTGCGTATGACAGGGGTGGTGCATCAGGTGTCTCTTCGCTTTGACGAAAGGGCTGTCAGGGCGGGGTTGCGTGATACAACCGTCAGCCTGCATGAGGGAGGCGTTTCCGTACCTTATCATGCCCGTGCCGGACGCTACACATGTGCTTTGGACTTGTTGTTCCGCAGGCAAGTGGTTCGTACCGATACTGTCTCTTTTGCATTGCTCTATCCGTCTTCGGTGCTGGAGCAGGCGTGGAACGATGTGGTGGCGGTGCTCACTCCGGCATACAATGGCGGATATGATTTCACCGCTTTCCAGTGGTATGAGAACGGCGAGCCTCTTGATGGCGAGACGGGTTCGTATCTCTATCGTCCGCTACAGATGGGGGCGGAATATGCGGCGTTGCTCACTGACACAACAGGTATGCAGTTGATGACCTGTCCGTTGGTGGCGACGGAGCAGGCAGAGGTGTCGCTTTTTCCCACAGTGGCTGACCGGGGGCAGTTCGTCCGATGTCGGGTGTCGGAACCTGCCGAACTGACACTTTATGACGCCACGGGCAAGTGCCTCCTCTCACAGGCTCTTGAAAAAGGCGATACCCCATTGGCAGTACCTGCAGTGTGTGGAATGTATATGGCGCATATTATGATGCGGACAGACAGCAAAGCAAGAACAGTCAAACTGATTGTGAGATGAAAGGTGTCGTATTGATACTATTCTGCAGCCTGTGTGTGAGTCTGCATGCGCAGCATTATTTGGGAGTAGGTCTGGCGGCGGATATGCCATTTACGCATGACAGACTGGCTTGTACCCGCTATCTTGCAGGCGGTGGAGGTGAAATCAGCGGGTTCTGGCAGTACCAGTACCGTAGTTTTCTGCTGCAAACAGGAGTTGCAATAGGGTTGCAGATGCCGCGTCTGGCGGTGGAGGATGCGGAGTTGGAGATGCCGATGGTGGATACGCGAGGCATGCCTTTCCTTTATCGGGGATATATGAAAGACAGAACTGACATGGTACGGCAGATGAATGTGGTGGTGCCGCTGCTTTTGGGTTATGGTGGGGAATGGTTTTATGTCCTGACCGGTGTGCGTTACCATCGGACGCTGTCTGCCAGCAGTCGTATAAAGGCTGAACTGATGACAGCGGGGGACTACTACGGCCGCTATTACGATTGGTTTACTAATATGCCCAACCACGGCTACCATGACTATATTACTGTATCCTCTGCCGGCAGGGTGAACTATACACACGAGGTACAGGTTGTGGCGGAGGCAGGTATGCGGATAAAGATAGGAAACAGATCGCGTTCAAAGATTCCGAATCTTTGCCATGTGGGCGTATGGGCGGCGTACGGACTGCTGGATGCGCAGGGGAAAACGGGTGAAAATCGGTTAGTGGAACCCGATTATTCCCGTTATATGCAGGTGGAGATGACCCATGCACACGCCGCTTCTGACAGCAAGGATGCGGAGATTCATAACCTCTTTGCCGGTATCCGTGTCTGTGTGCTGTTTCCCGTCTCCGCAAACATGAATAATAGAACGAGCAACCGTCGTTGCCATTGCCTCCCATAGAGGTGTCGTTTGCGCTCATGTCCAAGTGTTGCTCATAGGTCAGTCGGAATATCTGGCAATAGAATGCGCATCTGGTGAAGAGGTGAAACATGTCTGTTAAATAAAAAACATTCAGGGTGATAGATTATGACAGGTTTGGGCCTCTTATAATAATAGACCATAAAAAAACAGGAAGCTGCTTGAATAATCACGGAATTGTCAATGTAAGGCGCATTCTCTTACGGATGTCCTAAACAGAACATCCTAAGTTCCGTAAACAGCTTCAAAATTGATTTTTGAATGTTTTTGTGCAGATTTATTTGTACAATCCGAAAAAAAGCCGTACCTTTGCGGGCTAATTTTTGTGAAATGCGCCCGAATGCACGGAAAAAGCGGAAGGGCGGAGCATGAAACAGAACGAAAAAAACTTAATAAACCAAATAAAGTTATGCAAAACAAAGGACTTGTAAGAACATTGGCGGTGTGCCTTGCATTGGTATGCGCCTTTTATCTCTCCTTCAGCTTGATCGTGTCACATTATGACAGGCAGGCCAAACAATATGCGCAGGGAGACGATGCAAAAGAGTATTATTATCAGGATTCCATCGCTACCAAAAAGGTATGGTTCGGCTATACGCTGAAAGAATGCCGCGAGAAACAACTCAACCTCGGCCTTGACCTCAAGGGCGGTATGAACGTCATCATGGAAGTCAGTGTGCCGGACATCCTCCGTTCGCTTAGCGGATACAACACGTCTGAGACGTTCAACCGCGCGATGGCGGCTGCCCAGCTTAAGCAGCGCACCAGCGGCGAGGATTTTGTCACGCTTTTCATCGAATCCTACAAGGAGGCCGACCCCAACGCCCAGTTGGCGAGCGTGTTCTCCACATTCGAACTGAAGGACAAGGTGACGCTCAATTCCACCAACGCAGAAGTGGAGAAGGTCATCCGCGAGGAAGTGGACGGCGCGATTACCAATTCGTTCAACGTGCTGCGCACCCGTATTGACCGTTTCGGTGTCGTACAGCCGAACATCCAGCGTCTGAGCCAGGCCGGCCGTATCCTTATCGAGCTGCCCGGCATCAAGGAACCCGAACGCGTCCGCAAACTGCTGCAGGGAAGTGCCAACCTGGAGTTCTGGGAGACCTACGAACTCAACGACATTCTGCCCCAGCTGGCGCAGATTAACAACGAATACGCCCGTCTGGAGGCTGCCAATGAGCCTCAGACTGAGGAAAAGAAAACGGTAGAGGAGAACACTGCCGTAACGGCGGACGGCGAACTGGCCGACCTCGTGGAGAACCTCGGGAACGACAGCCTGAAAGCCGCCGACGAGGAGCAGGAGAAAGCCATGGAGAACTACCGCAAGCAGAACCCTCTCTTCTTCCTGCTGAATCCGAGCATCAACCAGGCCGGACAGGCCTATCAGGGACCTGTGGTGGGCACGGTGCGCTACACCGACACCGCGCGCGTAAACGCCATGCTCTCTTCCACAATTGCCAAGCAGGTGCTGCCGCGTGACCTCCGTATGAAATGGACGGTGAAGGCCATCGACGAGGCCAACACCCTCTACCAGCTGGTGGCTCTGAAGGCACAGCGTGATGGCCGTGCCAGCCTTGAGGGCGACGTTATCACCGACGCCCGTGCCGACTTCGGCCAGCTCAGCGCCTATGCCAATGTGTCCATGTCAATGAACGCCGAAGGTGCAAAGGCATGGCAGCGCATCACGAAAGACAATATCGGCAAGAGCATTGCCATTGTGCTGGACGGATATGTGTACAGTTTCCCGACCGTGCAGAACGAGATTGCCGGCGGCAACAGCCAGATTACGGGTCACTTCACCGTGGATGAGGCGAAAGACCTTGCCAACACTCTCAAGTCCGGTAAGATGCCGGCTCCCGCACGCATCGTGCAGGAGGACGTGGTAGGTCCGTCGCTGGGTCGTGAGGCGGTGAGCAACGGTCTGTGGAGCTTCGCACTCGGCTTCCTGCTGATTCTGATTTACATGCTGTTCTATTATGGCGTAATCCCTGGTCTTATCGCCGACGCCGCCTTGATATGCAACGTGTTCCTGCTGGTCGGCATCCTCGCCTCCTTCTCGGCGGTGCTGACGCTGCCGGGTATCGCCGGTATCGTCCTCACCATGGGTATGGCCGTCGATGCGAACGTACTTATATATGAACGCATACGCGAGGAGATGCGCGCGGGCAAAGGTTTGCGCAAGGCCATTGAAGACGGCTTCAAGGGCGCCATCTCCGCCATCGTGGACGCCAACGTGACATCCTTCCTCACGGGTGCCATCCTCGCCATCTTCGGTACGGGTCCCATCAAGGGCTTTGCCGTGACATACATGATCGGTATCATCTCCTCCTTCCTCACAGCTGTCTTCCTGACCCGTCTGTGGCTGGAGGCCTATGCAAGCCGCGAGGATGCGAAGCCCCTCACGTTCACCACGAACCTGATGAAGGACTTCCTGCAGAACATACACCTCGATTTTGTCGGAACCAAGAAGATGTTCTATATCATCTCCTGCACGCTGGTCGTTATCGGCCTGCTCGGTCTGGAGCCGCACATCTTCGGAAAACTGAATCTGGGTATCGACTTCTCGGGCGGCCGCAACTATGTGGTGCGTTTCGAGCAGCCTGTCAGCACACAGGAGGTGGAGCAGTCGCTTGAGAAGGTGTTCGAAGCCCGCAACACCGAGGGCGAGAACCTCAGTCTGCGCGTCATCACCATCGGTGACAAGAACCAGGTGCGCGTATCCACCAACTTCCGCATCAACGAGAACAGCGAGACCATCGACGACGAGATCGAGGCCCTGCTCTACGAGGGTTGCAAGCCTTTCCTCGCCGACAACATCACGATGGAGCAGTTCCGTTCCACCGAAATCAATCCCGAGACGGGTATCATGTCCTCGCAGAAAGTGGGTCCCGCTATTGCGGACGACATCACCACCGCTGCGGTCATTGCTATCATCTGCGCGCTCATCGGCATATTCCTCTATATCCTGCTGCGTTTCCGCAACTTCGCTTATTCGGTTGGCGCGGTGGCCGCTCTTGCGCATGATGCCATCCTCGTCCTCGGTGCGTATGCCCTGTTGTGGAAGATTATGCCTTTCTCGATGGAGATTGACCAGGCCTTCATTGCGGCCATCCTGACGGTAATCGGTTATTCTATCAACGATACGGTCGTCATCTTCGACCGCATCCGTGAATACCACAACCTCTATCCGAAACGCGAGAGCAGTGTCAATATCAACGACGCCATCAATGCGACGCTGAGCCGTACCTTCTCCACATCCATGTCCACGTTCATCGTGCTGCTCGCCATCTTCTGCTTCGGCGGCGAAACCATCCGAGGCTTCGTGTTCGCCCTGCTGATTGGCGTGATCGTGGGAACCTACTCCAGTATGTGTGTTGCTCCGATGATTTCTTACGACATCCAGGCTGCGCAGCGCCGTCGTCGTGAGCGTAAGGCTCTGCAGAAATAAAAACGGACAGATTGTCAAAATATCCGGAACAAGGAGTCATGCCGTTGTGTGACTCCTTGTTTCAGCCAAAACACACCTTTGTTATGAACGATTTTCTCAGATTCGCCAAGTCGGAAGGACTCAATACCATGCACGTTGAGAACGTCATGAACGCTTCCGCATCCTATATCTCGCCGTCCATTCTGGAGGAGCGCCAACTCAATGTCACGCAGATGGATGTCTTCTCGCGTCTCATGATGGACCGCATCATCTTCCTCGGAACCGAGATCAACGACTATACCGCCAACGTCATTCAGGCCCAGTTGCTCTATCTTGATTCCGCCGACTCCGACCGTGATATCAATATCTATCTCAATACTCCCGGCGGCTCTGTCTATGCCGGTCTCGGCATCTACGACACGATGCAGTTTGTCCGCAGCCGTATCGCCACCATCTGTACGGGCATGGCCGCCTCGATGGGTGCCGTGCTTCTTGTGGCGGGCGGAAAAGGGATGCGTGCCGCGCTTCCGCACAGCCGGGTGATGATTCATCAGCCGCTCGGAGGCATACAGGGGCAGGCGTCCGACATTGAGATTACCGCGCGCGAGATTCTCAAGCTCAAGGACGAACTCTATCAGATTATCGCCGATCATACCGGGCAGGATATGCAGCGCATCCGGCAGGATGCCGACCGCGACTATTGGATGACCGCCCAGGAGGCGCTCGATTACGGCATGATTGACAAAGTTTACACCAAACGCTGATTACACTACATGGCACGGAACAAAGAAGTATGCTCGTTCTGCGGACGGGCGGTTCGTGGAATGTTCAAGGGGCGGGACGACACCTACATCTGCTGCGACTGTATCGAGACCGGACACCAGCTCATTCAGGAGCAGATTGAGGCGGCAAAGACCTCCGGATGGGAGATGCGCCTTGACCAGTTGCCCAAGCCCGCCGGTATCAAGGCCTTTCTCGACCAGTATGTCATTGGGCAGGACGAGGCCAAGAAGTACCTCAGCGTCGCGGTGTACAACCACTACAAGCGCATTCTCCAGTCCGCCGACAAGGACGGGGTCGAAATCGAGAAGTCGAACATCATCCTCGTCGGTCCTACGGGCACCGGCAAGACGCTCATGGCGCGAACGATTGCCAAGATGCTGTCCGTGCCTTTCGCCATGGTGGATGCCACGGTGCTGACCGAGGCCGGCTATGTCGGTGAAGATGTGGAGAGCCTTCTCGTGAGGCTTCTTCAGGTGAGCGACTACGATGTGGCAAAGGCCGAGCGCGGCATCGTCTTCATCGACGAGATTGACAAGATCGCCCGCAAGTCGGACAATCCGAGCATCACCCGCGATGTATCGGGCGAAGGGGTGCAGCAGGCATTGCTCAAGTTGCTGGAAGGTTCGGTGGTCAATGTCCCCCCGCAAGGCGGACGCAAGCACCCTGAGCAGGAGTACATCAAAATGAACACCCAGAATATCCTCTTTGTCTGCGGAGGCGCTTTCGACGGCATCGAGCGCAAGATCGCCCAGCGGCTCAACACGCAGGTGGTCGGGTTCGAGGCGGCGCAGAACACGCGGCTTGTGGACAAGAGCAACCTCTTGCAGTACATCACGCCGCAGGACCTCAAGTCGTTCGGACTCATTCCCGAGATTGTCGGCCGCCTGCCGGTGCTCACCTATCTGCATCCGCTTGACCGCGAGGCTCTGCGTTCCATCCTCACCGAGCCGAAGAACGCCATCACCAAGCAGTATCAGAAACTCCTGGCGATGGACGGCGTCACTCTCACGTTCGAGACCGACGCTTTGGACTATATTGTGGACAAGGCCGTCGAGTTCAAACTCGGCGCACGCGGCCTGCGCGGCCTGACCGAAACGGTCATGACCGACCTCATGTACGAGATTCCCGGAAAGGGACTGACGCAGTTCACTATCACCCGCGCTTACGCGGAGCAGCAGCTCGGGCGGAACGGCCGCCTGCACCCGCAGGTGAAGGCTTGAATTTCCGGCTCGTTTTCTGTTCGCACGGCTTCGATTCCGTCTGTGCTGCGCGGCTGCGGACAAACTCCTTGCGACCTCCTTCAAAGAGGTCGTATTGGTTGAATTGGCAGTCCAGGTCGCCGTTCAGCAGCCGGAGTTTGCGGGCGGGTTTCAGGCCGAGGCATTTCAACGCCTCCTCGTTGGATGACAGGATCCAGGCGGTCGCCCCTTTGAACTGGTGCTTCAGGCAGGTGCCGAGGTCGCGGTAGAGGTTCTGCACGTCTCTGTCGCGCGCCAGACGTTCGCCGTAGGGCGGATTGATCATCACCAGTGCACCGTCCGCCTTTATGTCGTGCAGTTCCTGGATGCGTATCTGCCGGATGTCGGTGCATCGTCTCATGCCTGCCGACTGGACGTTCTTGAGGGCGGTCTGCACGGCGTAGAACGAGGCGTCGCTGCCGTAGATATGCCCTTCAAACGGGCGCTCGGCAGAGTCGTCGTTGTAGATTTCTTCAAAGAGTTCGCGCTGGAAGTCCGGCCATTTCTCGAAAGCGAATCCGCGCCGGAAGACCCCGGGCGCGATGTTGTGCGCAATCAGTGCCGCCTCGATGGGCAGCGTTCCTGAGCCGCACATGGGGTCGTAGAAGTCGCTCTGTCCGTGCCAGCCGGCCGTCAGAAGCATGCCGGCCGCCAGCGCTTCGTTCAGCGGTGCCTCCGTGTTGGCGGTGCGGTAGCCCCGTTTGTGGAGCGATTCGCCGCTGCTGTCTAACGACAGCGTGACATCCGTACCCGCGATATGGACGTTGATGCGCAGGTCAGGGTCGGTCAGTTGCACCGACGGACGGCGTCCGCAGCGCTCCCACCACCAGTCGGCGATGGCGTCTTTCACGCGGTAGGTCACGTACCGCGAGTGGCGGAACTCCTCGCTATAGACGGTCGAGTCGATGCTGAAGCCCGAAGTCACCTCCATGAACAGGCTCCAGTCCGTCTCGCGGGCGCGGGCATATACCTCGTCTGCGTCCTTCGCGCGGAAAGAGGCTATCGGGACCAGCACGCGCGAGGCCGTCCGCAGGCAGAAGTTGGCCTTGTATAGCATCCTCATGTCGCCCGTGAAAGCCACGGCGCGGCGCTGTTTGACCACATTGGCGGCCCCCAGTCCGGTCAGTTCGCTGGCAAGGATGTCTTCCAGCCCCTTGAAAGTTTTGGCCACTATGTCGAATTCGTGTTCCATATTCGCGGTGTCTTCTCTGTCGGTTTGCGGTGCAAAGGTACTCTTTTTTCCGCATATTCGCAAAAAAACATCCGAAAACCTGCTTCAGATTTGCAAAACCGCAGAAAAAGCATTATCTTTGCGGCGGAAAAAGAAAAAGTTCAGTCATGTTGCAGTCATCCGTCTTCTGCCGGGCCGTCCTGTGTCCGCTTCGGGTTCTCGCCGTTCTGTGCCTTTCGGCCGTGCTGTCGGTTTCGTGCGGCAGCCGCCCCTCCAAAGCCGACCTGCTGCGGCAGCAGAAGGCGGCCAAGGACAGTGCCGACTGGGTGCATGCCCGCCGCACGCTGGAAGTGTCCGACTCACTGCTTCAGGTGCTGCTCCCGCAGGCCGACTCGCTGCTCCGTGATTTCCGTTACGAGAAGGAGGACGGGTATGAGGACCACGGGCAGTATGTGCACCACCTGCTCCGCACTGACCGCAACACGGCCCGCAACTACCTGCAGGCTGTCGTGCGTGACGACCGTGTGACGGTGGTCAGGTCCTTCTGTTACGGCTCCGCTCCGGTCCGTCAGCAGCGCGTGCGTATCAGTGCGGGCGACCTCTATGCCGAGGCCGAAGGAAGCAACCACCTCTTTGAGGCAGAAGGCTATCATGAGATTCTTACCGTCCAGGACGACGATGCCGTCCGGCTCCTGCAGTTTGTCGCCTCACGCACGGACGAGCGTCTGCTCGTGACCGCCGAAGGCACGGGAAGGGTGCAGTATGTCCTGCAGGCGAACGAGAAGAAGGCGCTTGCCGAAACATGCCGTCTCGCCCTCGTGATGAAGGATATTGCCACGCTGGAGCGTGCCGTCCGTGTGGCCGGACTGCAGATTCAGAAGTACGAAAAACGAAAAGAAAACCGCTGATATGTCTGTATCGAAATACGAAAGCAAGGTCTGCTCCATCCCGTGCGACGCCCATACGGTCTATTCCGTGCTCAGCCGCCTCGACAGCCTGGAGCGTGTGCGCGACCTGATTCCTCAGGACAAGGTGCGTGAATTGGAGATTATGCCTGACTGCATCCGCATGAAAGTGGACGGCCTGGGGCAGAAAATATGCATCCGCATTGTGGACCGCAAGGAGGACGACACCATCAAGTTCGGCATTGAGAACATCCCCATGGACATGAATTTCTGGATTCAGCTCAAGCAGGTCGCTCCCTGTGACACGCGCGTCCGCCTGACTCTCCATGCCGACATGCCGATGATGTTCCGCATGATGCTCGGCTCCAAAATACAGAAAGGTCTGGACGACGGCGCGCAGATGCTCACGCAGTTCCCTTACGAGCTGTGGAGCCGCTCGTCCGAAGTCTGAAACGAATACTATAAAACCCAATACCCATGAACACCCGCCTCCGAATCCACCGCGAAGGACGCACACTGCTCATTCTGCTCTGTCTGCTCCTCTTCGCCGTTCACGTGCCTATCTATCTCTATTCGCCGCACGCTATCTTTGCCGTCACGCTTGTGCTGTCGGCGGTCGTGCTGGTGTTTGTCACGTTCTTCTTCCGCAATCCCGAGCGTGTGCTTGATGTGGACGACCCGACGGCTGTCGTGGCGCCTGCGGACGGCACGGTGGTGGTGGTGGAGCCGGTCGTTGAGAACGAGTATTTCCATGAGGAGCGCCTGCAGGTCAGCATCTTCATGTCGCCCTTTAACGTCCATGCCAACTGGTATCCCGTCGAAGGGATGGTCATTGAGAGCTCCCACCAGAAAGGGCGTCATCGCGGGGCGTGGCTGCCCAAGTCCTCCACCGAGAACGAGCGGAGCCTCGTGGTAATCCGCACCTGCACGTCGGCGCTCGTGGCCGTCCGTCAGGTCGCCGGAGCCATGGCGCGACGTATCGTCACCTATGCCAAACCCGGCACCGAGGCGCGCCGTAACGTCCACATGGGCTTTATCAAGTTCGGTTCGCGCGTGGACATGTACCTGCCGGTTGATACCGAGATTTTTGTCGAGTGCGGTGACATCGTGCGCGGCAACCAGACCGTCCTCGGCAGACTGCCGAAGCAGACATCAGACAACAACGAAGAAAACAACATAGTATGAACAGGTTTGAAGAACTCTTTGCCCGCTATCCGTTCATTATGACGGATGAGGAGGTACACGCTGCCGTGGAGCGGATTCTGGAGCAGCATTTTGCAGAGAACAACACGCGCGACGTGTGGGCCGCGTGTCTCAGTATGATTGACCTCACCACCCTCAACGGCGACGACACGGTGGAGAAGGTGGAGGCGATGGCGCGTTGTGTCACTGTTTTCGACCGGCATTTCCCTGACTTGCAGAATGTGGCGGCCATGTGTGTCTATCCCGCTTTGGCGGAGACGGCGCGCAAGAACCTGCCCGAAGGAATAGAGGTGGCCTGTGTCAGCGGCGGTTTCCCCGCTTCGCAGACGTTCCTCGAGGTCAAAGTGGCCGAGACGGCGTTGGCTTTGCACAGCGGGGCGACCGAAATCGACATCGTTCTTTCCGTCGGCAAGTTCCTGGAGGGCCGCTTGCAGGAGGTGTTCGACGAAATCAGCGAACTCAAGGCGGTCTGCGGCGACCGGCATCTGAAAGTCATTCTCGAGACCGGCGCGCTGAAGACGGCGCAGAATATCTGGCGTGCGTCGGTTCTGGCCATGGCGGCGGGAGCGGATTTCATCAAGACTTCAACCGGCAAGATTGCCGTCAATGCCACGCCCGAGGCGGCGTATGTGATGTGTACGGCCATCCGTGCATGGCAGGAGGCCACCGGAAGCCGGACGGGCTTCAAGCCCGCGGGCGGGGTCAGCACCACGGACGAAGCCGTCACCTACTACACCCTGGTCCGCGAGATTCTGGGGCAGGAGTGGCTCAACAACAGGATGTTCCGTTTCGGCGCCAGCCGTCTGGCCAACAACCTGCTTTCCTCGATCGAGGGGAAGGAAGTCCGTTATTTCTGATTCCTTACCGGCTGACAGGTTTGAGGGCGCTCTCCGGCATGGGGAGCGCTCTTTTTCAGTCCCTGTCCTGCGGCTGCTATTCCGCTTGTAAAAACGGATAAATCTTTAGTGATTCTTTAGTGATTCTTTAGTGATTCTTTAGTGATTCATTAGTGATTCTTTAGTGATTAGTTAGTGATTCATTAGTGATTCGGCGCTCGTCTCCGTGTCTCAGGCCGGAGAGGTCGTGTTGGAATCGGCCTTTGAAACTTTGCTTTTTGTGTTCTTTTCTCTGTAAAAATGAGAAAATATTTTAATATTCAAAAATAAATGCGTACCTTTGTGCGCTTGTTTTGTACATAGCCCGAAAAAACAATAAATATTAACATATCTTAAACAAAAAACTATGTGGTTAAAAGATTCATCCATCGGCCGTAAGTTCATTATGTCGATTTCCGGCCTCTTCTTGGTTCTTTTCCTGCTCTTCCACGGCTCGATGAACCTCTGTCTCGTCATTGACGACCTCTGCGGCACGCAGGCGTACAACTGGATTTGCGCCATGCTCGGTGCCAACTGGTATGCTCTTGCCGGCACTGCTGTTCTGGCGCTCGGCGTACTCGTGCATTTCTGCTACGCCATCATCCTCACTATCCGGAACCGCGCAGCACGCGGCAACGACCGCTATGCAGTCGAGGCTCGTCAGGAGGGCGTTGACTGGGCAAGCAAGAACATGCTCGCTCTCGGCATCATCGTCATCCTCGGTCTGCTGCTCCACCTCTACAACTTCTGGTTCAAGATGCAGTTTGCCGAACTCACCGGCATCGAGACTTCGATGTTCGACCCGCAGGACGGCTCCGCTATCGTAACCGCTCTCTTCACGGATGGCTGGTGCGGTATCTTCTACTGCCTTGTGTACATCATTTGGCTCTGCGCTCTCTGGTTCCACCTCTCGCACGGCGTTTGGTCGGCTCTGCAGACCCTCGGCTGGAGCAACCTCATCTGGCTCAAGCGCATCAAGGTCATCGGCATCATCTTCGCCACGCTCACGGTGGGTCTCTTCATGATTGTCACCCTCTATTTCCTTGGCGTGAACATCGGCACGATGTGCGCAGCGTAAATTGTTGAACAGATAAACATTTTGCTACTATGATAAACAAAGAAGAAGTAAAACAGGCGGCAAAACAGGCTGCTGAGAAGATACAGGAAATGACAGGCAAGGCTGTTGAGAAAGTGGCCGAAGCCGTTGCAGACGCTACCGTTACCGCACAGGCTGTAGCCGAAGCCGTTGCCGAAGTACAGGCGGAGAAGATAGCCGCTGATGCCAAGGTCATCACGCCTAAGATGGCGAAGATTCCCGAAGGCCCGCTCGAGCAGAAATGGACCAACTACAAGAACCATCAGAAACTCGTCAACCCCGCCAACAAGCGCAAACTTGACGTTATCGTGGTCGGCACGGGTCTTGCAGGCGCATCGGCTGCCGCTTCGCTTGCCGAGATGGGCTTCAATGTGCTCAACTTCTGCATCCAGGACTCGCCCCGTCGTGCGCACTCCATCGCTGCGCAGGGCGGTATCAACGCGGCGAAGAACTACCAGAACGATGGCGACTCCGTCTATCGTCTCTACTACGACACTATCAAGGGCGGCGACTATCGCGCACGCGAAGCCAATGTCTATCGTCTCGCAGAGGTCAGCAATAATATCATCGACCAGTGCGTGGCGCAGGGTGTGCCTTTCGCACGCGAGTACGGCGGACTGCTTGACAACCGTTCTTTCGGTGGCGCGCAGGTTTCCCGCACCTTCTATGCCAAGGGTCAGACCGGCCAGCAGCTTCTCCTCGGTGCTTACTCTGCTCTCAGCCGTCAGATTGGCAAGGGCAAGGTCAAGATGTACACCCGCCACGAGATGCTTGATATCGTCATGATTAAGGACGAGAACGGCGAACCCCGCGCACGCGGTATCATCGCCCGCAACCTCGTTACAGGCCGCATCGAGCGCTTCTTCGCCCACGCTGTGGTTATCGGCTCCGGCGGTTACGGCAACACCTTCTTCCTCTCCACCAACGCCATGGCTTCCAACGGCTCTGCTGCCATGCAGATGTACCGCCACGGCGCTTATTTCGCCAACCCCTGCTACGCGCAGATTCACCCCACTTGCATACCCAAGCACGGTGACTTCCAGTCCAAGCTCACCCTCATGTCCGAGTCGCTTCGTAACGACGGACGTATTTGGGTGCCCAAGAAACTCGAGGACGCCAAGCGCCTGCAGAAAGGTGAAATCAAAGGCCGCGACATACCCGAAGAGGACCGCGATTACTACCTCGAGCGTCGTTATCCCGCTTTCGGCAACCTCGTGCCGCGTGACGTGGCTTCGCGTGCCGCCAAGGAGCGTTGCGACGCAGGCTATGGTGTCAACAACACCGGTCTGGCTGTCTTCCTCGACTTCTCCGACGCTATCCAGCGTCTCGGCAAGGATGTCGTTGCGCAGAAATACGGCAACCTCTTCCAGATGTACGAGAAAATAGTGGACGAGAACCCCTACGAGAACCCGATGATGATCTTCCCCGCCATCCACTACACAATGGGCGGTATCTGGGTTGACTACGAGCTGCAGACCTCCGTCAAGGGTCTCTTCTGCATCGGTGAGGCTAACTTCTCTGACCACGGTGCCAACCGTCTCGGCGCGTCAGCTCTCATGCAGGGTCTCGCTGACGGCTATTTCGTGCTGCCTTACACTATCCAGAACTACCTCGCCGACCAGATTGGCGTGCCGCGTATGTCCACCGACCGTCCCGAGTTCGCCGAGGCGGAGAAGGCTGTCGAGGACAAAATCAAGCGCCTCATGTCCATTCAGGGCAAGGAGTCGGTTGATACTATCCACAAACGCCTTGGTCTCGTCATGTGGGACTTCGTCGGCATGGGTCGCACCGCTGCCAGCCTGAAGGAGGCTATCAAGAAGATTGACGAGATTAAGAAGGACTTCTGGACTAACGTCTATATCCCCGGCACGGCTGACAGTCTCAACAACGAGTTGGAGAAGGCTCTCCGCTTGGCTGACTTCATCGAGATTGGCCGTCTGATGGCTGTTGATGCGCTCAACCGCGAGGAGTCCTGCGGCGGTCACTTCCGCGAGGAGTACCAGACCGAGGAGGGCGAAGCGCTCCGTCAGGACGACAAGTTCTCTTATGTCGCCTGCTGGCATTACATGGGCGAGGACAAGGAGCCCGAACTCATCAAGGAGCCGCTCGACTACGAGTTCACCGAGCGTAAGACCCGCAACTACAAGTCGTAAAATTATCTTCAATTAGGGCAGGAGCAATCCTGCCCTAATTGATTCCCCCTACAACCCCGTCCGCCTCGTCCGACTGATCCGACAAGTCCTTCCCGTCCACCTCGTCCGACTGGTCCGACACCCCCGACAACTCCTCCCCGTCCGACTGGTCCGACAAGTCCCCCCTCGTCCCCCTCTCCCCCTCGTCCCCCCCTGTTTTCAGGTAAACTGCCCTTAATCAGCCCCTCACGCCTTTTCGCTTACAATATGCAGATTTATTTGCATATATAAATATTTTTTCGTATCTTTGCCGCGTAAATTGTATAATGCGTATTTTGTCCTTATGGCAAGCAGAAATAGCGTTGTGCCGAATGTGCCGGCAGACAAGCAATTATAGTACACCGCGCAGATTTATTATCGGGCAATTGAGGGTGCAGCAAAAGAAGGACATGGAATAAAAAAGAAAGATTATGACTATGGCAGATATAGATAAACATAATCCGAACAATTCATCACAGATTGCACTTGTTGCAGAGCCATTAGTTCAGCAGTTGCGTGAACTCATAGAGAACACGCGTCAACGCGTGGCATCGATTGTTTGTGATGAGACTACACAAATGTATTGGAACGTAGGTAATGCAATCAATACTTTTGTTCTTCAAGGGAAACGTGCCGAGTACGGCAAACAAATTATCGTATCAGTGGCACGACAATTGGTCGCTGAATACGGAGATAGTTTTGAGGAGAAGAATTTGCGCCGAATGATGCAGTTTGCCACAGAGTATCCTGACTTTGAGATTGTCGCATCACTGATACGACAATTGACATGGCCCCATATTATAGCTCTCTTACCTATTCGTGAGCCGCTCAAGCGTTCGTTCTATGAGCAGATGGCAATTACGGAGCATTGGAGCACACGCAAGAAAGTGCTGGAGCAGAAGTTACAAAAAGCTATAGCCTATGCGAGTGAACGGATGGCTATTCAAGAACAAGAAAAAGACGAAAAATAGATTTGGCACTCATGTGTGCCCAATGTGTCAGCAGACCATTATTATACTACGCCACACAGATTTATCATCGGGCAATTGAGGGTACAAAAGAAAGAAGGGGAATAAAAAAGAGAAAATAATAAAGACGATGGCAGATATAGAAATTATCACATTAGCCCAAGCCGTTGAGACCATCAAAACGGCTATCTTGCAAAGCCAAGCACGTGCCGCAAGAAATGTCAGTGCAAATCAGTTGGCACTTTATTTCTCTGTCGGAGGGTATATAT
>Ga0265298_10004996_pt1 | contig 16783 bp, 12 predicted proteins | sample AusTroGonzalo_MG_3_FD_193486 | JGI IMG/M metagenome (GOLD analysis project Ga0265298, IMG submission 193486) | Bovine rumen microbial communities from tropical cattle in Woodstock, Queensland, Australia - Gonzalo_01 | ecosystem: Host-associated > Mammals > Digestive system > Stomach > Rumen ... | reverse complement strand
TTTAACCTTGGCTTCATATTCTTCCTTCAGTTTTTTAACTTTTTCAAGGCGTTTTCGCGCTTTTTCAATTTTTTCCTGCCCTTCTTTCAACTTTTCTTTCACATCTTTGAGTTTTGCTATACTACCGAGTTTATCACCGAAAGCTTGTTGCAGGTTTGCAATGGAATATGTTTCCATTGTCGTCGAAACCTGAGCCTGAAATTGAGAAATGGAGGAAGTTATCGTGTTGATTATTTCCCCGATATCAGTCGTAGGCCATTGTGCATATACCGGAGATACGCCCACACAAACACTTAAAATCAAACCACTTAAAAGTGTTAACAAATTTTTCTTCATCACATCCTCCTTAATCTGGTATAAAACCCCTTATTATGTATCATACACCAAAAGCTGGTATTTAGCTAACATTTTATTTACATTTAAGCAATATTTAAATATTTTGTAACAAAATTATCCTCACCATATTCTTTAATCAAACTCTCAACAAGCAACACATTTTTCCTACCGGAGTTATATAACTTCAAATAGGGCCCGAGTGCGCCTAAATTCACATCTAAAATAACAGATTCACCGGTTGCCGGACGTGACAGTAAAATGGCATACGGGAAGTCACGATACGAGCGCCCGAACACAAAATCCAACTCACTTTGTGTTAAATTCCAAGTTGCATAATCTTCCGGCATAGCCTGTGGGTTTCTGAAAAACAATATTGTTTGGCATTGTCCTCTGATAACTTCACCCACGCCGAGTTTATCAATTATATTGGGTTGTTGAAAAGCACACAGATAAGCCTGCCGTTTTTTACGTCCTTCTTGCAGACCAATCATAAAATAATCCCTAAACATCGGATGCTTCAGCATCGGCGCTGTTTCATCAATCATAATCAGTGAAGGTACACCTGTTTCACCGGTTTCACTCTGAATACGATGCATAATGTAACTAATCACGGCAGGTGCAAGAGTTTCATCTTCAAAAATATGCGTAAAATCAAAAGCCATAAATCTTTTTGCTTTCAAATCCAAGCTATCGTTTTCCGCATTAAAAATGTTACCGTATTGATCCGGATTTACCCAACGATAGATTTCGCGTCGCATATTTCCTGTCGGTGAAAAACAGCTTTTATAAAGATTTTTCATCACTCTTTCTTCCGGTCTCAAATAATCAAAAGCTGTTGTCACCGCACGCGCAATTTCACGTTCCGACAAAGCATCATCGGTTAGGGTAATAGCCTTCATCCAACGTCTCAAAAAGGCTCTGTTATTAGGCGTATCTTCCGCATCAAACGGATTTAGAGAAACATTTTTGTTATCGCCGTCAAATCCGATATAAGCTCCACCTATGGCACGTGTGAAAATTTCGGCACCTCTGTGACGATCAAAGAAAAACACCTTCAAATCCGCATGTCTCATAGCTTGACCGGCCAAAAATGTCAAAAGCGTTGTTTTACCTTGTCCGGTCGGACCTATAATGCAACAGTGTGCCACGGCACTTTCTTCCGATGAAACATGAAATTGAAAACGATAAGCCGAACCTGACATTGTTCTGAAAACACTGATTGCACCCGGTCCCCAATCAGATTTTGAAAAACCTTCTGCAGGCTTATCAAAGCATATACCGAGCGATACAATACGTGATAGATATCTGTATGTTCTCGGATAAGTATCATAAGTCGGAAATTGACTGAAAAATGACGCTTGAGCAACCCACCCTTCTCTCACGGGGGTTACCGAAAATGTGCGACAAATACGTTGCACTTCGCTTTCACCGAAATCAAGTTCTTCTTTATCATCACTCTTTAATATAATTGTTAAAGCGTATTCGGTCAGTGCCTGATAATCGGCATCACTGTCCTCAATTGCAGAAAGCGCCTCACTGTATTGATCAACAACCCCGCTTGAAAAATTCGTCATCGCAGCCATTCTCTGTTGCTGAATAAGCATCATTCTGGCCTGAGGTCTGAATATCGGTCGCACATTATGCATCAGCACAATCTCACAATCAATGGAAAGAAGCGAAACAATCATGCTTTCATCCATATAATCACCCGTTGTTCTGATACCCATCACAATTTCATAAACATCTTTATCACCCGAAAAAAAGTGGATAATTCCTTTTTCTTTCGTAAAATGAATATGATCAGCCGTCAGCATTTCATTGAGCTCTGCCCCTTGTGCGCCGCGCACTTTCGGTTCAGGTTTTGAAACCGGACTGCAAAGCCTTGAAAACACATAAAAGGGGCTGTCCGTAGCACGACTTTCGGAATCTTCATACATTTGAAAAACACCGTACTCGCTCAATGTTGCAATAATCGACTGGCAAGCATAGTTCAAATCTTTGAGGGCATCTTTTCTGTCAGCCACACTCACAATCATATAGTGCGTGTTCTTATACACGCGGCTCATACTGGCATTCCAAACCTCATTAACTTTTTCCAAAATTTCGTTATTAAAATCACCTTTTTCCGTTTTTTGTTCCACCCGCTCACGCAGCGTAATTACTCTGCAAATAACCGAAAGTTCAGACAAACTGTCTATGGTTGATTTACGCGCCTCCATCATTGAATAAATTTTTTCTGGTGTTGCAGAAGCTAAATCCAAACCGTTAATTCGAAAAACGCGTGCATAAGAACCGTTTATACACCTGATGGTAATACCGTCTTCCATCAGACCGGCAAAAGGTAAAAAGTCAGATACGCGTGACTCCCTCGGACTCGGTAAAATCCACGATCCAAAACGTGTTGCAAGTAAAATGGCAAAAGCCGCTGCCGATACCATACCAACAACGGCCAGTATAACTTCCACACTGGTCAAACCTTGTGTAAAAATTGTCGTAAAATCAAAATTAGGGTTCAAATTTATTTCCTCTTTCCTGATATAAATTTTTTGATACTTTGTTTGTTTGTCCGAATGCTTGAATCATGGTAGACAAATGTGGTTCTTTAACACCGGCGGCAATAATAGCCAAATGGCAGCTCACAATCGAAATCACAAACATCAAAGGGTTCACATCGGCAATTCCAACAGCCATAAACATCATCGGAACTTGAATACCGGCATTAATAGCCGTCGGCAAAACAGGTCCCCAAAAAAGTTTAGGTGGTTGTGCAACGGCTTTTAATATCATATCTCTCATATCAACCTCTTTTTATCAACATTACTTTCTCTTTGCGACTTAGAATCACTTTCAGTTGTATTATTTACCTAATTGCCTTGACCGTTTGTTTGCGTACCTTTGGCTGCTTTTTGGGCTTCATCGGCTGCTTTTTGGGCTTCTTCTGCCTGTTGTTGAGCCTTTTTCAGCATTTCCATTGCCGCAGCAATTTCTCCCGGTGTTTGAGCCGATGCTAACGCAGCTTCTGCTGCCGACACATTATCAGCGGCAGCTTGAGCCGCTTGAGCTTGTGCCTGAGCATATGCCTGAGCTTCTGCGGCTGCTTGTGCGGCAGCCTGCTCGGCAACCTCCTGTTGGTATGCACGCAAAGCCTGTGCTTGTTCTTGTGTGATTGCCCCTGACGACAGAGCGTCGTTAATTTGATCGCTCGTCAACTGCGACAATGCATTAGCCTGTGCCTGTAAGGCTTCTGCCTGTGCCTGTGCAGCGCTTTGTCTTTGACCGTCATTATACACATTGTCAAATTGGTCACCCCACGAAGTTGTACCGCCCGTAAACATCTTAAGGGCATCGTCAATATTACTGATTTGCGTATGCACCCCTGCGCCAACATTGGTAACAGAATTAACATAACCGCCTCCCGTATCAATCAAACCGGAGATATCACTACCGTAACCGCTAAGCATATCCATGGCACTTGTAAAAGGATTATCCCCCGTTACGTTATTTTCATAATTACTTGACCATCTGCTGGCGGTATTACCCGCATTTTGCGTTATGGCCTGCATGTTCCCGATCATAGAATGCAAATTACCTACCACACCGCCGCTTTGCCCAAACCCATTTGCCAATGTATTTCCGGCGGCATAAAATTTTTCTGCAAGACTGAGATCACTGTTAAAAATATCCTCAATTGAGTTCCATGTCATACCGGCTCCCAAAACGGCCGTCATACCGTTGCTCACAATACCGCCGGCATTTGCAAATGTTTGAATTGCATCTCTTGCCGTTCCGGTAACATCACCGATAATTTGACCGAAAGTTTTTGAACACACACCATCCTTTAATTTTCCCTGACAGGTTTCAAGTGTCACTTGAAGGCGACCGCCAGAATCAAGCGAGCAAACTTTTCTCGTACCATCTGTGTCATTCCATTCACTTTTCATTGTTGCAAGGGAACATCCTGCATTTTTAATTTCTTCTATTTGTTTTGCTCTTTCTTCAACCGGATTTTTACCGGCTAAACCTTCTGCCTCCCCCATATTCTGCACACCGCCGTTTTCGGCAAAAAGATTATTCATATTATTCATTTCATCTGTGCTGTTGATGTCGGCAAAAAGATTATTCATTTCTTCTTTCTTACGCGCAAATTCCTCTTCGGTCATCGCATCCTGCGTTACCCCGTTACCGTCCAAAACATCGCTGTCTGTCGTACCTCTGACCCGATTATAATCTCCGAGATAATTTTTAAATGTCAATTGTTTTTGCGCTTCACTTTCTAAACTGTACCCACTGAAATATTCCAAAAAAGGAAACATCAAAGCCAATAGCGACAAGCCTATCATAATATAGCCCAAGTGCTTATAGCTTATTTTATTAAATATCGCCGCCACGGCAAAAACAACAAGCCCGAAACCGGCAATCACATAAACAATTTGTCTTAAATCTCTGAGGGTATTATAAAGCTTTTTTTGTAAAATTGTAAATATATCACCATCCGCACCCGAACCGGAGCCCACACCCGAGCCGGAATTTGAAACATTTTCCGAAGTCGAAGAATTGCTATTTTGTTTGCAAACGCATTGACCATTTATAATATTACAACCTTCACCACAACCTTTTGCTTCCGCATACATAGAATTAAAATCTGCAGCAGAAACTTCCGGCGCATAAGACACGGACAAAAACAAAACAGTGAGCCCGACACTTAAAAATCCTATCACTTTTCTCATCTTCTCCTCCGTCACTTCAAAATTTTCTGAGGTTTTCACCTCAACAATAATTTTTCTTAAGCATTAACAAGTGTATTGGTAATACCCGAAACAGACGTATCCGCACCTGTCCCCGCCGTTAAATAAGTCAAAAGTCCGGCTGTTAAGGCAATCACCACAATACCGATAATAATTGCGGCAAGCCATTTCCAGTTCAAAACACCGAAAATACCACCCAATGCCACCGCAATAATGCCAAAACCGGCTGCGGCAAAAATAATCTTACGCATTCCTTCAAAAATTGTGCTTCCCGTTGCCGTCAAATTTTCAAAAACGGCATAAGAGTCACTAACACACAAAACGCACGAAATTGCAAAGACAAAAAGCCCTGCAATCAAATACTTTTTCAAACCGCAAAAATTAAAGCGCGACATCCGTTCCTCCGCTTAAGCTCGATAAAACGAGATAATATTAAGGGAAAGCTCGGCTCCGAGCTTTCCCTTAACACCAACTACTTTGTTTGAGTTTTGTTGGATTGATTTGAAGCGTTGAAAGTATCACTATAACCGCCTTCACCGCTTCCGCTCGTTGTTGAATCACCCGTAGCATACGAAATGATAGCACCGGCAGCAGCCAAAACACCGAGGCCGACAGCTAAAGCACCGAACCAAGGCCATTTAACTTTACCGAAAATAGCTTGAACGGCCAAACCGACCAAACCGAAACCACCGATAACAAACACAATCGTTCTAACGGATATAAACACGTTTGCCGCTTTGGCAATAACCGTATCTGCAACCGTTGAGCTGCCAAGCGCACCGGCTGCAAAAGCATCACCGGTTACAAAAGCAAATGCAGCTGCCAAACCAAGCATTGTTAAAATACGTTTTTTCATGAAAGTTCTCCTTATGAAAATTAATAAAACTTCTTTACAATTTTAGAATATCAGATTTTTTTTCATTTTGCGAGTCTTTTTTTACACTCTAAAAATCGTCTAACAATTTGATTTTTATAAAAAAAATCCTGATGTAACAAAAAATTCACACTAACTTTCCGATATTCTGACAACACTTTTATACATCATAAATGGTTAAAACATCCTAAATTCTCTTTCTCCGTTTCCTTTCTCAAAGAGCTTTTATAAAAAACGAACAAACAGTATTATCATCTCATTTCGTACAACATACATAAAGCGAATCACAAACAAAGCGTCTTTAACGTAATATACTTTTTCCCTTGCCTCAATCAGAGTCATATTCCCTTATTTTCTCCATATCGTCAAAAAACCTTCTTAATCTCATTAACGCAATTTTAACACAATGTGGTGTAAATTGCATAGAAGATACAACGGGTGAAAGCTCTAAAAGGCTCTCAAATGCTTATTTTAGAAGCTTTTCGCCGCAATCGGAGTTTATCGTAAAACATGCAAAAAAATAATATAAAAAGTTTTATTTGCAGCTTTCTTTTTTCAATTTTGGCCGTATTTGCCGTCCAAAAGGTTTTTTTGCGCGCCGAACATTCCGACTTCCGGCAACAGCCTGCTTTAAATATAAAGCCGCAACACAAAATTTCTTTATTTGCAGAAAAGAAGTCACCCGAAACACCTAAGGCTCCGCTTTTGATTGCTCAAAATCAAACGCTTAACGATACGCCTCAAAAAGTTTCAAAATCGCCTCTTAAAACACCTGTTTTATCATCTGTTTCCGATTCGGAGACGGTTACTTTTTCAAAAGAAAAACCCATGCAGGAGCAACAAGCGCCGCAGTCAACTTTTGTTCAAACAGATATAGCCTATGCCGAAGAAATTACATTTTCGGCGCAAGAACAAGATGAATTAAAAGAGCAAAAACGCTTAGAAAATGCCGGTATAGTCTACGCTGACATTTCAGATACATTTGAGCCCGAAAGTTTCGAAATTGCGCAAACTTCCCAAAATGATGAGATTCCCTTAATTGAAAACAACATTGCCGTTCACAGTCAAATTAATCTGCAAAATGCCGCTTCGGCATCTCAAATTGCCATGATTGAGCCAAATACAATCATTAACGGCTTGCAGGAAACGGATATTTTAACGGAAGAAAAAAATTTAGCCGAGGCAGATATTAAAAAAAGTGAGTTGGGTCAACGCACAAATCTTTCCGAAACGGACCAAGAAATTGATGAAACCGCATGGGCGGTTGCAACGGCTGCAACAGAAGATTCTCTTAATATTCAAGATGCCGAAAACACCTCGTTTGATTCCGAAGATTCACCGTGGGTCATTGCAAAGGGGAACAAATACGCTAAAAATCAAGCTGCCGTTGAAGCATACAGCTCATTGCCCCTCCCAACAGAACGAGCAGACGAGCCTTCAGTTAAACAAGACGAGCCTCAAAATGAAAACGCTGTTGATTACCCCAGCGAAAAAGAAGACGAGTCTCAAAATGAAAGCACTGTTGATTACTCCACCGAAAAAGAAGGTGAAATTCAAACAGACGACATTTCAAATACCGTTTCCGATGCCGAAAGTGAAACAGAAGATGAAAACAGCTTGAAAAACAATCTCGATGATACAACCGAAAATCGCGATGAAGTTGACACCGAACAAACCTCTGAAAACGACATGTCGGTTCCAACGGAACAATCCGTTATTGAGCAAACTTTTAACGAGCCCCTCTTAAAACAAAAAGAAAATAACTCAAAACTTGCCTATGAGATGATTCAGAATATTCTGATTCCTATCCCCGACAGTATTTTAAACGATGCGGATATCATACCGGATCTAACCGCTTCACCGGACGGTTCTTCACAAAAGCCTCAGCATACTTATACGCCTAAGCCGAATTTAAACGAAAAAGAAAAGCAAAGCGGCTTATTTAAAAGCATTTCTTCGTGGTTTAACAAAAACAAAAATGACACGAATACTACTGTCTTATCCGGATCTTCAGAAAACAAAAATCAAGAAAAGACAGGCACTTTTCAAAATTTAAAAGATAAAGTTTATTCTGCTTTAGGCAGTGTTGAAGATTATAAAAACTTAAATGATGTATCCATTATGCCGGCCGAGCTTCGTTTGTCATTTGCACCGAACAGAGCGGAAATTTCGGGCCAAACATTAAAATGGATTTATGCATTTGCAGATAATGCCAGAGACCACAATGATGTGTATGTTGAGGTCAGGATAGATGGTACAAGTTCTTATGCTCTACAGCAAAAACGCTTAAATCTGCTGAGCAGTATTTTTGCTTCGCGCGGTGTTGATTACCGTAAAATAAATACCGTTTTCACTTCACGCGAGCCAAATTCATTTATTATTAGGAACATTCGTTTTAACAATAATCGCAAAGGAGAAACAAACGAATAACAATAACAACCGACATAACATGCTGGTGCTAATAAGTATGCAAAACGGCTTGATTATTTTATTTTGAGTTTGTATGATTAACAAAATGAAAAAATATGATATAAAGGATTTAAACATGAACGGAAAAACACTTTTTACTGCTTGTTTAACAGCATTATTTACTCTTTCGGGTTGTGCCATGTTCCAAAAAGCACCTGCCGAAAAGAATACGCTTCAAACAAACGTAAACACGCAGGCTTGCCTGGAAGGAACTTGCGAAACAGACCCTTTTATAAATTACACGCAAACACGCGCTGATTACAGACGGTATGGTGAACTTTCCGAACGTGATGTGCTTGTTTCCGAGGCCGGCGCGGGCAACAATTTATCTGCCGCAATTCCGCCTTCTGTCGAAAGCGAAGTTATTGAGTATGAAGAGCGTCTTGTGAATGACACTTTGCAAGATGAAGAAAGCGTTTCCGAGGTCGTGGATACACCAGCCTCCGATGTTGTTCAAGATGTACAAAACGTCGATGAAGAAGCATTACCTGTCAATCAAGCAGATAACCTGCAAACACCTCAAAACGTCGAGGCGCAGCAGATTATTACTTCCGAAACGAATGTCCCTGCAGGCGAAAACAATCCCTTAACTGCAAGCACCGAGAAATTGAGTGATGAAAATGTCGCGCCTGAAACTCTCGTTGCCGAAAGCAGCATTACAACACAAGTCGAACCCGACACTGTCGTTGAACAAACAACGCAAGAACAGGTTGTCAATGAAGAAGAAGCCCAAAATAAAATGCAAGATGAAGAAGATGATGAGGATGATGGAGAAGAAGACCCCATTCGTGATTGGTATGCCGAAGAGGGTCAGAATCTTAAAGCTTTACTCACTGAATGGAGCGAACGCTCAGGCTGGCGTATTGTTTGGAACACCAACAGAAATTACATTTTGAATGCCGGTGCTATGTTCAGAGGTCGTTTTGCCGATGTCAGCTCAGCGCTAATCAGAGCATTTGCGCGTGCCAGACCGGCGCCGATTGCCACATTTTACAAAGGCAACCGCGTATTAGTCATTGAAACAATGGAGGATGAAAATGCGTATGACTAGATTTAACCTTGGTTTGAGTTTTGTTCTTTTAGGTGTGCTCGGAGCGTGCTCCGTTGCCAATGATATGGATGAAACCTTAAAGCGCGAAGTCCAAAGTGCTGCCAATTTAAGGCAAGAAGCCAAGGCACCGATGGAAATTTCAAATAGTGATGTCATACGCGTTAATGATGATATTTGGCTTGGCGACACGAGTGAGGTCGAATACGAAGGAACACCTATTCCTTCTTATTTAGAAACGGCCGATGGCATTACGCTTATTTCAAACAGACCGATTACTTTATATGAAATCGGCACAATGATTAACAAAATCACTTCTATTTCCGTTCGTTACGCACAAGAACTAGACGGTTCCGTTCAACAATTGGCTGACAGCAACAAGCCCTCGCTTGAAGATATCGGCGCACAGTGGACGGATTCAAACAAAATGCTTGTTTCATACAAAGGTCCTTTAAGCGGTTTATTGGATGAAATAGGCAATCGTTTCGGTGTATGGTGGAAATATGAAAAGAACCAAATTTATTTTTACAAATACATCACAAAATCTTTCACATTATACAGCTTACCCACAAAGCCGACTTTATCGGTTGACGTCGGCGGCTCATCAACCGGCGGCAGTGGTGGTTCATCATCTGTTTCGTTGTCAAACTCCGTATCCATAGATTTGTGGCAAACAATTGAAACATCCATCCGCTCAATGATTTCTTCAGGTGCTCAATTAACAACAGATCAATCAAGCGGTGTTTTAACCCTTACAGGCACACCAACAGATATCAAAAAGGTTGCCAAATATGTTAACGAACAAAATGCACGTTTATCAAGACAGGTTGCAATCAGCGTTAAAGTTTTACAAGTCAGTATTTCAGATTCCGATAAATATGGCTTGAATTTAAGCGCCGTGTTCGGTGGTAACGCTCATCTGAAAGAGTCTAAAATAATGGGTGCCGCGGGTCAAGCGGATGTTGCAAGCGGTTTATCTATGGCTTTAGTTTCCGGCAGATGGACCCTTTCAAGCGCCATTCAAGCTTTATCGGAACAAGGCACCACATCGCTTATCACGAGCGGTACGGTCACAACCTTAAACAACAAACCGGCACCGATTCAAGTGGTTAAAAAGCAAAACTACATTTCTCAAATTACCAAAACGAACTCCGGTTCCGACGGTAGCTATTACGATTTATCTACCGACACCGAAGAAATTGAAACAGGCTTCACTTTGGATGTCTTACCGCGCATTTTGGAACATGGTCGTTTAATGATGATGTTTAACCTCACCCTTTCAGATTTGATAGAGCTTCAAAAAGTCAATTTATCAAATGATCCCGAGGGCGGTGAATTTATTCAAAATCCGGTCATTGAAACACGCGGTTTCACACAAGAAGTTGCGATGAAATCAGGTGATACGCTTATTTTAAGCGGCTATGAGCGTGTTGAAGATTCTGCCACAAAATCAGGTGTCGGATCTGCCGAAAATTCAGCACTCGGTGGTGCTGTTACAGCAACCAAAACGCGTAGCATTTTAGTTATTATGCTAACACCGGTTGTATTGGATTCACCACTTGCACCGGAATCCAGAATGAAATATTAATAAGGAATCAAAGCAGTGTTAGAAGACGCCAAACTGGACGAAAACAGAACCGAAAACGAGCCAAAAACTTGGGGCAGTAATTTTACTGTCGGCGGTACAACTTATGCCACATCTTTATTCTGGCAACCTCTGCGTAACAGTGATGATCCATACACTGAAATCACTGATGCTTCTGAAAATGTTTTAGAAGGCGCGGATTTGTTTGCTTTAAGAAGAGGCAAAACACCGCAGTTTGGTTTATGTGTTTCATCTCAAGGCTATAAAAGAGGCATGAAAGTTGCCGCAATCGGCTTAATGAATGCTCTTTCGGATGCTTCTTCCCTCTTAGCCGTCTTCAAAGTCGAAACCGGTTGGTGGTATGTTTGTATCCGAAACGACATCATCTTATCCGACGGCGATATTCTTTTTACCACGGAAGAAGAAGCAAAAGAGCAATTTACATCCATGCTCGCCGTTCCTGACTGGCAATATAAAATTGCGCCAAAAGAGTGGAACATTGAAGATTCCAGACAGTTCAATCTTGAAAGTGTTTTGATAACATCGTCTAAGGAAGGCCTTCAAAAAGTTCATGCGCTTCGCGGCACAAAATTACTTGTGGTATTAACCGTTTCGGCCATTGCTTCTATTTGGTTACTTTCAACCGTTATTTCGCTTATTTTTAACAGTAAGCCGCAAAAGCCCATCGTGGCACCTGTGGCCATCAAAACCGTTGAACAGGCACCGCCACCGCCGGAACCGAAGCCATGGGAAAATATTTTACGACCCGATCAAGTGTTAAGAGCTTGTTATGAAGGTGTTCAAGTATTGGTTGGTATTTCAACACCGGGTTGGCACATCGGTGGTATAACCTGTACACCGAATAGTCTTGTGACTTCGTGGCGTATGGAAATCGGACGTTTAACGTGGATTGATAAGGCTTTGGAAAATTCGGGCGTAACTTTTGCAACACGTGAACTTGCCCCCAGCGGAACAGATGTTATGGCATCTATTTCCATGCCTAAAATAGATACTTTTAATTCACCGCCGAAATTTACCGCCAAAGACCTAACAGATACTTTAAACGACCTGTTCCAAGGTCTGCAGATGACAATGAACAGAAATCTTCAAACATGGACTTCACCTCAAGGCAATGTTTACAGATATATGACTTTTGCATTTTCATCAAAACATAATCCCGTTGTTTGGAGCGATCTGTTAACTAAATTTTCAGGACTTATGATTAATGTTGTAAAATATGATACAAACACTAACAGCTGGCAATATGAAGGAGCTATCTATGTATTATAAACTTTTGAACAAAACCATTCTCTCATCAGCTTTTGTTACCCTGATTTGTTTATCGGGCTCTGAGGCTTTTGCTCAAGAACTTTTCACCAATGAAGAAAAGGTCAGTGTTGCTGTTGAAGCACCGGATGATATTTCTTTTGAAATCGAAGATGATATCATTCCTTTAAGTGAAGAAGAATTTCTAATCCCCGAAGTTCAACAGCAAGATACTGCTTCCAAAGAGCAGACGGCTGAGGTTAATGGAAAAGGCGCTGTCAAAGATGAGCAAAGCATTGCCTCCAACGAGCAACCCGCCGATCAAAAAGAGAAAACACCGGAGAATAAAGAAAAAGCCGATGTTAAGGAAGCTGAGCCCGTTCAAACACAGCCTAAATCTGAAAGCACCGACAAATCGGTTAAAACGGATGATGTCAAAGCACCGACAAAAACAACCGGCTCAAATAAAGATGTTCAAGAAACAATAAAAGCACCGGAAGAAAATCTGGAAGACGAATTCATTGCCGACTTTGAAATTGATTTTAATGAAGACCCCGAAGCCGAACCGGAAGATTTATTTGAACAATCTCCCGAGGCAACAGAGCCTGAGGCGGAAAAAAGCGCAAATAACGCATCAACAAACAAAATATCGGGTATCAAAAACATAAAGAAAGATGCACTCAATAAAGCGCAAACACCGGGCGGATTAAAATTCGGTGATGCTATTTTGGTTCAAACAAACAATGATTTGTTTAATCAAATGTCCGACATTGAAAAGCAAACCACCCTGCTTTCTTTGGAGCTTAAGCGTGAAAGAATTCGCAATGAAGTTGAAGCGGCAAAAGCTGTCCGCGAAAAAGCCGAACTTGAAAAACAAGCGCAAGCAGAAGCTAAAAAGCGTCAGGAAGCCGAGTGGAAAAACCAGCAACAAATTAATTTAGTTAATGCACAAGAAGCATTAAAACAAAGAGAAATAGAGCTGGAAAAAGTCAAACAACACAAAGCTTTAACGGCATACATGAACTCCATGCTTGAACAAAAGCAACTTTGGATTGCCGAAAACAGCAAACTTTATGATGAGATTCGTTCTTTAAAGAGCACAAACGCTTCACTTCGCGCTTCATATAAGAGTGACTTAAGCAATGTTGAAACACAATCTGAAAAATTGCTTAAGAGCGCAGAAACGGCACGCACCAACTATGAGCGCGCTATTGCAAGTTTAACGGCTCAAAACGCTCAGCTCAGAAAGCGTATTGAATCCATGGAGCAAGCTGCAAAGAAGAACCCCAATCCCTTTGCGGATAAATCAGGCAATCAAATTTCCACGTCTGCCGATGCCTTAATCAAACCGGTAAATATTGCAAAAGAATATGCGATTATGGAAATTACCGGTCAGGGCGGTGAATTATTTGTAAAATTAATCAATAAAGAGGGTGATTCCTTTGTCGCCAAAGCCGGCACTGTCTTAAATACCGGCCACATGATTGAAGAAATTACACCTAATTATGTTCAATTTGACAGAAACGGTCTGAAAGACTTTTTATACACCGCAGCCTCAGCTTTAACGATGGAACCGAAAAAAATGTCAGATGAGGACACCGCAACTCCGGTGGCAACACCTGTAAGATCACGAGCCGCACTCATCAGTGATGATGGCTTACCTTCCGTGAGCAACTCCATGTTTGTTAAATAAGGATTATTCTCGAAAATGGCTGAAGATACCGAAAAGAAAGATTCAGAAAGCAATTCCTATCTGGCTGATACCTCAGCTGATCAGGCTCAGTCCTCTAATTTTTTAGAAACTGTTTTTGCTCATGACAATAAACTCCTTACGGCGCACGGTTCGGAATTAAATGTAACCGACGAAACGCGCCATATGCTCGCACTGTTTTCTGATGGTACCTATTTTATTTCAAAGGAACACAGAAATAATGGTTTGGTATTAAGTTTCACAAACACCATGAAGCGGCGCAAGGTTATTATTAATCCGCCGCAATATGTCAGCCAAAACGAAATTAACGCCATCTATGCCTATGCAGAACGCGGCGACGGTTTTGCTTCCGTTACCGCAGAAGATTTAGAACGCATGCAGGTTCAAATTGACTTCATCAATATTGTATCTCGTGCTGCTTCGCAAAAAGTTTCCGACGTGCATGTTGTCGTTGCGGATGCCACTCAAATTTTCTTCCGTATTAACGGCATGATGGTTCGTCAAATGGAATATAACAAAGCATGGGGCGAAGCTTTTGTTCGTGCTGCGTTTGCCTCAGCGGATATTTCAGATTCCAACTATGCGCAAAACGAATTTCAGGGTGCTCAAAAGCTTGGTGAAACACCGCTTCGCGGCTCTGATGGAAAATTGATGTTACCGCATAATGTTCTGGCTATTCGTTTACAGTTCAACCCGATTGCTTTCGGTTCGCAATACTTAGTTATGCGTTTATTATATGCCGATGACAATCCCAACGGCAGTTCTGATTTAAAGGCTCTCGGTTTCGGCGAACGCGAAGTTGAAATGTTTTACCGTTTGCGTGCATTTCCTGTCGGCTTAAATATTATTGCAGGTCCGACGGGTTCAGGTAAGTCAACCACTCTGCAACGTAATATGATTAAGCTTTTACAAGAAAAAAATTACGAAATCAACTTAATCACCGTTGAAGACCCGCCGGAGTATCCTATTCCCGGCGCACGTCAAATGCCGGTGACCAACGCCAATGATGAAGAAACAAAAGAAATTGAATTTACAAAAGCCTTAAATGCTGCACTTCGTTCCGACCCTGATGTCATGATGGTGGGCGAAATTCGTTCTTTATCGGCTGCGGAGCTCACCTTTAAGGGTGCCTTATCCGGTCACGGTGTATGGTCAACATTGCACGCAAACTCTGCGCCTGCTGTTGTCACCCGTTTACGTGATATGGGTTGTCAACCCTATTTGTTAGGCGATCCTGAAATCGTAAAAGGTTTGATTTCCCAACGTTTATTTAGAAAACTCTGCCCACATTGTCGCAAATCCGTAAAAGATCGTATGAAAGATCCCTCTTTCAACCGTTTAAAAACAGCGCTCGGCGATTATGGTGTTGAAAATACTTTTGTACGCGGCGAAGGGTGTAAGTTTTGCAATCAAAAAGGCTTTATCGGCCGTATGAGTGTTCCTGAAATCATCATGCCTGATGCCATGTTTTTACAACTCATGATAAACGGTGATACAAAGCGTGCCATAGATTATTGGATAAGCGAACTTGACGGACGCACATTGCGTGATGCCGCTATAGAACGTATGTTAAAAGGTTATATTGATTTAGATGAATTAGAACGCTGGTGCGGTCTTCTTGATCAGCGCCCGATATATTAATATTAGGATGGTAAAATGGCAGACACGCAGCAAAAAACGACCTTTAATAAAGCTATGAAATCTCTTGGTTCCATCGAGATTTATTACGCAAAAATCATTTGTAATTTTTCAAATGCTTCACGCCTAAAAATATATCGAAAATTGGCATCACTTTTGCGTAACCGATTTTCTTTGATGGATGCTCTTGATATGTTGCATGACGGTCTGACAAACGGTGGCAAAAAGCAAGGAGAACCGATGGCCATTGCCATGGCAAGTTGGGGACATGCTCTTCAAAACGGTGTACCGTTTTCCGATGCCTTAAAAGGCTGGGCTCCCGATCGCGAACGCTTAATGCTTTCGGTTGGTGATGTGTCAAACTTAGAAAATGCTTTATTCAACTTAATTAAGGTGTCTGAAGGTTCCACCAGAATGATTCGGCCGATTGTGAGTGCTATTTCGTATCCGTCATTTTTGTTTATGATGTCCGTATTGATTTTATGGGCTATTGGTGTGTATATGGTGCCACCGATGTTAGAAGCTGTTCCAGGCTTAAATTGGGTTGGTACCGCGCGTACTCTGGTTGATTTATCTGATTGGATTCAAAAAAATTGGCTGATAGCATTTGCCGTATTTCCCGTTCTCGCCCTGATTATTTATTCAACCATCAGTATTTGGACAGGCAAAATCCGTGCAAAAGTAGATAACATGCCGCCATGGTCTTTATATAAAATTTTCGTTGGTATTACATGGCTTCTTGCATTATCCGCACTTGTAAAAGGCGGTGTTCCGGTTTCAATTGCCATGTCCAGTTTAAAGCGTGATGCCAGTAAATACTTACAAGAGCGCATTGATGCCGCCCTCGAATATATTAAAAACGGTGACAATTTGGGACAAGCTTTAGGTAAAACAGGTTTTCAATTTCCCGATAAAGAAATTATCGCCGACCTTAAGATTTACGCCGAACTTGATAACTTTGAAGAAGCTCTGGAGAATTTAGCAAACAACTGGCTTGAGGAATCCGTCTACATGATTGAACAAAAGGCCGGTATTTTGAACATGGTTGCCATCTTAATGGTTGCCGGTATCATCGCATGGGCGGTATTTGGCGTGTTTGACATGCAAGATC
>Ga0265298_10004995_pt1 | contig 16784 bp, 15 predicted proteins | sample AusTroGonzalo_MG_3_FD_193486 | JGI IMG/M metagenome (GOLD analysis project Ga0265298, IMG submission 193486) | Bovine rumen microbial communities from tropical cattle in Woodstock, Queensland, Australia - Gonzalo_01 | ecosystem: Host-associated > Mammals > Digestive system > Stomach > Rumen ... | reverse complement strand
CTCTTCCTCGTCCTCAAAGTCCTCAGCCACCAAAGCAGCTTCTGCGCTCTGTTCCTGCTTCTTTTCGAGGGTAATCTCAAAATCGGAGCAGACCAACTGAGCGGTATCGAAGTCGATTTCGCTGTTAATCGTAGCCATGTTCCCCAGCAGGAACAGCTTCTTGATAATCTCACCCGCAGGCTTACCGATCTTTTCAGTCAGATCACGCACTGTGATCGTATCACCGGCCATATAGGCTGTCTCTATCTTGATCGGCGCCATCATCTGCTGGGCGCTGGGTTTCTTGGAGCGCGCGCGCTTGCCGCCGCGGATCGGCTCGTCGTCATATCCGTTGAACCGGTTGTTCCGGTTTGCCTGCTGCTTCTTGTTGCGCGGCTGGTTCTCCGGATCATGCTGGCGGACATAGTTCTTCTTGTTCGGGTCGTAGTTGGAAACTCTTTCCTTCTCCATCGGCACGGCCAGTTCAGGCGCCTGCCGGCGTCCGCCCATACCCTGGCGGGGTCCGCCCTGGGGCCGGTTACCGCCCTGTCCCTGCTGCCCTGCCGGGCGGCCGTATCCGCCCTGCTGGCCCGCCGGACGTCCGTAAGGTCCGCCCTGACCCTGCTGTCCTGCCGGACGGCCATAGGGGCCCTGACCGGCCGGACGACCGTAAGGTCCGCCCTGTCCCTGTTGTCCCGGCTGACGGCCGTATGGGCCCTGACCGGCCGGACGGCCGTAAGGTCCGCCCTGTCCCTGCTGTCCCGGCTGACGGCCGTAGAGGCTCCGGACAGGCTGACCGGGCTGTGCGGGCTTTGTTGCAGGTTTTGCCGCAGGCGTATCTCCCGGACGGCTGATGATCTGGCCGATCGCCGGTTTCTTCGGCTCTGCCGGTTTGGAAGGTTTCTTTTCCTCGGCGGGTTCAGCAGGCTTTTTCGCCGCGGGAGCTTCTTCCTTCTTCTCCTCGGCAGGCGCAGCTTCTGCGGTTTCGGCGGCTTCGGTTTCCTCAGCCTTCTTCCGCTTCTTTTCAGGCGCCTTCTCGACTTCCGCAGGCGCGGATGCTTCGGCGTTCTGGCGGTTCGCCTCTTCCAGCATCTGCTTTTCATCGTCATCCAGCATGGTGAATGCCTTCGTATGGGCAGACTGGGCTTTCTGCTGCTCCTGCTGCCTGCGGCGCGCGGCTTCCTCTTCGCGCTGCTGGTTCATCTCGGCATCCAGCCGCTTCAGCGCGTCATACAGGAAATCCGCTTCCTTCCTGATCCTGGTTGCTTCGGTCAGGATCTCCGAGGATTCCTCCACCAGTACTTTTGTGGCATCTTTCAAGTTCATTGTCGCCATTCGACGTTTGTCCCCCCGCCTTTACGGCTCATAAAATCTGATTTATGATCTCCCGCCCTGTTACAGGCAGGCTTTCATCTGTTCGGCAAAGGCGCCTTTCCGCAGCGCCGCCACCTTATTGGTTCTTCCGGTCGCTTCCCCCATCAGTCCCTGAGGCAGGACGACCAGTGGAACGCTGGTCCGTTCACACAGTTCCTGATACTTTTTCCGGGTGTTCGCCCCGGTTTCCCCGTCCAGCAGGATCATCCCGCATTTCCCGGATTCGATCAGCCTGGTGCATGTGTCGTCCCCGAAGCAGGCTTCCCGGGCCCTGACGGCCAGCCCGAGCATTCCCTTTGCTCTCTGCTCGTTCACGTCCCGGGTTCTCCTTCAGCTTCAGGCAGTTTCATCTCTGACAGCCGGTTCATTTCCGCAATCAGCGCCTGGCTCACCTCTTCGGTCAGGCTTACCTGCAGCTGGCGTTCCAGCTGTTTCTGCTTGATCGCGCGTTTCAGGCATTCGGGATTCCGGCACACATAGGCCCCCCGTCCGGACTTCTTCCCGCCGGGATCGATCAATGTCTCTCCCTCCGGCGTCCGGACAATCCGGATCAGCTCCCGCTTCTCCTTCATCTCCCTGCACCCGACGCACATCCGCATCGGAATCTTCCTTGGCTTCAAAGTATTATCCTCTCTTTTTCTCAACCCAAACCCCTAACAAGACAATCGGGCTGAAGGAGTCAACTTACAACGATTGGCCGAAGATCCAGGGGTTCCGCACGCCCGGAAAACGGGCCGGTGTGCCCGTTTTCAGTAAGGAACGGGCGGCAGCCCTGGGCACTCGGAAAGCCCTGGTCGCGCCCGCAGGCGCGAAATCCCTTCCCCGAAGGGGTCTTAGGGGGCGATCGGAAAGCCCCCTAATCACATAGTGTCGTCATCCCCGCTCAGGCTTGCGTCAAAGTCCATCGTGAAGCTGTCATACGTCGGCGTCTCGACCTGCACATACTCGGTCATCTCGCCGTTCTCGTCCACCATGTCGTCCATCTCGGCCGCCTGGCTCTGGCTCTTGATGTCGATTTTCCAGCCGGTCAGCTTCGCGGCCAGTCTGGCGTTCTGCCCTTCCTTGCCGATGGCCAGACTCAGCTGGTTATCCGGTACGATCACGCGGAATGCCTTCTCGTCCCGGGCCTGGTACACGCTCAGCACGTGCGCCGGGTTCAGCGCGTTGGCCACGAACTCGGCCGGATTGCTGGACCACTTGATGATGTCGATCTTCTCGCCCTTCAGTTCGGTCACGACGCGGTCCACGCGGCCGCCCCGCTGTCCGACGCAGGCGCCGACGGGATCGATCATCACGTCGGAGGAATGCACCGCGATCTTCGTACGGCTGCCGGCTTCGCGGGCGATGTTTTTGATCGTTACGATGCCGCCGGCAATCTCCGGTACTTCCATTTCAAACAGGCGCTTGACCAGGTTCGGATGGATCCGGCTGACATAAACCTGGGGTGTATATCCGGCATTCTGGCTGGTTTTGTGTACCTCCAGAATGTAGACCTTGATGTGGTCTTCGTCGTGCAGCACTTCGCCGGGGATCATTTCATCCCGGTCCAGCACGCCTTCGGTCCGGCCCAGGTCGACGTACACAGCCTTGGGCTCAATCCGCTCGACGATACCGGTCATGATCTCGTTTTCCTTCTCAATGTATTCATCGTAGATCTTGCCGCGCTCCGCCTCACGAATATGCTGGATAATAACCTGCTTCGCTGTCTGGGCTGCCACCCGCAGGAAACCGCTGGGGGTCACGTCCACTTCGGCGATATCGCCCATCTGATAGTTGGGGTTGATCTTCTGGGCGTCCTTCAGGGAAATCTGGTTCGTCGGATCTTCGATATCTTCGTCTTCCAGAATCAGTTTCCGGGCATAGACGGAAATGGTGCCGTCCTGCCGGTTGACGGTCACGTCCAGATTGTTCGGCGCCGTCTCGCCCTTGGGCAGATTCTTTTTGTAAGCAGCTTTGAGAGCCTCCTCAATGGTCTTGAACAGCGTCTCTTCGTTGATTTCCTTTTCCTTGGCCAGCATTTTGATGGCGTCGATTACTTCGGATTTCATGTTCGTTTTCCTTTCTCTCTTTGTCATCCCGAGCGCAGTCGAGGGATCTCCCCGCCGCAGCGTTTTTCATTTACTCTTCCCCGAGGTCCACTTCTTCAATACCTTCCATATCAACCACCGGTTTCACCAGTGCGGCCGCCTTTCTGGCCACTTCCTTCCGGCCCTCCGCCGTGTCGATCAGGATCATTCCGTCCTGAAGCCCGGCCAGTACCCCGGTGATGATCTTCGTCCCGTCCATCGGCTTGAACAGTTTGATCTCGATTTCGCATCCGAGATTCCGTTCAAAGTCCCTGTCTTTCTTCAGGGGTCTGTCCAGCCCGGGCGAAGACACCTCCATGAAGTCATAGTCAACTGATTCCGCCCAGGGGCGAACTGTCTTGTGAAACGCCTCGCAGTCGTCCAGGGAAACGCCTTCCGGCTTGTCGATGTAGATCCGCAGATACTTGCCCGTAGGCTCTTGATCGATGCAGACATCCACCAGCTCAAAGCCCATCTTTTCAGCCGCTTTCAGGCATTTTGCCTCAAGTCCGGCCAGCGATTCTGCTCTTGCCATCTTTCCCCTTTCCCAACGCTTTTCGGGCAATGAAAAAGAGCGGAAAACATAGCCTCCATCAGCCGACGTCCGACCGCTTCCGGGGATGGTATTCCCCCTTGCCGGTCCCGAAGGCCTTCAGGCTGTTTCCGTTCCTTACGTTAAACCCTTCTTTCAAGGCGTTGCGCCGCTTTAATCGTATGGCAAACCATACGTCCGGAAGTATAGCATACTTCCGGACGCTTGTAAATCCTTATTTTGCGGTTTTTTCAGCCCATTTCAGACATTTTTTGCGGCTCATTTCAGGCTGCACCCTTTTGTTCGATCATTGTTAACTTCTCCCTGTTCATCATGTAGTACCTGTACGTGCTGATGCTCAGCGCCATCGCCAGCAGCGGATAGAAGAAGTTGATCTCCACAAACCCGCCGAGTACATCCACAGTCATCAGTTCAATGATGAATACCAGGGTTGCCATCAGTCCGGCGATCAGGATCTTCTTTGCTCCACTGATACTTCCGTTCTTCAGGTCGAACCTGGCTGCGATCAGCAGTACTGCACTTCCCAGAAGAATCAGCTGGATCAGCAGTTCGATAATGAACTCATTCGTCGAATCGTTCATTTTCGCGTACACAATGTTCCTTAAGGCCATAAAGGCCAGCATTCCGGCAAATACCCACAGGGCAAAATAGATCATCATCTTGTGGAAAAAATCAAAGGTCTTTGCGCTCTTCCCGTTCATCGTCTTTCCCTCCGTCTTTTTCTTCCCTGGTCACTCTGTCAGACGCATGTTTGCGAAAAAAGTTCCATTCAGTCTGTCAACTTATCGCTGAACGTCATATAGTAGCGGTAGAAGTAGATACTCCAGAAGGCAGCCAGCAGCGGATACATGAACGAATGCTCTACCATGGAGCCGTATTCATAATCAATTCGCCAGTCAATGAAGAAAGCAACGGCTACCGCGAGACCGGCAATCAGGAGTTCCTTTACGCCGATGGCCCTCATTTTCTTCAGGTCGAATCTGGCTTTGATCAGCAGGATCGCGGAAGCAAACAGGATAATGGAAGAGATGATCACCAGAGGATATCCCCCGATACCGTCCTGATATCCCCAGTCGAGATTCCTGGCCGCCGTCAGCACCAGCATAACCGGAATCACCCACAGAAGTCCGTTAATCGTTATTTTGTGGAATCTTTCGAAGGTCTTTTCTTTCTTTGCGTTCTTTGCTTCAATATTGCTCATAACTGTCATTGTCTTTTCCTCCGGTCTCTTTCTGTGATCCGGTTTTGCTCCGGTCACTCTGTCAGACGCCGGCCGGGGAAAAAGGTTCCAAAGGAATTGAAAAAAACATATGAGATTGATTTATGAAACGCATTGATAACATACAGCCCGGTATATCACCGGGCTGTGATTATCGGAGGTTTTCGGTTGTTCAGAGTTTTTCAAACACCGGGATTTCGTCGATCGGTGCCTTGACGGTAATGGTTTGTCCGCCTGTCAGGATTTCGCCGTTGTTCATGTTCTTCCATTTGCCTTCCGGCAGGTAGACTTCCCTTTCGAACTGGTTCAGATACAGGATGGGAGCGACCAGATACTTTGTGCCGAACATATACTGGTCCTGCAGATCCCAGCACTTCTCATCCTGTGGGAACTCGAAGAACATGGTGCGGATCAGGGGTGCGCCCGTTTCGTGTGCTTCCTTGTACAGGTCATTGATATAGTCATGGAGCGCAATGCGGATGTCATAGTACTTCCGCATGATGCGGTAGTTTTCTTCCCCGTAGCTCCACAGTTCGTTCGGCTGGCCGGTGTGCAGATAGCCGCCGCCCCAGTCCCGGTCGTCCAGCGGCGGGATGTTGTAGGGACCGCGGTCTCCGTGCATCCGCAGCACAGCGGAGTATACCGCGAACTGGTACCAGCGGATCAGGAGCTGGCGGAAGTCAGGATCATTCACATCGTCGGTCATGAAGCCGCCGATGTCCGTGGTCCACCAGGGAATGCCGGCAAGGCCGATGTTCAGACCGGCCTGCAGTTGCTCCCGGAAAGCTTCGAAGGTGCTGGGAACATCGCCGGACCAGATTACATTGCCGTATTTCTGGCTCCCGGCCCAGCCGCAGCGCAGCAGATTCACCGGGGTTTCCTTCTTTCCCTCGCTCATGGGTTCAAAGAAAGCGCGGGAGAACATCTGGGGATACAGGTTGCTGCAGGTCAGCGCGGAGCCCTCACAGTAGCGGTAATTCTCGAAATCATAAACCCCGTAGTCCGGTTCGGAGTTGTCCAGCCAGAAGCCGTCGATACCCAGGTCTGCGTAGTTGCGCTTGCAGACTTCCCAGATGTATTTGCGGGCTTCCGGGTTGAAAGGATCGATCTCCACGCAGTCACCCTGATAGTCGTAGGTCTGGGCGGCTCCGCGCTCTGTACGGATGAGAAGGCCGCGCTCCGTCATCGGGGCAAAGTTCTCGCTGCGGCGGTCCACGCTGGGCCAGACGGAAACAATCACCCGGATACCCATCGAATGGAGTTCATCGATCATGGCCTTCGGATCCGGCCAGTAGGTTTTGTCAAACTTCCAGTCGCCCTGCACGGTCCAGTGGAAGAAGTCGATCACGATCTGATCGATTTTGATGCCTTCCTGCTGATACTGCCGGGCAATCGTCAGGACTTCATCCTGGGTGCGGTAACGCAGCTTGCATTGCCACAGGCCCATCAGGCTCTCCGGGAACATAGGGGCGCGTCCGGTCACGGCGGTGTACCTCGTGAGGATATCCTTCGGGTTGTCCCCCGCGGTGACCCAGTAGTCCATCTGCTTCGTTGCCCGTGCAATCCATTCCGTCTGGTTGGCAGCAAAGGTCACCCGGCCGACTGCCGGATTGTTCCACAGGAATCCGTAACCCAGGGATGAAATCATAAAGGGCACGGAAATCTGGCTGTTGCGCTGAGCCAGTTCCAGCATAGTACCCTTCAGGTTCAGGTACGGCTGCTGATACTGTCCCATCCCGTAGATCTTCTCGCCTTCATTGGCGTCAAAACGCACAGTCAGCTGGTATTCCCCGGCGCCGATGATACCCTTCCATTCCCGGTTGACGATTTTCAGGCAGCGGCTTGTCTGTGCCAGCGTGCCGCCGTAGAAACGAAAATACTCGCGCAGGATCAGGCTGTCGTCCCGATAGAAGCTGATAACCCCGGCAAAGTTTACCGTCGCGCGGATCCGGCCGTTCACAATCTCCGCGCAGGGCGTCTTCGAAATCGTGCCGTCGCCGACCCAAAAGTCTTCCTCTCCGATCGTGACAGCGCATTTTGTCGTTTCCGTGGTTTCCGTCAGTGCCCAGTCACGGGAGGAAGCGTTTTCATACATATAAGCACGAACCCGGAGGGCATCCGGCCCCCAGGGTTCGATCCGCAGCGTCTCGCCGTTGTGCCTGGCGATCAGCACATTGTTTTCTTGTAAAAAGATCATGATTTTGACTCCTTACCCTAAAAATGTATAGTACCATATTTGACTGCAGGCCGAAGGGGTTTAAGGGGGCGATCGGAAAGCCCCCTTATCCATCAATCCTCCCAAGCACCATGGCTGTCCGGCAGGGGCTGTATACGTCAAATCCCAGTCCTCTGCCCTCCACATAGGCCGTATGGAAAACATAGTTGTGATCGATGAGACCCTGACCGCCGAAACGCGGTTCGTCCGTGCTCAGGATCACCTTGTAGGCGCCTTCTCCGGTGGTGTGCGCATGGAGGAAGAAAGCCTGCTCGGAATAGCTGTTATGGAAGTTGAAGACAAAGAGGAGCTTGCCGCGGCTGAAGGTGATGATCTTCCGGTCCGGATCGATCCACAGGCTCACGGCATAGGGATCATCCAGCAGGTGCCGGTCGCGGGCCAGGTTGATCATGGCCTTGTCAAAGTCGTTCAGCCATTCATACTTCAGCCTGCTGTCGTCAACCAGTTTCCACTGGCGGCGGCAGTATTTGTAGCTCCAGCCGTTGCCTTCCCGCGGGAAATCAATCCACTCCGGATGGCCGAACTCATTGCCCATGAAGTTCAGATAGCCGTTGCCGCCCAGGCTCATCGTATAGAGACGGATGATCTTGTGCAGTTCGATTGCCCGGTCCATGGTGAGGGAATGGTAATCCTTCATCATGCCGGTATACATCTCGGCGTCCGCCATGCGGAAGATGATCGTCTTGTCGCCCACCAGCGCCTGGTCGTGGCTCTCACAGTAGCCGATCACCTTCTCCTGCGGGCGGCGGGTGGTCATCTCATGCCAGAGGGCGTTCATGTTCCAGTCTTCGTCCCGGGTGTCCTTCAGCAGTTTGATCCAGTAGTCCGGCTCGCCCATCGCCAGGCGGTAGTCAAAGCCGATACCGCCCTGCTCGATCGGCAGGCACATACCGGGCATGCCGCTCATATCCTCGGAAACGGTCGTGGCGTTCGGGTTCACTTCATGAATCAGTTCATTGGCCAGCTGCAGATAGTTCAGGGCCTCCAGATCCGTATTCATGTTGAAGTACATGTCATAGTTGGTGAAGGCGCTGCCCAGGCCGTGATCGTGATAGATCATGCTGGTAACGCCGTCGAAGCGGAATCCGTCGAAGTGATATTCCGTTTGCCAGAACTTCAGGTTGCTCAGCAGGAAATGCAGCACCTCGGGCCGGCCGTAATTGAACAGCTTGGTACCCCAGGCCGGGTGCCAACCCTGGTCGCCGGGAAGGAAGTACTGGTCTTCCGTGCCGTCCTGCTGCTGCAGTCCCTCGCCCACGTTCGGGCAGGCATGGCTGTGGACCACGTCCAGCAGCACGCGGATATTCATGCGGTGGGCCTTGTTCACCAGGTATTTAAGGTCGTCCGGCGCGCCATACCAGTGTGCGGCGGCAAAGAAGTTCGTCACCTGATATCCGAAGGATCCGTAATACGGGTGCTCCTGAATGGCCATGAGCTGGATAGTATTGTATCCCAGTTCCTGAATCCGGGGCAGCACATTGTCCGCGAACTCACGGTAGGAGCCGATGCCTTCCTTGTCCTGGCTCATGCCCACATGTGCCTCGTAAATCAGCGGGGCACCTGGCATCTGCCGGATGAACGCCGCATCCGTCCACTCGAAAGGTTCTTCCGGATCCCAGACCTGCGTACAGAGGGTCTTGGTTTCCTCATCCATCGACATTTTGAGGCTGTATGCCGGGCAGCGGGCAAACCAGCCGTCCCCGCGGCGGATCCAGAGTTTGATGTTCTGGCCGTTTTTGAGGGCGTTCTTCCCTTTCAGGCTGATCTCCCAGACCCCGTTTTCGCCCCGCTCCAGCGGATGGCTTTCCTTGTCCCACTTGTTGAAATCGCCGAAGAGGCGCACTTCATCCGCACCGGGCAGCCATTCGCGGAAGACCCAGCCGTCTTTGGTCCGGTGGAAACCGAAATACAGGTGTCCGTTGGCAAAATCGGTCAGCGTACCGGCTTCGCCGACCAGCTGATACCGTTTCTCCTTAAAGCGGTTCATGCGCAGCTCGATATCGCCCGCATGGGGGGCCAGCCAGGGATCGATGTCCGTGATCTGATAAGGGGCATACAGTTTGCTGATATCCATGTGCAATCCCTCCGCGTTTTTAGTCTGTGTATTCTTCTTCCGGCTCTTCTTCCGCGTAATCTTCTTCTGCCGGTTCTTCCGGCTCTTCGGATTCTTCCGTTTCTTCTGTCTGTCCGGCATCTTCCGAAAGCTTTGCCTGTCCCGAGCCGACCTGGGTTCCGTTGGCGTCGTAATAGCGGGTGTCTGTCAGTGCCTTTGTTTCATCGTAGAAATAGCGAACCTCTGAATAGCCGCCGGAAATCTCGGTCGCCAGGCCGTCCGTGCCCAGATAGGTCCGGGTAGCGGTTGCACCGTCCTCATCGAAGGTATCGGTGTATCCCGCGTATCCCTTGTTGCAGGTCGTAGGCTTGCGTTCCGTGTCCAGATAGGTCACGGTTTCAATCCGGCCGTCATGATCGTAGGAATAGCGGATTCCGCCGACGCCCAGCGCGTTCACGGTGGCCTTCCCGTTCTCATCCAGGAAGCGCTCCAGCGTCACCCGGCCGTCCTCGTCCTCTTTCTGCGCAACGGTGACCACGCCGCTCTTGTCCGCAACCTTGCTTCCGCTCATGTCATAGCGGGTAATCAGAATCTCGTCCCCGTCATATTCCCGTTCTTCCCAGGCATATCCGGCGCCGCGGTCCGTCAGGTTCTCATTGATATCCTGATATTCGATCTTTGTGATCCGGCCTTCCTCGTCCCGCTCAAACTTGCAGCGGAACCACCCGTCCGGCCCGGTTGCCGGTTTTCCATCCGCATGGTCGTAGCGAATGCTCATCACCCGGGATTTCTTGTCCAGTTTCTGCTTCACAGAAGCATAGCCCTGCGCACAGTCGACCGGTTTTCCCTTGGTGTCCTGATACTCGCGCAGCGTCATTGTCTTGTAGCTGTACTCGTTCACAACCTTTGCGTACCCCAGCGCGGGGACGACCACCAGCCGCTTGCCCGACCCGTAATAGGCCACCACGCGTTCTTCGCCGAAGCTGTGATAGGAAACGGTCATCAGGCCGTATCCCTGGTTGTTCAGCATCCGCTTGCCGTTCGGATCCAGATATTCCACCGCGGTCACGCGGCCCTTACCATCCACGGTGGTTTTCTTTCCGTAGGCGCCTTCTGCGGACTTGCAGGTTACGCCGTTTTCGTCGAAATACATTTCCGTGGTGTCATTGCCTTTGTAGGAGTACCTGATCTTGGCATAGCCCGCCGGACCGGGAACAATCTTTCCCTCATCGTTCTTCCATTCGATCTGGGTCACTTTGCCGTTTGCCTCGGTAATATCCTGCTTCACTTCAGCGCAGGCCGCGGAAAGCGCAAACACGCAAAGGACCGCGATGATGATCCGGGCCGTTCGTTTCACCCTTATCAGTTTCGGCATTCTCAATTTCAATTCACCTGTCTCCAATCGGTATTCGTCCCATGCGGGGCCAAACTTCGTACATATCAGTATAACAAAAATACAGTCTGAAAACAACCGGAAAAATCCGGACGGAAATCGCATTTGGCAACCACTTTCCATCGTGCTATAATATCAGACGTATTGATTTTCGGGAAAGGTCTGAATTGACGATGAGAAAGTTTGGTATCATGGCTCTGCTCGCTCTGCTGCTGGTTGTCCTGCTTGGTCTGGGCGTTGCCGCGCAGGCTGAAACAAAAAAGTTCTCCGGTGCCTCCGAAGCGCTGAAATGGATCAAAAAGAATCAGCCGGAAGAGCTGACTGTGGAAGGCAAGTTTAAGCCGGCGGATCTGCTCAAGGTCAAAAAAGCCATGCCGGAAGGCTCCGAGTTCCATTTCAACGTGACCTGGGGCGATATTTCCTACAGCGATGAGTCTACAGAGATCATCCTCGGAAAGAAGGCCGTTACGGAAGCGCATATCGACGCGCTGCTTGAACTGTGCCCGAAGCTGAAGCTGCTTGACAATTCAAAAAACCGCTCGCCCTCCAACAAATACTTTATTTCCCTGATCGAGAAATATCCGGACATCAAATTCGAGTGGGTTGTCAGTTTCGGCCACGGCCATTACTGCCCCACCAACGCCACCACCTTCACTACCTGGCTCGAGCCCAATGAGCCCCGGAAACTGACCTCAAAGAAGCTGGAACTGCTCAAGTACTGTCCGAACCTGAAGGCGCTGGATCTGGGGCATAACCTGCTGACCGATGTGGAGTTCCTCAAGTATGTTCCGGATCTGGAATTGCTGATCATCGGGGACAACAATGTAACGGATATCACCCCCATCGGCCAGCTGAAGCACCTGCAGTTTGCCGAGCTGTTCTCCAATCCCTTCACGGATATCTCGGCCCTGTCCAACTGCACGGAGCTGCTGGACCTGAACATCACCAACTGCCAGGTGCTCGACTTCTCCCCGCTGGATAATGTGCAGACCCTTGAGCGGATGTGGGCAAACATGATCAAGCACCTGTCTGAGGAGGAAACGGAACGCTTTAAGAAGATCCATCCCAACTGTCTCTGCGATTTCATGCCTTCCCACGCCGCGACCGTCGACGGCTGGCGCAAGCACATCCGCAACAAGCATTACATCTGGTGTTTCAAGAACAAACAGTGGATCCCCTTCGACCAGGAAATCCCCGGTGTCAAGCTGACCACAGACTAATCAAACGGAGCAGCTCAAAAAAGCTGCTCCGTTTCTTTCAACACATTCTCAGCGCCGGGAAGGACAGCACCATCAGCAGATATTCATCGCTTACATCCTCATAGACTGTTGTCTTGAAATACGGTTTGACCTCATAATGCTTCTTGGGCACCCATTCCGCTTCCGTGATCCGTTCTGTCATCGCGGTCACCGGCGTCATCGGTTTACCGAAAAGATAGGAACCTTCGCGGATTTCCACCTGGATAGACCGGTCGTCCGTGGTTCTCACCTGATACAGCCCCGGCTGCCAGTAGATAATCCGGTAAATCTCCTCGCCTGTCTGATTCTCCTTGACCCTGCGGCCGGTTCCCGGGACAATCTTCGTATCAATATCGAAACGACTGTACCATTTCAGTTCTCGGCTTTCGATCCGCACCGGCGCGGAAGGCGCAACAACGGAGTACACGGAACCGATCAGCTTCCGGTCCGTGCTGTAAAACTCATATCCCCATACCCCGGTAGCGGTCAGGTGATAGGTTATAATCTCCGTCATTGATATTCTCCCGATTAAATATGTTGGCCCCGCGGGCTTTCGGTCAGCCGCCTCCGGCCTGCGCCTTTTCCCAGACCGTATCCGTGAGGGCGAAGGCCAGACAGTTTTCCGGCCTGTTTTCCGGTGAAATCCATTCCGTCACGGCTGATTCCGGAAGCAGCAGCGGCATCCGGTCGTGCATCCAGAAAAGGTTGTCCGCCGGTGCGCGGGTCAGGATCACAAAGGACGGGATTCCGTCCTCCATGCGGTAGAGTCCCGCGAGAAAAGTCCTTTCCCCGGCAGCCGGAGTGATCCTGTATTTGTCGCCGGTTTTCGGCTTTCCGTCAAAACCCATCCGGTGCTCCCATTCAAAATAAGCCGTCACGGGAACCACACATCTGCGGCTGCGCCAGGAATCCCGGAAAAGCGGTTTCTCCGCCGCGGTTTCCGACCGGGCGTTGATGATCAGCGGTGGCTTCCTTTCCCCGGAGGCCGGCAGAGTATATCCCCACTGCATCGGAAACACGGTCTGCTCTCCTGACCGGTTCGGCGCCAGCACAGGCACCACCGAGGTCGGGGCGACTTCCCCGCCGTACGCACCTTGCGCGTTCACGGGAAGCTTTCCGCGGAAGCGGCTCATCAGGGGTGAGGCAGCAATCCGCTCAGCCATTTGCCGGAAGTATTCGTCTTCCGGTTCGACATAAAAGCGACAGCACATTTGCTTTTTCCCCCTGATCGTCTCTGTTCACGCTATTTTACCATTTCAGGGTCCTTTCCGCAACAAACCCTCTGTTGTCTTTTCTCCTGCGATCGATTATGATGTCATAGGCATCCGAATCGGTTTTTTATTCTGAATGATGAATTTGGAATTCTGAATTGCGAAATCTGAATTCCGAATGATAAACAGGCATTATGAGCAGACATGAAACAGATCTGTTCCCGGAAGAGGAACTGCGGGTTTACTCGCTCATTTCAAAAAGCAATGGCCTCAAAGCCCGGGAAATCGGGCAGCTGACCGGCATTGAAAAAAAGGAAATCAGCCGTCTGCTGGTTTCTTCCGCCCTGATGCGGGAGCTGTGCTATCAGGACAGCGATTACCGCTGGCACGCCGTTGTCCGGCAGCAGGCGCCCCATGAAGGCCTGTATGAGTTTTCCGGCTGGTACGGCACGGTCGCGGAGTTTCTCGCGCAGGAGGAATCGGAATGGCTTTCGCGCCTGGAGGAAGGCTGCACGCGTATCGGCCGGAACCTGAACGATACCCGCGGACTGATCCATTCCTTCACGGACTGCAGGCAGACAATGCTCCGGCTTTTTGAGGATCTGAAGGAGATGACTGAGCTGCCTTTTCCGGAGTGGGAAATCGTCTTTGAACTGCGCATGAACCGGGCCAGATGGATCCGGATCTATGCGGATGTACTGGTCATTACGCCGGAAAAGGTCTTCTCCCTGGAGTTCAAAATGAAGGATGCCGTCGATCCGGAGGAAGTACTGCAGGCAGCCAAGTATGCGCCCTACCTGGAGATCCTCTTCGGCCGGAATATGGATATCGTCCCCGCGCTGGTGCTGACGGGGGCTGCGGATCTGTTTGAATATGTGCCCATCGGCGGCACGGATTATGTCCTTCCGGTCTGTTCCGGCGATATGCTGTTCAATGTGCTGAATGAATATCTGGGGTTCCTTCAGTCCTGATATTGTCCCGGACGGCATCCCGGTATATAATACTCATATGAAATCAGAGTCGTCACATTCATCATAAGGGAGGTAATCGTCATGTGGTTCATCAAAATATTCCGTTCCTTTGCGGCGGTTCTGCTGGCTGCCGCGCTTTTGCTGGCGGGGACTGCCTTCGCGGAGTCCGCTGTGCCGGCCGTTGAAACAGATCTCGATGTCATCCAGAAATACGGCAACATCGTTCTGAAGGTCACCGCGAAAAGCCTGTTGGACCAGGGGTATGAATACGGAGATATGCTGAAAGTCACCATCATCGGGCAGGATCTGGAAATGCCGCTGTGCTCCAACTATCCCGATGTAGATAACGGGGCGCTGATCTGCCGCGTCGTCAATGACGGATCCAATGATGATAATTTGGTGATCCTCGCGATCTATATGGGCGACCTGGCCACTACGCTGGGGATTGCCGAGAAAGTCGCCACCAATGATGAACTGGGCTTCACCTGGAAGCCCAATTATGACCTGCCCATCCCGGTCACCATCGCCATGAAGGAAAAGGGTGGTTACGCGGAAGGTCTTATGATTCATCAGCTGGTTCGCACCAACAACCGTGAGGACTATGCAAACCTGACGGATGAAGAGTATGCCAATTTCCGGAACGTGAAAACGACCGGAATGGGCGCGTATGCGCTGTTCCGCACTTCCTCCCCCATTGATCCGGAGCTGAACCGCAACAAGGAAGCGGATGAGGCGCTGAACAACGCGGGCGTCCGCACCGTCATGAACCTGTCGGACAACGAGGCGAAGATGAAGTCCTATGACGGGTATCCCAACAGCTATTACAGCCAGCGGGATATCATTCCCCTCGATCTGGCCATGGATTTTTACTCTGATGAATTTTCCGCCGGACTGGCGAAGGGGATGGAATTCTTTGCCTCCCATGAAGGCCCCTATCTGGTCCATTGCATGGAAGGAAAAGACCGCGCAGGGATTGTCTCCGCGGTCCTGGAATGCCTGATGGGCGCCACGGCGGAAGAAGTCGCCGCGGATTATATGGTTACCTATTACAATTACTACGGAATTGAACCCGGCACGGACAAGTATGAAGCGATCCGGAAGGGAAACATCGATAAGAACCTTGCCCGTCTTTTCGGGGTTGATGATATTTACCAGTCCGGGCTGGATCTGTCCGCCTCCGCGGAAACATACCTTCGTTCCATCGGTCTTGACGACGATACAATCGCCAAACTGAAGGAAAACCTGGGCAAGTCCTACGCGGAATAAGTTTACTCGTTCAGCGCAGCAATGATGTTCGGCAGTTCCTGGTCCACCACATCGTTTTCCAGCTGGCAGGTGCCCGCGTTGTGGTGGCCGCCGCCGCCGTATTTCAGGCACAGCTCGCCGATATCCACGTTTGATCCCTTGTTCACGATGGACTTCCCGATCATCACGGCGGTGTTCTGCTTCCGGAAACCCCAGGCCACATGCACGGAAATCTGGGTCTCGGGATACAGCGCGTAGATCATAAACCGGTTGCCCGCATGGATGATCTCTTCCTCTCTCAGATCCAGCACGACCACCTTGCCTTCGACCCGGGCGATCCGCTTCAGCTGCGCCTCAAACTGTTCCGCCTGTTCGAAATAGAGATCCACCCGTTCCTTGACGTCCGGCATCTCCAGTATCTCTTCGATGGGATGATCCATGCAGTAGTCGATCAGCTCCATCATCAGGTCATAGTTGGAAATCCGGAAATTGCGGAACCGGCCCAGTCCCGTCCGGGGATCCATCAGATAGTGCAGCAGCACCCAACCGGTGGGGTGCAGGATTTCATCCATGGTGAAGTCGGCGCTGTCGCCCTTGTCCACCGCTTCCATCAGCTCGTCGCTGATGCGCGCGAAGGTTTTTTTGCCGCCGTAGTAGTCGTATACCACGCGGGCTGCACTGCGTGCCGTAGGATCGATGATCAGCTTTCCGCCCGTTTCGAGGGCCTTCAGCCGGTCCATTTCGGATTCATGATGGTCAAAAGCGAGTTCCACCCGCGGGTCATACGGCAGGTTAGTGGTGATATCGTTCTTGCTCAGTTCCACCTTCCCGTCCTGCACGTCCTTGGGATGGACGAACTTGATATCGTCGATCAGGTCCAGTTCCTTCAGCATCATGGCGCATGCCAGTCCGTCAAAATCGCTGCGCGTTACCAGTCTCATTTTTTCTCCCATGTTCATTTCCTCCTTGGCTGTATAGTGCACCAGTATATTGTTCTCTGTTGCAAAGATTATAACATATACGGGTTTTCTGTTCAACCGGGTCCGTTGCGGAAAAGCCCGTGCGCTCTTTTTAGCCAAATTCTCTGTTGTGCTGATCATCTGATCGGTATACAATAAGCACCGGAAAAACGATGGATTATCCACAGGAGGTACCGGTCATGATCATTGACGAAAGAATCTTCAGCAAACTCACCGACGAGCAGAAGAAGGCCGTCGAAGCCGCGCGTTCTCCCGAAGAACTCCTT
>Ga0265298_10004994_pt1 | contig 16784 bp, 9 predicted proteins | sample AusTroGonzalo_MG_3_FD_193486 | JGI IMG/M metagenome (GOLD analysis project Ga0265298, IMG submission 193486) | Bovine rumen microbial communities from tropical cattle in Woodstock, Queensland, Australia - Gonzalo_01 | ecosystem: Host-associated > Mammals > Digestive system > Stomach > Rumen ... | reverse complement strand
GACCAACATCTATGATGTAGTCCGATGCGCGGATGATCTCCTCATCATGCTCCACCACAACCACGGTGTTGCCTATCTGCTGCAACTGGCGCAGCACCTTTATCAGCTTGTCGGTGTCACGGCTGTGCAGTCCGATGCTGGGCTCGTCAAGTACGTAGAGTGAGCCCATCAGGCTGCTTCCCAGTGATGTAACCAGATTTATGCGCTGGCTCTCGCCGCCTGAAAGGGTGGCGCTGGCACGGTTAAGCGTGAGATACTCCAGACCTACATCCAGCATGAACTGTATACGGCTGTTTATCTCAATGAGCAGGCGCTTGGCGGCTTTGGCCTCATGCTCCGGCAGGGTGAGACTGTCAAAGAACTTCTTTAGTTCCGATATGGGCATCTCCACCAACTGGTTGATGGACTTGCCGCCCACCTGTACGTAACCGGCCTCCTTGCGCAGGCGTGTTCCGTGACACTCGGGGCAGATGGTCTTTCCGCGGTATCGGGCCAGCATAACGCGGTACTGGATCTTGTACTGGCTCTTCTCCAGCATGCGGAAAAAGTTGTCAATGCAGGTCTCCTCCCAGCCGCGCTCGTCAACGCCGCGTCCGCTTCCGTGCCACAGGTAATCTTTCTGCTCCTGGGTGAGCTGGTAGTATGGTGTGAATATGGGGAAACCGTGCTCCTGTGCATGAAGGATAAAGTCATCCTTCCATCCGGTCATCACGTCTCCGCGCCAGCAGACCACCGCACCGTCATAGACGCTCAGCGCACGGTTGGGGATGACCAGAGACTCGTCAATTCCTATTATACGGCCAAATCCCTCGCACTTGGGGCACGCGCCTACGGGCGAGTTGAATGAGAACAGGTTGTCGGTCGGCTCCTCAAACTTGATGCCGTCGGCCTCAAAGCGGTTGCTGAACTTATGGAGTGATGTGTCAGGAGTATCGTAAAGACGCAGTGCGCACTGGCCGCCGCCCTCAAAGAATGCGGTCTCAACGGAGTCCGTGAATCGGCTCAGAGTCTCCTTTGAGTCATCGGTAGTGAGGCGGTCTATGAGCAGGTAAATCTCTTTAGTGTGTTTGGAGAGTTCGGCTAGCTGCTTGTCATCAGCCAGCAGGTCCTCAATACGGATTATCTCTGACTTGTGCTCTATGCGGGTGAATCCCTCCTTGAGCGATGTGCGCAGTTGCTCCTCCAGGTTGCGGCCTCCGCGCATGGGCATGGGTGCCAGAATGGTAAAGCGTACTCCCTTGGGCTGTGTGAGCATGAAACTTACCACATCCTCCACACTGTGCTTGCGCACCTCCTTGCCGCTTACGGGTGATATGGTATGGCCTATGCGGGCAAACAGCAGTTTGAGATACTCGTAAATCTCAGTCTGAGTGCCTACGGTTGAGCGGGGATTACGGTTGCCGGAACGCTGCTCTATGGCAATTGTAGGCGGCAGGCCTTCAATATAATCGCACTCGGGCTTTTTCATTCGGCCCAGGAACTGGCGTGCGTATGATGAGAGTGACTCTACATAACGGCGCTGGCCCTCGGCATACAGCGTATCAAAGGCAAGTGATGACTTGCCTGATCCTGAAAGACCCGTTATGACGGTAAAGGTGTCACGCGGGATATCAACCGATATGTTCTTCAGGTTGTTAACCCTTGCACCCTTGACCCTTATTGAATTGTTGTCGCTCTCCACCCTTTGCAATTTTGGACTTGCAAAGTTAATGCATAATCAGCAAAAATGGTTTATATTTGTCAACCTACTAAACCTATTTTACATATGAAACGCCTTTTCCATTTGGGGTTGACAGCCCTTGCTTGCATCCTTGTCATTTCGTGTAAGAATAACCCGGAACTTCCCTATGAACTTACCGATATCATCAGCGACCTTTCGGTGACATCGGCCCCGGAGGCTGATTATACCAAGCCGGCAATCATTACCGGACATATCAGCAACCGCCAGGTTTATCCCGACACCAGGGAGGTGAGACTGACCATCCCCACACTGGGCAGTGTTCCTATAACCATTGATTCGCCCATCTGGGGTGACAATTCCTTCTCGTTCCAGTTTACGCCCTATGCCCTGCGGCAGGTCTCAATCAACCCGTATATGCCCGAGATTATTATCGGCCCGGGTGATTCGCTCCATTTTGAGATAGATTTTGCAGACCTTATGAATGTCTACTGCACCGGAAAGGGGGCCGATAACAACGCAAAACTGATAATATTCCACAACCGTTACTACCTGCGCAACTGGTCCGGCCTGAGTTCGATCCGTTATGCTCAGGAAGAAGACCTGGCCGGAAGATTAATGCAGGAGTACAACAAACGCCGCAGTGACTATCTGGACAAACTGGACAGTTTCATTAAAAATGAGAATCCCAGTGATGAACTTGCCGAATTCTGCCGCAAGGAGATAGAGACGGATTATTACTCATTCGTAAATTATCTTTATGAAATTGAGCAGAATGGAGGTGATGTCTCAAACCTGATCAATCTGAAGGAGTTTGAGAAACTGTTTGAGAATCCCTGCCTGAACGGCAACCTTTACGGTGTAGTAAACGGATTGAACGACTGGCTGAATTACATTTATTACAAAGACCATCAGGACTTGTCAAAAGAAGAGCGTTTTGTGGGCTACATGGATTACCTCAAGAAAAACACCCGGAAAGGTATGCTCCGTCAGGCTCTGATAACTGACAACTTCAATAGGTTCATTGACCGTAATGAAACCGAGAGGTTTGAGCAGTTATATTCATTCTTTACCCAAAACGTGGACAACCCCATACTGAAACTCTCCACCCGTGACCGATACCTCTCACGTAAGTCTTTCAAGGATGATCCCCGGGCACTGACCAACGCCGTTCTCTATCCCGACAGGCGCAGCGATGTGCCGCGTACATCGGCCCCGGTCAATGACGGCGTCAGGTTTCTGCGTGACAGGGTGGAGCAGAACCAGGACAAGGTCATCTACATCAACATAGGTGCCCATTGGTGTCGCGGATGCGTTGAGGAGAGGCCTTACATGTGGAAAATGGCCAGGACTTTAAAGGATGAGCCGCTTAAGATTGTGAATATTATCATAGGCGCCCAACTCTACCCCGACAGGGACAGCGTAACGACCTTTGGATCCATGGTTGAGGATTATCTGCTGACCGAAGAGCAGTTCTACGGAATAGACCACATCCTCAAGTTGGGAAACAACGGAATCCCGTACTACATCCTTATAAACAAAGAAGGGCTGATTGTGGATTACGGCGGTCATCTGAGGCCGTCATCCCAATCAACCCTTGATAAAATCAGAGCCCTTCTTGCAGAATGATGCAGGGAGGAGATTCTTTTAGAGAGCGCGGAAATTGAAGCGGAATGCAATCTGAGGATAGATGGGGAATTTATCCAGATACTCCACTGCTGTCTTGGCTGCATCGCCAAACTGCTCTGCTGCATCACCCATGTCAACCTCCTTCTCCTGGAAATAGAATCCTGTTGAATGGTAGATCATTGTACCCAGCTCAAACTGGAATCCTATCAGCTTGTTGGGGATGCTGCGACCAAAACCAAAGCCAACATAGTATTTCAGAGGATCAATCTTGTAGTCGGCCTGCAGATAACCCTTGCCGTCCTTCTCCATGATGGCATATTTCTCGTTACCTATCTCAAGTGATATGTCATAATCGACACCGCTCTTGTCGCGCAGTTCCTGCAATGCAGCCCAGTCATTCTCGGTCGTGTTACCGCTTATTCTCAGGAACGGTTTGTCATCATCCTTGGGAGCATAATACATACCGCCGGCCAGATAGAAGCTGCTGGACTTGAAAGGATACCAGTTAAGCATGAGCTTGAAGTTTGACAGGCCTACCTGAGCTCCTGCAGATACAACAGCCTCATCGCCGAATTTGTTCTGGAACTGATAGCTGGTTAAAGCGGTGTACTGCTCCTGAGCCTCCTTAAGGTCCTTTGTATCGGCACTTACATCAGTATTTACGAGTTCTGATGACGGGAACCAGTTGTAACCGGCCTTAACTACCAGACTGGGGAGAACCGGCATGGCAACTTCAATACCTACACCGTGAAGTCCGGCCTCTACGCCGACTGAAAAATGACGGAACGGCTCCATGTTGTCCTGTGCGGAGATTCCTAACGTAAAAAGTGTAGCTAATGATAAAACGAATAGCCTTTTCATAAATCAATTGTTTAGGTTAATAATCGGTTGTTTGTTGTAATTGCAAGTACATTACGAATGCAATAATAAACATTTTTTATCTTTTTTGCATCATTTAGCACAAAAAGATAAGAATAGTGACTGACCCTATTGTGCCATTCAGGATAAATTATGCGCTATGCAGTTCTTGATGTATTCAATCAGTTCGGGATTATTCGTGGGATGCAGGTAGCTGGTACGGATTATGTCCAGTGCGGCGTAGGGGCGGAGCTCGCGGTCAAGTGCCTCAATATCATCCGTGCCGGTATAAGCCTTGGCAAATGCGTTCCAGAAGTCAATCATCTGCCGATGTGTCATGTGGGTCAGGTCCTGAACCTGAGGAATCATGCTGTCCTCTATCAACATCTTGTAGTTATGGGCCAGATCCATCATATACCATCCCTGTGACAACCACCCCAGGTCTATCCAGTAGTGCTGTCCGCCGGCCATTATTATGTTGCCGGGCTGGAAATCGCCATGCAGGCAGTTCTGTGTATCCGGCATGGCATCCACTAAGACCGATAAGCGCTCACGTTGCTCATCGGTCACAATCGGAGATGACTGCAAGGCATTTTTAAGCAGCGTTTTCATGGGTATGACATACTCGTTCGGGGCGATGGGCGTATTGTGGAGCGCTTTTCCGTACTCCGCCATCATCTGGGCGTATTCCGATATGCGGTCGGGGGCGTCGGCGCACAAGCGGGCAATTGATTTCTTGCCCTCAATTTTTTGGCACAGGTATCCGTGATCCTTCCCGTTGCGTACTATCTCGAACACCTGCGGCGTAGACAAGCCTATCTCAAAGGCGGTCCTGGAGGCATAAAACTCATGCTCTACATTCTGTACACTGCCTAAATCACTGGTAACCAGCTTAAGCATCTTGCCGGGATGTGCATCGGACACATAAGCCTGTCCGTTAAATCCACCGCCCACCAAACTCCATTCGCTAAGTTCAATCTGCCTATAATCACTCATAGTCCCCTAAAATCAGTAATCTTTGCAAATATAAACAATTAGAGTCTGTTAATGGGGTCAAGTATCAAGTAAAAGTTGTATTGATCAGGCTGAGCGCGAATCAGTTTTAGGTCTTGGAATAGACGGCGAAGAGATGATTCGTGAATTGGAAGCCGAATTTGCTAAAGAAGATATCAAATCAAATCTAAACTAATAAGGTCACAATTTGTGATCGCATATTATTTAAAGCCGATGGGCGGACGCGGTTTGTTCTTCTTTTCCTCGATACGTGAAGCAAGTTCTCCGATTGCCAAATAGAGATTGTCTATGTCTTTGCGAACATCCTCTGACAGATCATTGACGGCAGCCAGATTCTCCTCTTGTTGGAGTTGAAGCAAATCAACCTTTGCTTTGAGTTCCTTCAGTTCTGCCGATAGAGTAGAAGTGGTTATCAGGTATTCCCTGACTTGTACAAAGGCTCGCATTATTGCGATGTTTGCAGCGATTGCAACATCACTCTTAAGCAGGCCGGAAAGCATTGCAACTCCCTGCTCTGTGAAGGCAAAAGGTAATTTGCGGATACCGCCCCAACTTGAAATTCCATTTTGGAATATCAAGTGATTGCTTAAATGATCAAACTCTTCTTTTGATAACTGAAACATAAAATCAGGCGGAAAGCGTTTTATGTTTCGCTTAACTGCTTTGTTCAGATTTCCGGTAGTAACCTGATACAATCTTGCCAGATCAGAATCCAGCAAAACTCTCTTGCCACGAATCTCATAGATAAGATTTTGGACAGGTGTAATAGGACTATTTCCTACATTACTCTCTAATTCTTTGTTTTTCATTGTCATAAAACAAACAAGTATAATTAGGTTAAACATGATATCAAAAACAAAGGGCATCCCAACCTGACACCTCTATGTCTTGCGGAACACCCTCTGGTATCAGATACTGCAAATATAGTGCAAGCCGAGTGGAGAAAAAAGGAACTTGTTTATTTTTTATCCCGAGGCGCAGCCTATATTCAAGCAAAGATTAAATATAGCAAAATGTGGAAGCGATACAAAACAGAACCATCTTTTCAAGGTCACATATTGTGATCTTGAAGATGTCAACGATTAGCGATTATTAAGGATATCCTCAAAAATGTGGCGCAGAAGTACTTTTGGTGGATGCGGTCACAAATTGTGATCGCATAAGCAATTCAGAACGTTCCATTCTTCTCCATCTCATCCAGCAGAGACAACTGCGTATTAGCCAAATCTTTTGAACTCAAGATGATCTCGCGGAGTTGCTCATAAGACTTGACGAACGTATTTGGTATCATCAGGAAGGTGATGTTCTTTTTGTCGCAGATTTCTGATTTGCGTTTATCGGCAGCTTCGCGGGCTTTGTTGCCAAAATGTTCTCCGCCGTTTATCTCAATCACAATTTTGGGGATAGGAGTGCGTGAGAACCATCTCTTTTCATATAGTACGCAGTCAAACTCGTATCCTAATTGACTTAGTTCGTTGTCATCGGCAAAGATTGTGCTGAAAGGTACATTGCGCTTTGCTTCAAATGTCTGGTGGACAGAGCAGAACTGGGAAATGGTTTTGTAGAACTCTCTCTCGTAGTAGCTGTTGTTGGATTTACCTAATTCTACTTTCAGTTCCTCGTTCAACGGAACTTCAGTTTTTCCTTGACTCTTTACATACTGGACCAAGTCAACAAGATCGCTATGCTCACCTTTGGCCAACTTGAACAATACTTCTTCATCGCATGCCAGCACTAACTTCTTCTTTGCTCTTGTAACAGCGACATTGATAAGCTCAGTGTTGTTCTTTATCCACTCAAAAGTCTTGTCTCTTGTAGTGGTAGATAGGGCGGTTGACAGAATAATCGTGTCGCTTTCACCGCCTTGCATAGCGTGAACGGTTTCACATGTTATGCCTTCTATGTTTGCCTCCTTAAGCCGTTCATTGATCAACTCGCGTTGATTTGCAAAAGGCGTTATGATTTTGGTGTTGGTATATCCGTTTCTCTTCAGGTAGTCGATAATGGCATCAACTTCTTCCCAGGCTTGATTCTTAACAACGCTGTTCACGTTCTTGACGTTCATCAGTATCAGTTCACCATTTTCTTTAATGGGAGTCAAGTCCAGTTTTGATTCGTAGTACTTTTTGTTTGAGAAGTTGATGATGCTTCGGCCGCATCTATAGTGGTATTTCAGTAATACGTACTGGGAAATGGAGTCGTGATTACGCATTACGTCAAGAATGGAATTTCTCTTGTAATCGTAATCCTGAGGAATGGAATGCTTCTCGCGAAGCATCATATTAATTGAATCCTCAATTACCACTATGGGGCGTAGTTGCTCGGGGTCACCAACCAGTAATAATGAATTGGCCTTTGTTACGGGGATTAATGCGTGTGATACGTTGCATTGTCCAGCTTCATCCATCACAACCAGGTCAAACATGAAATCGGGAGTACCCAGTCTTTGTGCTGATATATTTGTCGTAAATATGATAGGGAAGACCTTCGTGAACCGCTTCATGTTCTCATCATTGGCCAGCCATTCATTAAATGAACGTATCCTTGATTCTTTGTCCTGAATCTCACAAATGCCACGCAAATCATTATATGATGGTCTTTGCAATAGTCGGATGTGCTTAAGAGATGTAAAGTACATCCATTGAATAAGTTGAGGATCTTTCTGTAACGGAGTAAACAGATTCAAGACTTCCTCATTCTTTACTTCGGGATTCTTGGCCAATTCGGTCTTGAGTTCTTGGATGTGTTTGTCGATGTTGCTAGAGAACTGGTTGTTGACGCCCATAGCACTTACATTCTTCTGCAACTGTACGGCATCTTTGTAAAAGCTCTCCAGTTTTACATGTTTCTCCTGTCGTTTAAGAATCTCGCAGAGTTGTCCGTTCTTGGTGTTTGTGGACGTTTTAATGCGATCGATCTTTTCGTCGTTGGGCTCATAAATTGATGTGTATGAGAACAACTCTTTGATCTTATCCAGAGCCTTGTCAACTTGGTCCATGTTGCCAAGTCTGAGGAACGGGAAGGGGACAGATTGATTCTTGTATTCTACTTGCAGTTTTTCCAAGATTCCGTCAACGGGCTTGTTGTTCGATGAACAGACAATCATAGTCCTGTCGTTGTAGAAACCATTGAGGACTACATTCAAGATTGTTTGTGTCTTTCCCGTTCCCGGAGGGCCTTGTACATATGTGACAGGTTGCTTCATTGCGTTGTAAAGCACTCGTGTCTGATCCACATTTATCTTTTCATCGCAAATGATGATATTGGGCTCCTTGCGGCGTTGGTTGTCGCGTCCGGTTATCATTCCAAAGAATGACTTAAGAGGAACATTCAACTTGCCGTTATCGTATCTGTCCAGGATCGCGTCAAATGTCGTCCTTACATCAACGGGCATATCACGCTCTATTATCATCATGTTCGGCATAGTGTCAATTATCTCGCCGAACCTGAGATTATCCTGAATTACCTCCATACCCCAAGCCGGGTTCTCTTTGTATTGCTCTATGAATTTGTCTACATCCATATCGGTGTATTGGAGCAAAGTAGCCCTGGCTTCACTTGACATTGTGCTGATTTCAGTCAGCTTCTTAAACAAGAACGTCTTGTTAAAGCGTAGGGTCTTGTCCAAATTTAAGACACCTTCTTTGGGGTTGTAATAGACGTTGTTGTAGGAGACAATATATATCCTGTTGTTGCTTGTCTTGCTTATTGCCAATCTGGAAATGGCAAACTCATAGAAAAGTGATGGCTTGTCGTTCCTGGCGTATCCTTTGTATAACTTGGTGAGGAGTGTTTTTTGCTCAGTACTAAGTGCGAAGGATTTGTCTTTGAGCAGAACATTATAATCGATGCCCGGAATGGTAATGTGTTCCTTTTGATATGGATCTTTATCGAACCAGTTGCATTCTTCATAGTAATCAAGCAAATAGCTGATGTCTTGTTCATACTTCAGCCATTCGTATTTATCCATATTCTGTTCCAACTTGTTCAACAACAAGTCGGGAACATCATATTCTGTGAAATCCAGGATCTTTGCTGTAAGAATCTTGTTGAAGTAAAGTCTCGCCTGAATTGCTTCATCGACGTTCTTGTCCGGATTGTACATTGATACGGAAAGGCGTATTTCTTTACCGAATTCTATATCTTCGACCGATATCCAGAAATATTTCTTTGCGTTTCCTTCGGCGGCATAGGTGATATATACCCACTTTCCAGTGCGTATGGCTTTCACTAATACCTTTCCTATACTCTCTTTCATTCTTTGGCTCTACATTATGAGGAATCAACGGCTGTTACCCCGTTCCCCCAGTCCTTTTTATGAACGCAAATTGAAACCTAAAGTGGTGGCATATAAAATCTGTTACAAACTTAAATAAAACATCTTTTACTCTGGCATGTAAAGTTCCGAAAAAGCCGACTCTCTAACTAGCGCGTAAAATATCACTAACTAGCGCGCAAAAAAATGTGCAAAACAGAACCACCCCCATTTACGCAGTCGTAAAATGTTATATGTTGATAAATAGAAGAGGTGGAAAGAGTTTATACGGTTAGAAAGTAGTAACTTTGCACATCAAAATTAAGCAACTGAAATGATTATCTTTTTCAAGAACCCGACGGGCACGATTGTTGCCACTGAGACTGTTTCAAAACTGCAGGCTGAGGATGTTAAGAAGCTGAGCTGGCTGTATGGTGAGGCCACTGCTCTGGACCAGGAATCACTGGAAGGTTTCTTTGTAGGTCCGCGCCGTGAAATGATTACCCCTTGGAGTACTAATGCCGTTGAGATTACCCAGAACATGGGTCTTAAGGGTATAAGCCGTATTGAGGAGTATTTCCCTGTGGCTAATGCCGATGCAGAATACGACCCCATGTTGCAGCGCCTGTACAAGGGTCTTGACCAGAAGATCTTTACTGTCGATATCAAGCCGCAGCCTATTCTGTTCATTGAGGACCTGGAGTCTTACAACGAGCAGGAGGGTCTGGCTCTCTCAAAGGAGGAGATTGATTATCTGCACAAGGTTGAGGGTGAGCTGGGCCGCAAGCTGACTGACAGCGAGGTGTTCGGTTTTGCACAGATCAACTCGGAGCACTGCCGTCACAAGATATTCGGCGGAAAGTTCATCATCGACGGAAAGGAGATGGAGTCATCACTCTTTAGCCTCATCAAGAAGACTACAGAGGAGAACCCCAACCGCATCCTTTCGGCCTACAAGGATAACGTGGCATTTGCACAGGGTCCGGTTGTTGAGCAGTTTGCTCCGGCCGATCACTCTACTTCAGATTGGTTCATAATCAAGAATATTGAGACTGTTATCTCGCTTAAGGCCGAGACACATAACTTCCCCACCACAGTTGAGCCGTTCAACGGTGCATCAACCGGTACCGGCGGTGAGATCCGCGACCGTATGGGTGGCGGTACAGGTTCATGGCCTATTGCAGGTACTGCAGTCTATATGACCTCTTATCCCCGTAATGACGAGAAGCGTACTTGGGAGAAGAGCCTCAAGGAGCGCAAGTGGCTCTATCAGACACCTGAGCAGATCCTGATCAAGGCGTCTAACGGTGCATCGGACTTTGGTAACAAGTTCGGACAGCCGCTTATCTGCGGTTCACTGCTTACTTTTGAGCATCAGGAGAACGGCGAGCAGTATGGTTATGACAAGGTTATCATGCTGGCCGGCGGTGTTGGTTACGGTAACAAGCGTGACTGCATCAAGGGCACTCCCAAAAAGGGTAACAAGATCGTTGTGCTGGGTGGTGACAACTACCGCATCGGACTGGGCGGCGGTTCTGTATCATCTGTTGAGACGGGCCGATACTCATCAGGTATTGAGCTGAACGCTGTTCAGCGTGCCAATGCTGAGATGCAGAAGCGTGCCTACAACGTTACACGCGCTCTGTGCGAGGAGGATACCAACCCCATTGTTTCTATTCACGATCACGGATCGGCCGGTCACGTTAACTGCCTCTCTGAGCTGGTTGAGGAGTGCGGCGGTCTGATTGATATGAGCAAGCTGCCTGTTGGTGACAAGACCCTGTCATCAAAGGAGATCATAGCCAACGAGTCACAGGAGCGTATGGGTCTGCTCATTGATGAGAAGTCTATTGAGCACGTACGTAAGATTGCCGAGCGTGAGCGCGCCCCGATGTACGTGGTTGGTGAGACCACCGGCGATGCCCGCTTTGCCTTTGAGCAGGCTGATGGCGTACGTCCGTTTGACCTGGCAGTAAGCCAGATGTTCGGTTCATCCCCCAAGACCTATATGGTTGATGAGACCGTTGAGCGCAAGTATGAGAATGTAACATACAGTGATGATAAGATTGAGGAGTACCTGGGTAACGTGCTGCAGCTTGAGGCTGTTGCATGTAAGGACTGGCTCACCAACAAGGTTGACCGTTCTGTAACAGGTAAGATTGCACGTCAGCAGTGCCAGGGTAAGCTGCAGCTGCCGCTCTCTGACTGCGGTGTTGTTGCTCTTGACTATCGCGGCAAGAAGGGTATCGCTACCGCCATCGGTCATGCACCGCAGGCCGGTCTGGCTGATCCCGCTGCAGGTTCAGTCCTGTCAGTTGCCGAGTCACTGACCAACATTGTCTTTGCTCCTCTCACACAGGGACTCAAGACCGTATCACTCTCAGCTAACTGGATGTGGCCCTGCCGCTCACAGAAGGGTGAGGATGCACGTCTGTACAGCGGTGTCAAGGCTCTGTCAGACTTCTGCCTTGAGCTTGGCATTAATGTTCCTACCGGTAAGGACTCACTCTCCATGACACAGAAGTACCCCGACGGCAGCAAGGTCATCAGCCCGGGTACAGTAATCGTTTCATCGGGTGGTGAGGTATCGGATATACGTAAGGTTGTATCACCTGTGCTTGCAGACCGCAAGGACAGCGTTCTGATTCATATCGACTTCAGCTTTGATGAGCAGCGTCTGGGCGGTTCGGCCCTGGCTCAGTCACTCGACCGCATTGGCAGCGACGTTCCCACGGTCAAGAACGCCGAGTATTTTGCCGATGCATTCAACGCCGTACAGAAGCTCATTGACAAGCGTCAGGTTTTGGCCGGACATGATATATCGGCCGGTGGTCTGATTGTTACTCTGCTTGAGATGTGCTTTGCCAATCCTCAGGGCGGTCTGGAGATCAGTCTGGACAAGCTCACCGGCAAGGACCTTACAAGCATGCTGTTCGCTGAGAACCCGGGCGTTGTGCTGCAGGTTGAGAGCAAGAAGCTGGATGCCGTAAGCTCTTATCTGGACGAGGCCGGCGTGGGCTACGCTGTAATAGGCCGTCCTGCCGATGCACGCACACTCTACATCCGTCGCGGTAAGAAGGATATCACAATTGATATAGACAAGATGCGTGACCTCTGGTACAAGACCTCATACCTGCTGGATAGAAAGCAGTCTATGAACGGTTGTGCCGATGAGCGCTACAAGAACTACTCAAAGCAGCCCATGGACATCAAGATTGCCTACAACTTTACAGGCAAGCTGAGCCAGTTCGGTCTGGATCCCGACCGCCGCACACCCAGCGGTATCAAGGCTGCAATCATCCGTGAGAAGGGTACCAACGGTGAGCGTGAGATGGCTTACACACTGTGGCTGGCCGGATTCGATGTCAAGGACGTTACCATGACTGACCTGGTAAGCGGCCGCGAGACTCTGGATGACATCAACATGATTGTGTTCTGCGGCGGATTCTCCAACTCAGACGTCTTAGGTTCTGCCAAGGGCTGGGCCGGTGCCTTCCTCTTCAACCCCAAGGCCAAGGAGACTCTGGACCGCTTCTACGCACGTAAGGACACCCTGTCACTGGGTATCTGCAACGGTTGCCAGTTGATGATTGAGTTGGGTCTTATCAATCCTGACTATGAGAAGCAGGCACACATGCTGCACAATGACTCACACAAGTTTGAGTCATCATTCCTGGGTCTGACTATACCGCAGAACGATAGCGTGATGTTCAAGACTCTGGGCGGAAGCCGTCTGGGTGTCTGGGTGGCTCACGGTGAGGGTAAGTTCTCACTGCCTTACCCCGAAGATAAGTACAATGTAATTGCTAAATATACATACGCCGATTATCCCGCCAATCCTAACGGATCTGATTACAATGTGGCCGGTATAGCAAGTGCCGATGGCCGTCACGTCGCTATGATGCCGCATCCCGAGCGCGCCATATTCCCGTGGCAGTGCGGATACTATCCCGCTGAGCGCCTGGACGATGAGATCACCCCGTGGATTGAGGCATTCGTGAATGCCCGCAAGTGGGTTGAGGCTCAGAAATAAGAAACATGCTGTTAACCCTTTTCATCACCTTCTTTAAGATCGGGCTGTTCACCATAGGCGGTGGATACGCTATGATCCCGCTCATTGAGCGTGAGGTGGTGGAGCGCAAGGGTTGGATCTCACGTGAAGACTTCCTGGACTTGCTGGCTATTGCCCAGTCTGCCCCGGGAGTCTTTGCTGTAAACATATCCATATTCATCGGCTACAGGATGCGTAAGTCCATTGGCAGTATATGCTGCGCTCTGGGCACCGTGCTCCCGTCCATTATCATCATCCTGGCCATTGCCCTGTTCCTGGGTAACTACCGCGACAATCAGATTGTGGAGAATGTCTTTAAGGGTATTCGCCCGGCGGTTATTGCGCTCATTCTTACTCCTACAATCCGTCTTGCATCCAAGGCCGGTCTGAACAGGTGGACCTGGTGGGTTCCGGTAGTGACGGCTCTGGCAATCTGGTGGCTTGGGGTATCGCCCGTATGGATAATCTTTGCAACCATCCTGGGTGCAATCTTGTATTATATCTTTAAACTTAGGAAGGCATGAGTGCGGTGGTGATATATCTTAAGCTCTTCTGGACCTTCTTCAAGATTGGTCTGTTTGGCTTTGGCGGAGGCTACGGCATGCTCTCGCTCATACAGAATGAGGTGGTGGAGAACCATCAGTGGATAACCAACTCGGAGTTTACTGATATCGTTGCCGTAAGCCAGATGACTCCCGGCCCCATAGGCATCAACTCCGCAACATACGTAGGCTTTAAAGCAATAGAGAACGCCGGAATGTCGCGAACGGAGGCTGTCTGCGGCTCATTGCTGGCATCATTCTCAGTGATGCTGCCCTCATTCATACTGATGCTGCTTATCAGTGCCTTCTTTATGCACTACAAGGACCACAAGTCAGTCCAGACCGTCCTCAAATGGCTGCGTCCCGTAGTAGTGGGAATGCTCACCGCAGCTGTCCTGCTGCTTCTTAATGAAGAGAACTTAGGCACATTCAGCGCCGCCAACCTCCAGCTCTACGTGAGCATCGGCCTATTCCTGCTGGCATTCCTAGCCACCTACTACTGGAAAATAGGCCCCATCAAAGTAATCCTCATGGCCGGCCTCTTTGGCGGCCTATTCTACTCGCTGGTGACACAATAGGGACTGTCCCTTCTGTGTTCTTTTTAAGGAGAACTTTTTGGGGTATCAGTATCTGAAACTACGCGCCTTGCGGCGCTATCCCTCCCATCCCTAATAAGACGCTCTGAAAGGCATGAGTAAACTCCTACCTTCCAGAGCATCTTCTTAGGCACGGGCCCCTCCCGTTCACAAGCCCACGGGCGGCCATGGTTTCCGATACCGATACCCCAAAAAGTTCTGTGCACCTGGGAATATTATCAATGACACAGGGAAACGGCCCATTTTTATATATACTGATTTATCTGAAAAATGCGTCTTTCCCCCAATGTGCTATTTGCGGCGTTTCTTCTTGTTTTTTATCGCCTTAGTGCGTATCTCAATGACTCCGGATGCTCCGCGTGAACCCCAGATGGCCGTTGCGGCAGCATCTCTCAGGTGGGATATGTTTTTTATCTGTTCCGGTTCTTTGCCGATAAGGGCAGCCATGCTTTCCTTGCTGTAATCATCTGACTTTATAATGTCGGTTATTTTCATTGTGTCAACACTGGTTATTTTGCCGTCAACAACTATAAGCGGAATATCTATGACTTCCCTGTGACCATCGGAATAGGTGGCAATCAGTTCATTTATAATCTCTTCTTCATTCTCCTTTTTGTTGCGCGGAGTGTATGCTTTTTCTTCCGTTACTGTGCCATAATAAAATTCCTTCTCATCACTGGACATCAGACAACGTACCATCCAGCCTATTCTGGGGGTAAGTGTGCCGTTCTCAGGGTTCTCACTCAATCCCAGGAAGCCGGCATAGAGAACCATCTGGAATGTTGCTATGATATTTCCGCGATCATCCTGGATTTCATAAATAAAAGGAGTCTCTGTTACCTCAGGAAGCATCTTCTGGTCATACTTGATGGTCTTTATCCTGTCTCCGTATGTATCAAACGGATAAAAAGAGACTATCCAACCGTCAAACTTTATTTCAGTGTCTTTTACGGGTATGCCACAAACTCTTCTTCTGAAATCAGCAGACCCAACCATTTCCATCCAGAATTCCCGGTCAACGCGGCCCTCGGATGCATCAATGAAATGTTGGAGTATGGGGTCCAGCTTATCTATCCACCAGTCCATACCGTAACCTTTCAGGCGCAGAGCTTTCTCCCGGACCTTACGCCAGTCTTGGGGAGTACCAAGCAAGGTGACATCTGGAATGCCACAGCCTATAAATATGACTTTATAGTCAAAATATGACTTTGTGGCTTCCATCAGGGTTATCTGTGACGATATCTTCTCATCTATGCCTGTGGTGGAGAAATCGGCTGTAATGATATCGACCAAATCTCCTTTGGTGTTACTCCTTATCTGATGCTCAAATACATTGAATATTGAGTCCCATTTCACTGAATCTGTTTGTGTAAGAAGCCCATATCCGGATATCACACTCAGAGTCATCTTGTCCTCATGATAAACAATCTTGTCACGCAACTCCTCTGCATTCTTGTTTACGTGATAGGCAAATCCCTGGCATATCAGGAGCCAGATCATATCGGGGGACAATTCCACAGCCCTGTGGCTGGCGTAGGCATTGATCATTCCCTTAAGGAAAGAGTTGCGCCCGAACACAATCAGTGAGTCGCCTTCAATGCTGCTCTTTATTATTCCGTTTCTGTAATTGTTGTCTGAATTGCCGGTTATGTCATTGGCAATCTCATCGCTCGACAAGAATGTAAAACTGCGGTTGGTAGGCTCAAGGTCCTCAACATGGAAAGTGGTACCCTCTGTCTGAGCCCATGAAAAAACTGAAATGGAACTGAGCAAGGCTGCTCCAATCAATCTCCTTCTTGCAAATGATTTCATACCTGTTTCCTTTATTTGTCGATGCAAACATATACCGATTAAACAGGCTGTGAAAGAAAAAAGCGTTGCAAAACTGTTGCAGCTTGTGTTTTCCTAAAAAAGGTTGACTCGGATTGTCTTATTCCTAAGAGAAGTTGACTCTGGTTATTCTTATTCCTGTTATAAGTTGACTGGTGGTTGGATTGTTTCGTATGCAACCAGAGTTGATTGCAAAGGTAATGTGTTTTCGGAGTTCTCCAAACACTGGTTTCTTTTAATGGCTCTCTCCCTATAACTGACCCACCATTTCTTGATCTCTCCTTCACACGAAGCAGCCTGTGCCGGAGTCATCATATTGATACTCATGTGT
>Ga0265298_10004992_pt1 | contig 16786 bp, 13 predicted proteins | sample AusTroGonzalo_MG_3_FD_193486 | JGI IMG/M metagenome (GOLD analysis project Ga0265298, IMG submission 193486) | Bovine rumen microbial communities from tropical cattle in Woodstock, Queensland, Australia - Gonzalo_01 | ecosystem: Host-associated > Mammals > Digestive system > Stomach > Rumen ... | reverse complement strand
AACCTCCTCAGGCTTCAACTTAGCGAAGATAGCCTCAACCCAGCCACCCTTGGGTACTTCGAGAACCTCGTAACCATCCTCAACCTTCTTGTCGTACATGCCACCTTTCTTGTGCAGACGGTCTTTGGGCAGGGTAGTGGTAGAGATATCGAAACCACTCTGGATGATGTCCTGAATAGACTGTGAGAGTGAATCCCAACCGCCACCGAAGTTACGATCGATGACCTCGAGCAGCTGTGTAGCCGAGATGTGACGGATATTCTCGTAAGTAAGATCGGTAACACGGGTAATAGGGCGTTTCTTGATGGCCCAGATGAATTTCATGTTATCATCGAACTTGATAGTTGCTACTTTATAACCACGACCTTCGTAACTCTTACGAATAGGAGTAGTATCCTCGCGAAGATCCTCGATAAAGAAGGCGCTCTTGAAAATCTGAATGTAGTGCTTTACGTTTTCCTTTACTTCGGAATCCTTACAAGCTGCCTCCCACATGCGGAAGACATCATTCTCCTGGATATCCCATACACTACTTTTAGTAACTGACTTAATTGATAATGACGGATTACTTTCCGGTTGTTGTTGTTTTGTTCTTGCCATATTATTCTACTAATTTTTGTGCAAATGTAACCACTTTATTTTTTATTCGCAAATTTTTTAGCCATTATTTTTTGTAATTTTCGCAATTTACCGTAACTTTGTGCCCGAATATGGCACAACCATTAGCTGAAAGACTACGTCCACGCACCTTAGATGAGTATATCGGACAGGAACATCTGGTGGGTGAAGGAGCTGTCCTGCGTAAGATGATAGACGCAGGACGCATACCCTCGTTTATACTCTGGGGACCTCCTGGAGTAGGTAAGACAACACTGGCACAAATCATAGCTCATAAGTTAGAAACACCTTTCTACACCCTCTCGGCAGTAACGAGCGGTGTAAAGGATGTGCGTGAGGTAATTGAGCGGGCACAAAAGGGCAGATTCTTTAATGAGGCATCACCTATACTATTTATAGACGAAATACACCGTTTCTCAAAGTCGCAGCAGGATTCGCTGCTGGGCGCTGTAGAGAAGGGTATTGTAACGCTGATAGGTGCAACCACCGAGAACCCATCGTTCGAGGTGATTCGTCCGTTGTTGTCGCGTTGTCAGCTCTATGTACTGAAGTCGCTCGATAAAGACGACTTGCAGAAACTGCTGGAACGCGCCATCAAAACCGACGCTATCTTGAAGGAACGAAACATTACGCTGCAGGAGACAAACGCTATGCTGAGATATAGCGGAGGTGATGCGCGTAAGCTATTGAATATCTTAGAATTAGTAGTAGAAGCTGAAGCAGGAGATGAAGTAGTGATTACCGATGAAAAGGTAGTAAACCGTTTGCAACAGAATCCCTTGGCTTACGATAAGGATGGCGAGATGCACTACGATATCATTTCGGCCTTTATCAAGAGTATTCGCGGCTCAGATCCTGATGCAGCACTCTATTGGTTGGCACGTATGATTGAGGGTGGAGAAGACCCGCAGTTCATTGCCCGTAGATTGGTAATCAGTGCCTCGGAGGATATTGGATTGGCTAATCCTAACGCGCTGCTTTTAGCTAATGCAGCCTTTGATGCCGTGATGAAGATAGGCTGGCCCGAGGGTAGAATACCACTTGCCGAGGCAACGGTTTATTTAGCCACATCGCCTAAGAGCAACAGCGCCTATTTAGGCGTTGATACAGCGCTCGACCTGGTACGTCGTACTGGTAACCAGCCTGTGCCGCTACCTATACGCAATGCGCCTACACAGTTGATGAAGGAGTTAGGTTATCACGACGGCTATAAATATCCGCACGACTTTGCAGGACATTTCACACCTCAGCAGTATATGCCCGATGCGCTGCAAGATGAACGTATCTGGCACGGGCAGCATAATCCTACCGAGGAGAAGATGTATCAGCGTATGGTAAACTATTGGGGAAAACGATACGAAGACTAACATGAATATGGATCAGGAGCTAATCATAAAGTTAATAGAGTTATTAGGTACATTTGCCTTTGCTATCTCGGGAATCCGACATGCGGCTGCTAAGCATTTCGACTGGTTTGGCGGTTACGTATGCGGTGTGGCTGTGGCTATCGGCGGCGGTACCATTCGCGACGTGATGTTAGGCACCACACCTTTCTGGATGACCAATGCCATCTACTTGATTTGTACTGCTGTGGCTCTGCTTACAGTCGTACTTTTCGGAAAATGGATGGAACCGCTCAAGAACGCTTGGTTTGTGTTCGATACCTTAGGTTTGGCACTTTTTACCATCGCAGGTATACAAAAGAGTCTGGCATTCGGACAGCCTTTTTGGGTAGCTATCATCATGGGCTGTATCACAGGTTCGGCTGGTGGTGTGATTCGCGATGTACTGCTGAATAACGAACCAGTGATATTCCACAAGGAGATATACGCAATGGCTTGTGTGATTGGCGGCGTTGCCTATTGGGGTTTGGCCGAAATGGGAGTAGTGGCTGAAATCAGTGCAGTAGTAAGCTTTATCGTTACCTGCCTGATACGTTTCTTAGCCGTACGCTATCACCTTTCGCTCCCCGTACTGAAAGAAAAATAATGATGAATTGAGAATTTTGAATTAATATATGGCAGAACAAACAAATAGAAGAAGAAAAAGTAGTAACCAGCCCGTAGATCCTACCTACGGACACCTGCAGCCACAAGCTCTGGAGATAGAGAAAGCTGTACTGGGCGCGCTGATGATTGACAAGGATGCCTATGCCGTAGTATGCGAAATACTGCGACCTGAGAGCTTCTACGAACCTCGTAACCAGATGGTTTATGCCGCCATACGCGATTTGAGTATGGAGGAGAAGCCTGTCGATATCCTGACGGTAACCGATCAGCTGGCTAAGTCGGGAAATCTCGAACAGGTGGGTGGTCCTGGTTATGTAGCCGAGTTGAGCTCTAATGTCGTTTCATCGGCCAATATCGAGTATCACGCAAATATCATTGCACAGAAGTCGCTGGCACGTCAGCTCATTTCTTTCTCGAGTATGATTCAGACCAAAGCCTTCGACGAGACCATTGATGTTGAAGACCTGATGCAGGAGGCTGAGGGATCGCTCTTTGAACTGTCGCAGCACAACATGAAAAAGGACTACACGGCTATCGACCCAGTGATTTCGTTGGCTGTAAAGGGCATTCAGGATGCTGCTAAGAATACCGATGGTTTGACGGGTGTTTCTACCGGCTATTTTAAACTCGACGACCTGACCAGTGGTTGGCAGGCTTCCGACTTGGTGATTATTGCCGGACGTCCTGCGATGGGTAAGACTTCGTTTGCTTTGTCGATGGCTAAGAACATCGCTGCCGATATCCGTACACCTATGGCGTTCTTCTCATTAGAAATGTCGAACGTTCAGCTGGTAAACCGTCTGATATCGAATGCCTGTGAGATTCAGGGTTCGAAGATTCTGAACGGACAGCTGCAACGTGATGAATGGGAGCGTTTGGATAAGAACATCAACAAGCTGCTGGGTGCACCTTTGTATATCGACGACACCCCTGGTCTGTCGGTATTTGAACTGCGTACCAAAGCCCGCCGACTGGTACGTGAGCATGGCGTTAAGCTAATTATGATCGACTATCTGCAGCTGATGAATGCCAACGGCATGCGATTCAGTAGCCGACAGGAAGAGGTATCAACAATCTCTCGTTCGCTCAAAGGTTTGGCCAAGGAGCTGAATATTCCTATTCTGGCCCTGAGTCAGTTGAACCGTGGCGTTGAGAGCCGTGAAGGTCTGGAAGGAAAACGCCCCCAGCTGAGTGATCTGCGTGAGTCGGGAGCCATCGAGCAGGATGCCGATATGGTACTGTTCGTACATCGTCCTGAGTATTATCATATCTATCAGGATGACAACGGACGCGACCTGCACGGTATGGCACAGATTATTATTGCTAAACACCGTAAGGGTGCCACAGGCGATGTACTGCTTACCTTCCGTGGAGAGTACACTCGTTTTGAGAACCCCGAGGAAAAGAGTATTGACAACCGCGCCCCAATGGGTGGTGGCGAGATATTGGGATCAAAAATAAACGGAGACAACCCACCGTTGCCCCCGTCTGATCCAAACGAACCGTTACCTTTCTAACGGTTATTTGTATTTCTCAATCAGATTATCAGCCTGCAGATTGCCCATTTCCTTGGCTTTCTGCAGGTTTTGTATTCCTTCCTTCTTATTGCCTTTCAGGCACTGAGCCACGCCTAAGAACAAATATCCGTCGCTATCGTTAGCATCAACACTCAGGGCTTCCTTAGCTGTGTCTATCGCATTGTCGTACAAACCTACACGAATCTCGAGCGAAGCCTTCTCGGCGTAATATAAAGTCTCCTTAGGATTCATCACAATGGCACGGTTAATATCGTTGAGTGCCTGCTGATAGAGGCGACCTTCTATTTCGGCCTGGTGGCGGATGTAGTAGAAGTTGTCATTAACCTCGGCCTTCATCAACTCCTCGTAGTCATTCATATCCGAGATGGCATCGCGTACTTTCTTAGCCTGCAGGCGAGCCTGAGCACGCGACCACAGGTAAGGAGCAGCCTCCTTCAGATAAGGTTTGGTGAACATGTTCATAGCGCTATCCATCAGAGCCAGCATCGTAGTGGTATCCTGCAGCATCTCCTTACAACGTGCAGCGCTGAAATAGAGCTCAGCACTCTTCATATTGGTGTTTGAAAGCTCGTTGTAGATTTCGTAGGCTTCGGCATATTTCTTCTGGGCAAACAGGATATTAGCCTCGGTCTGGCGATACATAGACTGTGGATTGAAGGTATTAGCTGTACGAACCTCTTCAAGTGCCTTATCAAGTGTCCATTTATCGTAAGGTACGTTTGCCTGGAAAATGTTCTTGTTGTAAATCAAACGAGCATAGTTGTAATGCGCATCATCCTTCTGCTGAGAGTTCTTAATTGCTATCTCCATATCTCTGTCGGCTGCAGCAAAGTCGTTTGCACTGGCTTTAAGCTGGGCACGATACATATAGCCGTCGGCTGCATTAGGGAACTTCTGGATAAAATCCTCAATCAAAGTCACGTAAGCTGCCGAATCCTGTCGTGTCTGCGCCATATAGAGTGCGAGTACAGCCTCCTTGATGTTATCGGGCAGTTCCTTCTTGATTTTGGTTTCCAACAGGGCCGACTCGTTCATACCAAAGCCTGATATCTTCAGCGAATCGGCAAATCGTGCACTTACGGCATAAGTAAGTGTATCCTTATCGGTAGCAGGCTGCTGCATCAGTCCGATAACTTCGCCCATCTGATTGATAAGCGGACAGCTAACAGTATTGGCAGGCATGGTGAGCGCTACAGTGTAGTAATCGTACTCGCCCTGGAAAGTCTCTGCCTTGCGTACGGTTCCTGCAGGCACATTCTTCACCTCGTGATAGGGGAGCAGCCAAGCCTGACTGCCCACTGTAGCCGACGCACTGCTAATAGCCAGGGGCTGGGTCTTACCGTTTACACGGAACTTAGCTACATCGTACATATCGTTAATACCAACGATGCTGATAACAGGCAGTTCCTTGCCCGATGCGTCGATAACAACCGCTCTCGCCGCACCCTTAAACGGTGTATAGTTGCTCACTGCATCGCCATTAGCACTGGTAAAGAAACCATTACTGCTGCCGATAAGCGAACCGTCCTCAGCAAAGGTCTTGAGTGTAAATACCGATTTAGTGGCTTTCTTAACCCAGCTGGGCTGGGCCATCGTTATTGCAGGCAATACTGCAAATAATAAGATAGGTAATATCTTCTTCATATCTTTTTATTCTTAAACGTTTTATTTCTTCAATAGTTCTTTAGCATTCTGGATAGCAGCCTCCGACACATCGCTTCCGCTCAGCATCTGTGCTATCTCACGTACGCGTTCATCGGCGTTCAGCTGGCGCATGCGACTGGTAGTACCACTTGCAGTCTCCGATTTCTCTACCTTGTAATGTACCGAGCCGAGAGCCGCAATCTGTGGCAAGTGGGTAATACTGATAACCTGACGACCATGACCACCCATCTCTTTCATAATCTGAGCCATCATCTCTGCCGTCTTACCACTCACACCAGTGTCAATCTCGTCGAAGACGATGGTAGGCAGTTTTACTGCGCCGCTAATCATAGCCTTGAGCGACAACATGACACGTGCTATCTCACCACCCGAAGCTACCTGCGAAACAGGCTGGAGTGGGGTAGATGTGTTGGCACTAAACAGGAACGATACTCTGTCGGTACCATTAACGCCCAACTCAGTAGCCGATAACTGTATGCTGAAACGTACGTGTGGCATACCTAATGGAACCAGACGTTTTTGCATCTCGTCCTCAATCTTCTTAGCAGCCTTGGTGCGGAGTTTTGTAAGAGCCTCTGCCTCCTTACGTGCCTGAGCCTCCAACTGAGCCATACGTGCTTTCAGTTCATCGAGCGATTCATCACCATTCTCGATAGCTTCCAGCTGCTGATGCAGCGTGTCGCGTTTCTCTATCAGTTCTTCTACCTGATCAACGTGATATTTCTTCTCTAACTCGTAGATACGGTCCAAGCGGTTATTCACCTGATCCAGTTCGGCTGGGTCGAAATCAACAGAATCCAATAGACTGCTGATATCACGAGCCACATCCTTCAAGTCGATATAGCTACTATCAATTCGTTGAATCAAATCGCTTACCTCAGGATAAACAGCTTCGATGCCACGTAACGCCGAAAGCGACGAACGAAGCGACTCTATCACACCGTTCTGATCGCCCGAGAGCGCATTGTCGGATGTATAGAGTGCACTCTTGATATCTTCAGAATGCTCCATCGTGTCGCTACGCTGTTCCAGCTCTTCCTGCTCACCTTCAACAAGGTGCGCATTTAGCAGTTCCTCATATTGGAACTGGAGGAAATCGCGACTTTCGCGATTGCGTTCTATAGCAGTCTGGAGCTCCGTAAGTTCCTTTTCGGCGGCTTGATAGGCAGCATATGTCTGATGATATTTTGCCAGTTGAGCAGCATCGTCGGCAATAATGTCGACCACCTCCAACTGGAAGTCCTGTTTATTCAGCAACAGGTTCTGGTGCTGCGAATGTACATCCATCAGTTGGTCGCCCAACTCCTTCAGCATCGACAAAGGCACAGGCGTATCATTGATAAACGCACGGCTCTTACCCGCAGCTGTCAGCTCACGACGGATAATACAGTCATCGGCATCGTATTCGATATCGTTCTCAGTAAAGAACGCCTGCATATCATAACGCGATAAGTCGAAGTGAGCCTCTATCACACACTTCTCGGCTCCTTGCTTGATTGTCTTCGAATCGGCACGCTGACCTAACAGCAGCGCAATAGCTCCCAGGATAATACTCTTTCCGGCTCCCGTCTCACCTGTAATCACCGAGAAACCTTCGTAGAGCGAAATATCCAGCTCGTCTATCAGCGTAAAATTCTTAATATATAAATGCTTAAGCATAATCTCTATTTGATGATTTGTTCCCAACTATTATTCTGCGAGGCGTTCAAGCCCATCAGCAATTCGAAAATGCGATGTTTCTCCTTCTGTGTGCCTTTGCCTTTGTATATATTCGCCAACTCATCTTTCTTGTAGTCGGTCCATATCTGTGGCAGCAAGCTCAGCGGTTTGTTAGAGTGGGCTTGTTGCAGGCCGTTCTCCAAAGCTGCCGATATCTCAGTTCTGCCACGTTCAGCGTTATTGGCCATCTCGTCGAGTCCCTTACGATAATAATCATATTGCAACTGGCGGAAGGGCTTCATCGATTCGTCAATATAATCGTTGATGATAGCAAAGCGGTTACGACTGTCTTCGAACGGTTTCCAGCCTTGGAACCCAAGGTTCTGAGCATTATTCACCATCACCAAGCAACGCTGTAAAACATCAGTTCCACCCATTGGCGAGAAGCTGTCAAGGTCTAAACCAATCATCAGCAACGCGTAATAGGCGAGGAGAGCAGTCAGCTGGTTGTCTATATTCTCTTCAGTGAAATTCAGCTGGTCGAACTGCTGGTAGATGAAGTTGAAGTTTGCATCCCTATTATTATATAATGTGGATGTATAGGCCGCATTGAACACAGGTCGGTTAGCTTGTATGAGTGCGGTACACTCAAAACGGTTTTCGTCACGGAGATACTTGTTTACAGTCAGGTTCAGATTGCACTGAATACGTTCGTTTTTCTGGAATTGCAGCTCGGTCCACGCCCGTTCGTTCATAAACTGTTCAATGGTTTGCTGCAGGTTCTCGAACACACTGGCATCGGTGCCTTGTATCTGACTGTGGTTCACACTAACCTTAACTTGCAGCTCTTGGGCGTTTATCCCCAGAACTGCAAGCATAGTTAGTATGGTTAGACAAGTCTTCTTGATCATCCGTTAAGTTTTGACTCGCGTAGACGTATTCTTGTAAGCACTTGCTTGGTGTTATACGTGAAGTCGCCCGACAAGATCCAGCTGTAATAACCTGGGTCAATATGTAGCACATCGGCCACAGGAATACCCTTATGCTTACCAAAGTTAAATACCTCGGTCATGCGCGGATTTCCTTCTTCGTCGAGTAGGGGATTACCATTACGGTCTTTCATCTCGCCCCAGACAATACGACCGGCAAAGTCTACATTGTTGTTTACGCGTGAGAATTCGGCCAGTTTATTGATATCGTTCTCCAATACCTTCTCAGGGTCTTCATTGGCACCTGGTGCATACTTATCCAGTTCGCCCATCAGCACACGGTAGGTAGCTTCGGTATCCTGGTCGGCACGGTGTGCCTCGAAGTCTTCTTCCATCTTACGACCGCAGTAGAACTTATAGGCAGCAGCCAGATTTCTGCGTTCCATCTTATGGAAGATGGTCTGTGCATCAATCATCTTGCACTTGCTGAAATCAAAGTCTACACCAGCGCGCAGGAATTCCTCGGCGAGTAGGGGAATATCGAAATGGTTCGAGTTAAAACCGGCAAAGTCGCAGCCAGTGAATTTCTCGGCCAAAACAGCACCCAACTGCTTGAATGTTGGCTTATCCTTTACGTCCTCGTTCGTAATGCCTGTAAGCTGCGTAATAATCGGCTCAATAGGTTTTTCGGGGTTTACCAACTCGTTACCACGCTCTTCACGTCCGTCGGGATATACTTTTATATATGAGATCTGGATAATACGGTCCTTCACCAAGTCAAGTCCCGTAGTCTCCAGATCAAAAATTACCAGAGGTTTAGTTAAATTCAGTTTCACCTTACTTATCCTTTTCTTTTAATCGTTAATAAGCATAGGCATCATCAGCATCACTACTTCCTGGTTCTCAGGCTGCTCTGAAGGCAGAACCAAACCTGCACGACTTGAGTCGGCCAGCTGGATAATCACATCAGAGCACTCGATGTTACCGAGAATCTCGATGAATGCGTTACCCTTAAAGCCAATGCTCATTGGTGTGCCGTTATATTCACAGGTCATACGCTCTGTAGCAGTCTTTGAGAAGTCGTAGTCCTCAGCATCGAGCTGGAATGTAGAACCCTCCACATGGAAGCGCACCAGGTTGCTTGAGTCGTTAGCAAAAGGCTGTACGCGGCGCAGGGCAGCGAGCAGAGCCAAACGGTCCAAACGAACCTCGTTGGGGTTATTCTGTGGGATTACTGAGTTGTAGTTTGGATAACGACCCTCAATCAGGCGGCACAGCAGTACGCCATCGCCGTAGTTGATTTCAGCGTTACGATCGTCGAAACGAATCACAACATCACCACCGTCTTTACCAAGCAGGTTCTTCAGCAGGTTAGCTGGCTTCTTAGGCAGGATAAATGCCGAAGGCTCTTCGCTCTTAATGCTGAAAATCTTGTTACGAACCAGCTTATGACCGTCTGATGCAACTACTGCCAGATGATCGGCTGTAAGGTCGAAATAGATACCGTTCATTACGGGACGAAGCTCGTCCTGAGCTGTAGCGAAGATGCTACGATTGATATTCTCGGCCAGAATAGCGTTAGGCAGAACAATGCTCTTGGCAAAATCGCTAACGGGCTGTGCCACAGGGAATTCGTCGGCATTGTCTACTGGCAGAGAGAACAAACCGTTCTGATAGGTAATCTTTACGAGGTTCTGATCCAGATTAACATCGAAAGTGATAGGTTGCTCAGAGAAACCTTTCACAGCCTCCAGAAGGTCGTGATTACCGATAGCAAAGCGGAAGTCGCAATCGCTTTCGGTCAGCTCCATCTGGGTCTTCATCACATTCTCCGAATCCGATGCAGTCAGATACAGGACATTGTTTTCAATCTCAAATAAAAAGTCTCCCAGTATAGGAAGAGCATTTTTACTATTAATTACTCTCGAGAGTGCTACGAGCTTAGAGCTCAGTGCAGTACTTGATAATGTAAAACGCATAGTTTATAGTTATTTTATTATTCTACATATTATATTATTGGAGACAAAATTACAAAAAAAAGTTGTAATGAACAAAAAAAAAAGCAGAAATGTGCTTTATTCAAACTATTTTTAGTAATTTCGCACTCTGAAAACGATAAATTCAACAAAATAAAACAAAAAAAATAATGGAATTAACAGGTAAAATCATTGCGGTAATGGAAGCCCGCGGCGGTGTTTCGGCCCGTACAGGTAACTCATGGAAGACTCAGGAATACGTATTGGAGGTTCCTGGTCAGTATCCAAAGCGTTGCGTGTTCAACGTATTTGGTGAGGATAGAATTAACCAGTTCAATATCCAGAATGGTGATGAGCTTACCATTCAGTTCGATATTGATGCTCGCGAATATAACGGTCGCTGGTATAACGACGTACGTGCTTACAATGTTATCCGCGGTCAGCAGCCTGTAGCAGGTGCTCCAGTAGCAGCTGCACCATCTGAGGCTACTTCGCCATTCCCACCAGCTCAGGAGCCTGCCGGCGAGGGTTCTTCAGATGATCTGCCATTCTAAGCATTTCGAAAAAAAACAAGTAATAGTCCTCTCATTACAGGGGACTATTATTGTTTTACGAGAATTAGTATTATGATAAATAAATGTAATAGAATCATAAAATAGCTTAATTGATAGCTTCATAAATAGCTTGATAAATAGTTTAATTATTTGATGTAGAATTCTTTCGTTAATTCATGATACCACTCGCTCCTTTGACCAGGAACGAATTCTAATACCTGCTCTTCGAAATTTACTTGTTCTACTGGTTGCTTCCTGAATTCTACCAAATGTCGCTTTGGCAGTTTATTTGGCGTTGTTTTTATTAAACAAATTCTGTTTAAGAATAATCCCACGAAAGCTGCTGCCAATTCTACATCGTCTTGATTATCAGCAGGAATCACCAACGACAAAATACCGTCGTTTTTTAATAATCTGCTGGCCGCTTGCATCAAGGTCTCGTATGTAAGACTTACAGCGTGTCGGGCAAGTGTACGCTGGTCTTGCGGACAGGTAAGCGAATCGACGAAATATGGCGGATTACACACAATGGCATCATACCCTTCTTTGTCATCCATTTTCGTAGCATCTACTCTATTTATCATAATCCTATCCAAGAACGGAGACCCTACTACATTCTCCTGGGCTTGTTTGGCAGCATCCGCATCGATATCCACGCCAACTATTTGTGCCTCAGGAAAGCGTTGCGCCATCATAAGTGCCACAAGTCCTGTACCTGTTCCGATATCCAGAATACGTTTAGCGGCCACAGGAGCGTTTGCCCATGCCCCAAGCAGCGTACCATCAGTCCCCACCTTCATGGCGCATTGGTCCTGATAAACAGTGAATTGTTTGAATTGAAAGCTATTTTTCGCCATAATCGCTGCAAAGTTACATATAATTTGTTAATTCTTGGCCGTTTAGTGCCTATTTCTTAATTTTTATTAGTAACTTTGCAGCCCGATTTAATAAAATTGAAAATGAGTAATCAGAATAACAATTCAGCATTTCAGATGATAGCTGATATCGATGGAGATTTAAAGGATTTTTTGAATATTCACACGCCGGAACGTGTGCCCATTCTGGCATTACGTAACATGGTTTTGTTTCCTGGTGTGGTTACTCCAGTACTTATTGGTCGTAAGTCAAGTAAGGCACTGGTAGAGAAAGCTGAAAAGAAAGGCCTTATCATCGGCGTTGTAGCTCAGCGCGATCCTGACGTCGATTTCCCCGAAAAGAACGATTTGTTTGAGATTGGCGTTTATGCCAAGGTCATGAAGCTGCTCACCCTTCCCAATGGCAATATTACCGCTATTCTGCAGGGATTAGGCCGTTTGGAGCTTAACGAGATTGTAGCCACATCACCATATCTTGAGGGCGATGTAACATCTCTCGACGAGGAACTGCCCGAGAAGAAAGACCGTGAGTTTAATACGGCAGCCAGCGACCTGCGCGAGTTGGTTGCAAGGTACATCAATGTAACCGAAGAGATTCCCGACGAGGCCAGCTTTGCCATCAAGAATATCTCAAATGCTGTAATGGCACTTAACTTCGTGTGCACCAACATGCCGTTTAACCACCGTGAGAAGCAAACGCTGCTTGAAACCGGTTCGGTTAAGGAGCGCCTGTTTATGACCATGAAGTTGTTGAACCGCGAGATTAACCTGCAGAACCTGAAGGCCGATATCCGTAACAAGACCCGTGAGGATATCGACGAGCAGCAGCGTAACTACTTCCTGCAGCAACAGATTAAGAATATGCAGGCCGAGATGGGTAACGGCGAGTCGCCCGAAAAGAGCGAACTGCTTCAGAAAGCCCGTTACAAGGTATGGTCGTTCGAGATGGCCAGATATTTCCGTAAGGAGTGCGACAAGCTCGACAACCTGAACCCACAGAGTCCGGAATACAACGTACAGCTTACATATCTGCAAACATTGGTTAATCTGCCTTGGGGCGAGTATACCAGGGACGATTTGGACCTGAAGCGTGCTCAGAAGATTCTGGATAAGGATCACTACGGCATGGAGAAGGTAAAGGAGCGTATCCTCGAATACATGGCTGTGCTGGCCCTGCGTGGCGACCTCAAGTCCCCTATCCTATGCCTCTACGGCCCTCCAGGTGTTGGTAAGACTTCGCTTGGTAAGTCTATTGCCGCAGCCATGAAACGCCAGTATGTACGTGTTTCGTTAGGTGGTGTGCACGACGAGGCCGAGATTCGTGGTCACCGTCGTACTTACATCGGTGCTATGCCCGGACGTATCATCAAGAGCATCCAGAAGGCAGGTTCCAGCAACCCCGTATTTATTCTCGATGAAATCGATAAAGTTACGCAGAATACCCATAATGGCGACCCTGCTTCGGCACTGTTGGAGGTGCTCGATCCTGAGCAGAACAACGCATTCCACGATAACTATCTTGATGTGGATTACGACCTCTCTAAGGTGCTGTTCATTGCTACGGCCAACAACCTGGGTACCATTCCTCGCCCCCTACTCGACCGTATGGAGATTATCGACGTAAGTGGCTATATTACAGAGGAAAAGATTGAAATCGCGAAGCGTCACTTGATACCTCGTGAGCTCGATAATACCGGTTTGAACATCCGTGGCATGAAGCCTACATTCAATAAGGCAGCCATCGAGATGATTATTGAGCGATACACCCGTGAGAGCGGTGTGCGCCAGTTAGAGAAGCAGATTAACAAGGCCCTGCGTAAGATTGCCTTCAGCCGTCAGATGGACGAGGATAAGGACTATAAGAAAATTACCCCAAGCGAGCTGGAAGGTTTGCTTGGAAAGCCCCCATTCTATCGCGATATCTATCAGGGCAACGACTATGCCGGTGTGGTTACCGGTCTGGCATGGACCTCAGTAGGTGGCGAGATTCTGTTCATCGAGACCTCGCTCTCTAAGGGCAAGGGCTCTAAGCTCACCCTTACCGGTAATCTGGGCGATGTCATGAAGGAGTCGGCTATTCTCGCAGTAGAATATGTAAAGGCACATGCCGAGACGCTGAATATTGACTACCGTATTTTTGACAACTGGAACATCCACATCCACGTGCCCGAGGGTGCTACGCCCAAGGACGGTCCTTCGGCTGGTATCACCATTGCCACCAGTATCGCCTCGGCCCTTACTCAGCGTAAGGTACGTAAGAATACCGCTATGACCGGCGAGATTACCCTGCGCGGAAAGGTGCTGCCTGTGGGCGGTATCAAGGAGAAGATTCTGGCTGCCAAGCGTGCCGGCATTACCGATATCGTGATGTGTAAGGAGAACGAGAAGGACATTCTCGAGATTCCCGATATGTACCTTAAGGGCGTAACCTTCCACTACGTTGAGAACGTACAGGATGTATGGGATTTCGCCCTCACCGATCAGATTGTTGATCATCCCCTTGATTTCACTATTACCGAAGAAAAAGACGAAAAGAAGAATTAAATGACATTCGAAGTACAACATACTGATGCAGCCAGCGACGCCCGTGCCGGACTAATCACTACCGACCACGGACAGATACAGACACCTATCTTTATGCCTGTAGGCACGGTGGGTAGCGTAAAGGGTGTGCACTTTAGCGAACTGCGCGAGCAGGTTCAGGCTCAGATTATCCTGGGTAACACCTACCACCTCTATCTGCGACCGGGACTCGATATCCTGCGCCAGGCTGGCGGACTGCATAAGTTCAACACATGGGATCGCCCCATCCTTACCGACTCGGGCGGTTTCCAGGTTTTTTCATTGACTGGCATCCGCAAGCTCCGTGAGGAAGGTTGCGAGTTCCGCAGTCATATCGACGGTTCGAAGCATATTTTCACGCCCGAGAACGTGATGGACACCGAGCGTGTGATTGGTGCCGATATCATGATGGCGTTCGACGAGTGCCCTCCAGGCCAGAGCGACTACAAGTATGCCGAGAACAGCCTGCGTCTCACCCAGCGTTGGCTGGAGCGTTGCGTCAAGCGATTCAACGAAACCGAGCCCCTGTACGGCTACAACCAAACGTTGTTCCCCATTGTTCAGGGCTGTACCTATAAAGACCTGCGCCAGGATGCAGCCAAGCACGTGTGCGATGTGCTGAGCCGCCTGAACGACGGCGGTGGTGCCTCTATCGGCGGTCTGGCCGTAGGCGAGCCTACCGAGGTGATGTACGAGATGATTGAGGTGGTGAACGAGATTCTGCCAAAGTCGCGCCCTCGTTACCTAATGGGTGTTGGTACGCCTCAGAATATCCTCGAGGCTATTGAGCGCGGTGTCGATATGTTCGACTGCGTGATGCCTACCCGTAACGGCCGAAACGCCATGCTCTTCACCTACGAGGGAACCATGAACATGCGTAACAAGAAATGGGAGAACGACTTCTCGCCCATCGATCCCGATGGTTGCGAGATAGACCGCATACACTCCAAGGCCTACCTGCACCATTTGTTTAAGGCTCAGGAGCTGCTGGCCATGCAGATTGCCTCTATACACAACCTGGCATTCTATCTGCGACTGGTGGGCGACGCCCGAAAGCATATCATTGCAGGCGACTTTGTACAATGGAAACGTTCTGTAATCGAACAATTAGGTAAAAGACGATGAAACAAGCATTCCGCAAGATGGGCCACTGGTTCCGATGGTTAAGATTCCTGAAGAAACTGAATCCGTTCAGACTGCTGAACAGGTTAGACCGCTATATCGTGGCCAAGTTCATTGGTACTTACATCTTCTCCATTATCCTGATTATCTCTATCTCGATTGTGTTTGATGTAAACGAGAACCTTGCAAAGTTTTCAACCTATAACGCACCGCTCAAGGCCATAGTCTTCGACTACTACGCCAACTTCGTGCCTTACTTCGCCAACCTTTTCTCGCCGCTATTCGTGTTTATTGCCGTTATCTTCTTTACCTCGAAGTTAGCGGGTAATTCCGAGATTATAGCCATGCTGGCTGCGGGTGTAAGCTTTAAGCGCCTGTTACGTCCCTATATGATTTCGGCGGCCCTCATCGCTGCCGTCAACTTCTATCTGGGCGGCTATGTCATCCCCAAGGGTAATCAGGTAAAGCTCGACTTCGAAGCCAAGTACAAGAATAAAGACCGTAACCTCTCGGCCAACAATGTGCAGCTGATGGTGGCCCCCGGTATCATTGCCTATCTGCAGCAGTACGACGATGTAACCAAGACCGGCTACGGCTTCTCGCTCGATAAGTTCGAGAACAAGAAGCTGGTAAGCCACATGACCGCTTCGGTTATCCGTTACGACTCTATCAGCGACTCACGCTACCACTGGAAGGCCCAGAACTACAAGATACGTACGCTGAAAGGCTTGCGCGAGGAAATCCAGTCGGGTGCCACTATCGATACGCTTATCCAGATGGAGCCTATGGACCTGGTATTCTCCAAGGGCCAGCAGGAAACGCTCACCTCTGCCGAGCTTAACGACTATATCTCTAAGCAGGTAGAGCGTGGTTCGGTAAACGTGGTACAGTACGAGGTTGAGTACCACAAGCGCATAGCCACCTCGTTTGCCTCGTTCATCCTCACCATGATTGGTGTGTCGCTGTCGAGCCGCAAGCGTAAGGGCGGTATGGGTATGTACCTGGGTATTGGTCTGGCCCTCTCGTTTGGCTATATCCTGCTGCAAACCATCAGTGCCACCTTCGCCATCAATGCCGATACACCGGCCATGCTGGCAGCGTGGATTCCTAACATTATTTATGTAATCATAGCATACTCCTGCTACCGACAAGCACCGAATTAATGAAATTTGAAGAAACATATTTGAACGATAATATTCTCGATGCGCTGTACGACATGCACTTCGAAGATATGACACCCATCCAGGAACGCTGTATACCTGAGATTCTGGAAGGCTAC
>Ga0265298_10004991_pt1 | contig 16786 bp, 15 predicted proteins | sample AusTroGonzalo_MG_3_FD_193486 | JGI IMG/M metagenome (GOLD analysis project Ga0265298, IMG submission 193486) | Bovine rumen microbial communities from tropical cattle in Woodstock, Queensland, Australia - Gonzalo_01 | ecosystem: Host-associated > Mammals > Digestive system > Stomach > Rumen ... | reverse complement strand
CCGTTCGTCGATGTTGAACTTGCCCAGCCTGTACGACGAGAAGGCGGGTATCAGCAAGGCAATGCACGGCAGCCACCAGAAAAAGCCGCCTGTTACGTCGTCGAGGATGCGGAAAGCTATGAAACCGGGTGCCACGCCGAAAGTAACCACGTCGGACAGCGAGTCGAGTTCCTTGCCCATAGGCGACTGCACATGCAGCAGACGGGCAGTCATGCCGTCGAAAAAGTCGAAAATGGCACCCAAAATCACGAACACGGCGGCGGTGATAAGGTCGTCGTGGGCGGCACTCATTATGGCTATCGTTCCGCACGCAAGGTTGGAGAGGGTTATAATGTTGGGAATCTGTTTTTTTATCATAAAGTCAAATATTTTTGTAAAAAAAAGAACCTAAAGCAGATACACTGTTTTAGATTCTTTTTCGTTTTTGTTGTTATATTCTAATATTCTTCTATGCCTTTCAGCGCATCGCGGAATTCTACTGTACCCCAATATTTCTTAAATTCAATGTCTTTCTTTGCCTTGGCTTTGTACGATGGGTCTAATATGCAGGCCTGTTTTATGTTTTCATAAATACCTGTGGCATCGTCCAAACGGGCGTAGCAGATGGCACGCAGGTAATAAACCTGTGCGTCTTGGTCGAGACAGCAGTCGAGGGTTTTGATGGCGTTGCCGTTGTTGCCGGTCATCAGCTGGCAGTAGGCGAGGTTGTAGGTGCAGGTCTGTTTGCGCATCATCTCGAGGGCTTCTTCGTAGTTGCCGCGTTTGAGGTTGAGGAGTATGAGGTTTTCTTCGGCTTCCTTGCTGCCTTCCTGTATGGCCTCGTCGAAATAATATTTGGCGTTGCTGTAGTCGCCTTGTGCAACCATCAGCAGACCGAGGTTGTTAAGCACGCAGGGGTTGTTGGGGTTCATTTCTTTAGCAACATTTAGGTAGCGTTCTGTCTCGCTGTAGTCGCCGAGGTAGTAGGATATGGCTCCGGAGTTGTTCCATGCAGCCCATTCGGAACTGTGGTTTTCGGTAGCCCATTTGTAGTATTTCAGTTTGGTGGGGTAGCTGTAGTTTATATAAGCGGCGTACATAAGTTCGTCGAAAGTAAGTTTGTTGGGTGTAAGGGTAGCAGTTTTTGCCAATTCTTTGTCGGTTTTGCGAGCCTCGGGATAATATAGGGCAATCTGGCTACGACGCAGGTCGGGGAAAATATCGCGTTCCAACTCGCGGTAAACCAATGACATATTACGTATCATCTGTTCCCTCTTGATGAGGTTGCGCTGGGTTTCCACCACATTGATGATGGCGTTGCGCTCTTCTATACTGGAGTTTTCCACCATGGTAACGAAATGTGTCCAGTCCTCGCCGGCGGCTGTGGAGGTAATCACCACTTCCTTGAGGTTTTTGTATTTGTAATATTCGTAGTCTTCGGCTTTAACGTTGGCGCGTTCGGCCATCTGGCGCATAACTTCATCAAGCATGTTGTTTATCATGTTAATGGCGCTTTCGGCTCTGTTTTTGGAAACACCCACATTCCTCGTTTCCTCGCCTTCGGGCGATGCCCATCCGGTTATGTTTATCTGCTTGGGCAGTCCGTCGCGGAGCATAACTTCTTTAAGGTTGTTGAAGTTGTGCTGTGCGTTGTAGCGCTGGTTTACGGGGAAATTCCAATTGAGTGTCGATTGTCCTACCGGATAGTAGATGTCGGCAGACACTGTTGTTCCACGGTGCTTGTCGTAATTATTGGGGGCTATGGCGATGTTGCCCTGTAGCGAAACCATTGCGGAGATGTTGGATATGCCGTCGGAAAGTATTACCGAATCAAATGCAACACCTTTCAGGTTTTTAATAACATCGGAAGCAAACTGCACGCCGTCGTCGGTGGTTTGGCAATTGTAGCCTACGGGCACAAGGGTCACCGTTGCCAATTCCATTCCTTCGCGGAACACCACATTGTCGTAATAGGTGAATCTGCCGCCGTTGTTGTAGCTTATGGTTGTGCCTTCACCGCCGACGTTCTCGCCTTTCAACTGCATGGGTGTGAGGGGTATGCGGCCGCCTTCCCAGTTGAGCACGGGCTGTATGAACACTGCCACATTCTTGTCGAAATATTTTGCGGGTATGGCACCCGAAAATTTCACCTGCACCTTGCCGTCCTGGGTTTCCATCGGGTTGGGTGTGGCCTGATAGCGGATTGTGTTGCTTTTGCTCTTCATTGTGGACAATCCGCCGCAACTTGTCAGTACAATGGCGGAAACTGTAACCAGTGCAAATAGTATTCTCTTCATATTTTTATTGTTTAAAACGCGTTTTTCTTTTTTTATAAACATTTTTCAATATGTATATAATATTCTGACATTCTTTTTGTTAGTAGTGCCAGGTGTTTACAGAAAGTCAAAAAATGACCTCTGCAAAACATCTGCAAATTTACATATAAATTTTTGTTTTTCCCAATTTTTGACAGAAAATATTTTTTCTTTGCTATTTGTTCGTCCAGAGGCTATGCGCAAAAGGATTGTTTTTTGTGGAGGGCGAGGATGGAAACAGTGCAACATACAGGAACAAACAGTTCCCGATTTTCTGTCGTAATGATTAGTATTAGTTGTGTTATTTGAGCGACAAACGGGGCTCGAACCCGCGACCTGCGGCTTGGGAAGCCGCCGCTCTACCAACTGAGCTATTGTCGCTTATGTTTATTTATTGTCTGTTCTCTGAAAAGAACGTTTTTTGCCGGCCTGTGCCGATATTCCATTGTCGTACAGTTTGTTTTGTACTGGGTTGTATATGAAGTATTTATCCTGCCGGCCTTGGCTTATCAGATAGTCGTTAATGATTTTTTCCACAAAAAGTACGGCGGTATTCTTTCCTGCAGAGGCCGCGTTTTTGTATATATCATTGATATTGATACGGTTGAATTTTCCTGTAACGGTGGCTTTTTTGCCTTTTATCTCCTCCACCTGACCCTTGAAGGAGTCCATTATCTCAAAATTTTTGTAATAAACATCCCCTGTGGTGTCGTTGTTGCCAAACACATACCAAATGTTGGTGCTGAAGCCGTGCAGGTCATAGTCGTAATGATAGTATGTACCGTTTTTTTCGGCAAATTCGGAACGGGATTTCTTTATAAATTCCTCCGCTTCTATTTGAGGTATGTTGAGGATAAACACCCTTTCGCCTGCGGCAGGTAGTTCGCTTGCTCTACCAACCACATGTACCTCCATTCCTGTGCGGTTAAGGTGATAGATAAGGTTGTCGGAGAACTGACGGAGATATATGCTGTCTTTCAGTAGGTTAAGAAATTTGGTGTTGGCTATTATAATGGAATCCTGTACTTTTCCCGAAAGGTATAGGAAATTCTCTATCTGGTTGAGTGTTTGGTTGGTATGTATTATTTCGGTGGGCAGACATACATAAATCTTTGCCACCTTTCCGTTTTGGCTTTTCGGTAGGTTTTCCAGATACTCGGAGGCTATTTCGCCGCTGCTTATGCAACCAACGAGTGTGGCTACAATACTTGCAAAAAAGAGCTTTGTCACTAATTTTCTCATAACATTTGTTTTCTTTGTACGGTAATTATAACGCGGGGTTTTGTTGTAAATTGTGTGAGTGCTGTATTTTTTTATTCTTTGTTTTTGGAATCGATGATTATCGTTACCGGACCGTCGTTTACAAGCGACACTTGCATATCGGCTCCGAAAACGCCTGTCTTAACGGATTTACCGAAGGCTATCGACAGTTCCTCGACAAATTTGTCGTAAAGAGGCTTGGCATTTTGTGGTTTTGCCGCCCGTATGTACGACGGACGGTTGCCTTTTTTTGTGGACGCCAGAAGCGTAAATTGGCTTACCAAAAGTATTTCGCCGTTGGGAATCTGAAGTATGGAGTTGTTCATAACTCCCTCGCTGTCGTCGAATATACGCAGGCCCACTATTTTGCCGCACAACCATTGTATGTCGCTTTCGCTGTCGGTCTCCTCAATGCCCAACAGTATCATAAGCCCCTTTTCGATGTGGCTTGTCTCTTTGCCAGAGATGCTTACTCCGGCTTCCATAACTCGCTGTATTACAACTCTCATTCTATGTATAAAGATTAAAAAAAATATTGTTTGGAGACAGTTTTGAGACTTTTTGTCCGTTTTTATCCCCAAAATTTTTCACTTTGCAAAAGTACAAAAAAAATAATTATCGGAATCTAAACAAGGTGTATCAAAAGATTTTTGCTGCATTTTTTATTCGTAAAAAATATAAAACTTGTCATGTCAGATATTTTTTGTATCTTTGTAGTTTGTTATATAATCAAAAAATGAATAATTGCAGATGCTGATAAAACGATTTACAACTATCATATTAACAGTGCTTTGTGTCCTTTTTGCCACGAGTTGCGGACATAATGGCGATGGTGGAGGAGTGCATATAAAACGTTTCGAAAAGGTGATTTTCGGCACGCCGGCGGACAATTTGTCCAAAACGCTGGAAGAAAATCTATACGAATACCGCTACCTTGTCAGCGGCGATGTAAGCGACCCTGTATTTATGCGCAATCTCACCGATTTTGCCACCGACCCGCAAATGAAGGACGTGTACAACACAGTGTGCCGTTGTTATCCCGACCTCGGCTGGCTCGAAAAAAGTCTTTCGCAAGCGATGGACAAAGCCCGCAAAAACTTCCCCGACCTCGCTGTAAACGATTTCTACACCCTTATTCTCGGCACTTTCGACTACGGTATGAGGGTGTTTTGCACCGACTCGTTTATGGCCATCGACATAAGCCAGTACGTAATTGGCGAACTGAAGGTTTACAACTACTACAACATGCCTATGTACATGGTTAATATGCTCGACAGCGCCCACATATTGCCCGACTGCATGTCGGCTTTGGGCATAAGCCTGCTACCCGCCGACTATACCCCTAAGTCCATGCTCGACTATATGATAATCAACGGCAAGGTGCTGTATTTCCTTAATATAGTGCTTCCCGACTTGGCACCGGAATTGAAAATACGCTACACTGCCGACCAATGGCGCTGGAGTGTGGAAAACGAAAGCAATATTTGGGGATACCTGCTTCAAAACCAATTGCTTTACGACACCGACTGGAACCGCATACGCGGTTTTGTGAACGAGGGTCCGCAAACACCGCAGTTCAGCAACTCGGCACCGCGATTGGCCGATTTCATTGGTTTGCAGATAATTACCTGCTACATGGAAAACAACAAAGTATCGTTGCCCGAACTTTTTGCCAATACCGACTCGCAAAAAATTTTGACACAATCCAAATACAAACCACAAAGGAACTGACAATATGCAAAAATTTACAATTTTAAAGACAAACAAGATTTTTTCGTATGTGGCGGCCAAATTCGTCCTCGCCTTTGTGTTGCTGCTCGTAACACAGCTGATATTCTTCATAGCCAACCATAACCTATTTTCGCCCACAAATTTCGGCGGGGTTATGAAAATTATTTGGGGAAACATAGTGTTTGGCTTGTCCACCACAGCTATGGTGCTGTCGCCATACTTGATACTCAACGTAATACCAATGGGCTTGCGCTGGAACAAAATTTACAAAGGCATAGCCGAAGTGTTTTACATCGTTCCGGTGTTTGTAATGCTGATTGCCAATATGATAGATGCGGCATACTACCCCTTCACTTTCCGCCGCATGACATCGGAGATTTTCGGATACCTCGGCGTGGGCGGCGACATGGGTAGCCTAATACCGCAGTTTCTTAAAGACTATTGGCAGTATCTGATAATATTTATAGTTCTTATTTGGATATTTTTCTGGTGTAACCGACGCATAGTTCTTGCCAAACGTATTCCGCACCCCTATGGCACCACAATTTTCAAGGACAGCCTGCTCTCTATTTTTGTGATAGCCATTGCCGTGTTCATCATACGCGGAGGATTTATCTACAAACCCCTCCGACCTATCGACGCAAGCAAATACGCTTCGTGCGACAATACATCATTGGTTTTTAACACACCGTTTTCTATAATACGCACCTACGGCAAAAACAGTGGCATTGAGCCCAAAAAATATTTCTTCTCCGAAAAGGCTTTGGACAAAGTTTTCTCTCCGATCAACATACCGATGGTCGCCGTCGCCATGCATGACGATACTCTCGCCACAACTGATGATAGCCTGTCGCACAACGGCAAGAGAAATGTTGTAATTATTATTCTCGAAAGTTTTTCGGAAGAATACGTGGGCTTCCTCAACCCCGACAACAAAGGCTTTACGCCATTCCTCGACTCGCTTTCGCAGCACTGCACCGTTTATCAGGGCATGGCCAACGGCAAACGCTCCATCGAAGCCATTCCAACGATACTCTCCGGAATGCCGTCCATCATGTTTGAGCCTTTCATAACCTCGCCCTACGCCACCAACAAAATAGAGGGACTTCCAGATGTACTGAAACGTCACGGCTACAATACATCGTTCTTCCACGGTGCCTACAACGGCTCCATGAATTTCGACGCCTTTGTGCAGTCGGTGGGCGTGGATAACTACTACGGCAAAGACGAATATGTTGCCGAATATGGCAATAATGGATACGACGGCAAATGGGGCATTTTCGATGAGCCTTTCCTACAGTTTATGGCGAAAAAGGTGTCCACTTTCCAGCAGCCTTTCTTCACCTCGGTGTTCACCATCTCGTCGCACCACCCATACACCGTACCGCAGGAGCATGTGGGCGAGTTCCCGCAAGGCAAGCACCCCATATTGCAGGTGGTGGCATACTCCGACTACGCCCTGCGACAGTTCTTTGCAACCGCCTCGCAGACAGAATGGTACAAAAATACCGTATTCATCATTACCGCCGACCACACTGCACCGCCGATTTCGTCGAAATACTCCACCGGATACAATGTTTATAAAGTGCCAATGCTGATTTTCGACCCGTCCAACGACACCCATATAGTCAAAAACCGCATAATGCAACAGGCCGACATAATGCCTACCGTGATTGATTATTTAGGCATAAACGAAAAGACATTTTCTTTTGGAAAAAGCGTACTGAATCCGCAAAATCCTGAATATCATATATCTTATGGCTGCAGCGCATACCAGCTGATAAAGGACAAATACTATATCCGCTACGACGGCACCAAACTGGAAGTGTTCGACCGCATTGCCGACCCAGAACTGAAGAACGACCTTGCGCAAAGCGACGACAGTGCCTATCTGCCACATTTTAACTTCCTGAAAGCCATTATACAGCAATACAACAACCGCATGATTGAAAACCGTCTTACGGTTGGAAAAAAATAACAGGTCATGCTATTTTATTCTCTTTCTCGCTTCGCTCACGAATTACGAAGTAAATACGTTAGTATTCGTGAACTCTTATAAAATAAATCAATTATTGTGAACAAATCTTGTAAATCTTGTATATAACTTCTGCCTTTGGCAAAGATAAAGAAAATATAACGAATTCATGAACGACCGCAAACGACTTTTGGTAATAATAAACCCCATCTCCGGGGTGGGACGGCAAAAGACCATCGAAAAGGTGTTTGAACAGCACCTCGACCACAGCCGTTTCGACTACGACATACGCTACACCGAACGCGCCGGACACGCCACCGACATTGCCCGCGAGGGCTCGGCGCAAGGCTACGACGCCGTTATTGCCGTGGGCGGCGACGGCTCCATCAACGAGGTGTCGGCGGGACTTATAGGCACCCACACCACCATGGGCATAATACCCTGCGGCTCGGGCAACGGCATGGCACGGCACATGCACCTGCCACTGGTGCCCGAAAAAGCCATAGAAGTGATAAACACCTACCACACCGAAACCATCGACACTATCGACGTGAACGGACACAGCTACGCCAGCATCGCCGGAGTGGGCTTCGACGCTTACGTGGCACGACGTTTCAAATTCACCAAGACACGCGGCTTTGCAGGCTACGCAAGGATTCTCTTCTCCGAATACCCGCGCTACAAAGCCAAGGAGTACCGCCTTGTCATCGACGGACAGGAGTACACACGCAAAGCGCTGATGATAAGTGTGGCCAACTCGAGCCAGTTCGGTTTCAACGCCGCCATTGCACCCACCGCCAGCCTACAGGACGGACTTCTGGACATCTGCATTATGGAAAAAGTGCCGTATCTGGAAATACCCATCACCGCCGAGCTGCTGCTGCTGAGCCACGACCTGCAAAAATCGGAACACGTGGAACTGATTCAGGCCAAGGAGGTTACAATACTCAACAACGACTACAAGTGGATAAATTTCGACGGCGAAGCACTGAAACTCGACACCGAGCTGCATTTCAAAATAGTACCGCACTCATTAAACATAGTATGCAATGAGCAAAAAAAATAAAAATGTCATTGGCGTGGTTTATTCCACCAATCCCGATTTCGACTACCAATACGACGAGGAGAAAGAAGCCGCCACCCTGCCCCCCCAGCAGCAGGACCTGCGCGTATGGCTCGACCGCAAACAGCGCGGCGGCAAGACGGTAACCCTCGTAACCGGCTTTGTGGGCACTGCCGACGACCTTGCGGCACTTGCCAAAGAACTGAAAACCAAATGCGGCGTGGGCGGCAACGCCAAGGACGGAGAGATAATGATTCAGGGCGATTTCCGCGACAAAGTGCTCGACCTGCTCGCCAAAGCCGGATACAAAGCAAAAAAAGCAGGAGGATGACGATTTCAAATGTGATTGATTTATAATAACACGTAGTTGCAAAATGACGGTGTAAAAGGTATTAAAGATAATAGACGGTATAATTCTAATAATAGTGTTCTATTGTTCTGTAGAAGGGATGGATGAATTTTCCATGGGACAAAAAAAGAGGAAACTTACCGTTTCCTCCTGAAGTTGTTTTTATATCTTTGTTACAGCTATTGTACTGGTTTTGGGGGTTGTTTGTCATTTTTTGGAATGTTCATGGCTATAATAGGAGTCCAATAGTACTCGTTCTGGTTTTGTTAGCCATTCTTTACCATCTATTGTTGAAGAAATACACCAACCATCTTTTATTATAGAGATATATACATGACCATCGGATTCGTAGCGGTAAACTCCGTCATGAACTATATTTTTCAAGTTTTTATCAGTCGGAATTTCTCGTTGACCTTTTATGGTATATGTGTTATCGGTTGGATGTTTTGTAATTTCTGTTATAGTCCAACCAGCATTTCGCAATGCATTTACCGTGTCAACTAATTGGGTTGCACTAACAACGATATTAAAAGTTTCTATGTCTTTGTCCGGATAAGACTTGTTAAAACCATCATTTTCATAACTCTGCTGATGTGTGCCGCTATATGAAGATGCTTTTAAAGAGTTCAGACTTGTAATAACAAAGACTGCAATTAGAATTCCAATTATTTTTTTCATAATTCAAACCTTTCATTATAATTGTTCATACCAACATTTATTGTCATTATCAAGCTCGCCATACCAAATTGTGTATGAAACCCAAGTTCCTGTTCCATTCAAAGAAGGAGTTTCCTGTCGCACAAACTGAACACATGGATAATGTTCTACAAGATAAAAATAATCGCCGAGGGCAGCATTTTCATCGCGGTAAAAGTGTTTTCCCCCCATTTGCTTATATACTGTTGTATCCCTGTTTGGATAGAGTTCGTAGTCGTCAATAAACGAAGCTACTAATTCTCCATTATCAACAACATCACGGTAAGTAAGTATAATATTGCCGTCGTTGTCGCGAAGATGACCCACATAGATACCACTTGGTATGCCAGGCTCTACATAGATGTTTAAAGCAGACAAACTCTTTTGAGTAGGTTTACCCGTTTCTTCTAACAAAGTTTTGTTTTCTTTAGTGCACGAGAATATCATTGTCCCAATTAGCAAACTCGTTGCAACTACTGCTGTGATTTTTGATTTGTTAAACATAATTGTAAATTTTTAAATGGTTTGACATTGTTTATTATCAATTTAAATTGTTTTATTCTGTTTTACGTTAATATTACAACAAATAAAACGATGGTGCAAACTTACAAATTATTATCGTGTTTTGCAAGTTTTTTATAAAAAAAAATTTGTTTATATATTGTATTATATTGATATTCAAACTATTGACATTGGTTATTTTGTATATTTTTATTAGAAATAAAAATAAAATATCACAATTGTCTCTTAAATAATACCCTTTTTTGCGAATTACAACCCCGTCACAAAATAGTAAAACGATTTTCAACCCACAAAGCAATAAACCACCCCCATCGCCGTTATTATAATGATGTTGAAAGAATTAAGACAAAAAACGGGGTTACATATTCCACACGACGGAAATATGAAGTATAAATATTTGAAATTGATTTTCTATCATAATTGTTCTTGGCAACAGAAAGTATGGAATTACGGCCCTGCCTATAAGACTATTTTTTTTATGGGAATAGCCTCAACAATGGATTTAATGAGTATCCACTACTTGCTGGCATTTTTTTTCCCATCTATTCCACAAATACATTTTTATCAATTATTGTTGGCGTTTATTATTCTTGTTTGTGTTTTTTACTTTTTATTAGAATATAAATATGATTACAAAAGAATGGTGACTTTGTCGAAAATAATAGTGGGCAATAAAGGAAAGTGGTTTTGGATTTTTTTTCTTTATGTTTTAACTATATTGATGCCTTTAATAGTTGGTGGCTTATGGTGGGCTAAGAATAACGGATATATTTAATAAACCCATCACTGCTGATTTTCAATACTCAACACAATAAACCACCCGCACTGCCGTTATTAATATGATGTTGAAAAAGTTAGGACATAAAAGCAAGAGCACTAGCCGCGGCGGCGGAAAGATGTGAAACCAAAATATAGAAAGATGGACAAATCTACTTTAGTAGCGGACAATCGTCTGATGCCTTTGATAGAAAGCATTGCGGAAACCATAAACGTGGCTCGTAAACGCTTGGTGTCTCATATCAACTCTACAATGACTGAAACTTATTGGCAAATAGGAAAATACATTGTTGAGTACGAACAGGGAGGGCAGGCGAATGTTGCATACGGAACCTCTACACTTACCGAATTGTCAAAGCAACTTACCGCTCGTTTCGGTAGGGGTTTTAGCCGCCCTAATTTGGTGAATATGAGAAAGTTCTACCTCTACTACCCAAATTGTCAGTCATTGACTGACAATTTAAGCTGGACACATATTTGTGTATTGATGCAGGCAGACGACCAGTTGGAGCGAAGTTTTTACGAAAAAGAGTGCATTGCCCAGAAATGGGATGTAAGAACATTAAAACGCCAGATGAAATCCGCGCTTTACTTGCGTCTGGCTTCCAGCAGGGATAAAGAAGGTGTGCTTGCATTGGCAAACGAGGGCATATCTGTTCAGAAACCGGAAGATGTTGTGCGAGACAGTTATACATTGGAATTTTTAGGGATTCCCGAGGATTATCGTTTTTCTGAAACAGAATTAGAACAACGTATTATTGACCATCTGCAACTGTTTCTGTTGGAAATGGGCAGGGGATTCTCGTTTGTGAAACGACAATATCCCATAACCGTAAACAACCGGCACTATCATTGCGATTTGGTCTTTTATCACCGAATATTGAAATGTTTTGTGCTCATAGATTTGAAACGCGAAGGGGTGCAACATGAAGATATTGGGCAGATGAACATGTATCTTGGATATTTTGCCAAAGAGGAAAACATGCCAGACGACAATCCGCCTATCGGTATAATTCTTTCGCACTATAAGGACGATTTGCTTGTGGAATATGCCACATACGGAATGAACACAAATTTGTTTGTTTCAAAATATGAACTGTACTTGCCAGACAAAGAACAGCTGAAACAAATTGTTGACAAAATTATTGACGAAGATAATTCTGAAAAATAACAAAAAATCTATTAGCGGATAATATTAACCCAAAGCATAACAACAATGAAAACCAACTTTTTGATTATGACAATTGCCGTTAGTGCCCTGCTTTGCGCCGCACAGCCCCTTTCGGCACAGAAAAAACAGGCAAATAAAACAAAAAAAGAAACAATGATAAAACTTAACGAGCCCAACTTCGAAAACACCGTCACCCTGATGGACGCTTTGAAAAACCGTCAGACAAACCGCAGTTTCTCGTCGCAGGAACTCTCGTGGCAGCAGCTCTCCGACATACTGTGGGCTGCCAACGGCGTAAACCGTCCCGACAACGGCAAGCGCACCGCTCCCTCGGCACGCAACGCGCAGGAGATAGACATCTACGTTTTCACAGCCTCCGGAGTTTTCTTCTACGATGCCGAAAGACATCAGCTGAAACGTATCTCCGACAAGGATTCCCGTCAAGGCGTGTACGACCGCGGCGATTTCGGCAAAGCCCCGCTGATTCTCGTCTATGTGGGCAATTTCGACAAGATGCAGGGCTTCGACGAGGACGCACGCAATTTCTACAGCGCCACCGACGTGGGATTTGTAAGTCAGAACGTGTATCTGTACTGCGCCACACAAGGCCTCAGCACCGTTATTTGCGGCAGCTTCAACCGCGAGGGCGCCGACAAGGTTCTCCAAATAAAGAACGGCAAACTACTTCTGGCTCAGCCCGTTGGCTATCCCGAGAAATAACATGGCACTAAGTATTGCGCCACCGCACCGAAAAAACTCTCATCATGGCATTGAACATTAGAAAACTCACCGGAATACTCGTACTAACAATATTCGTGGCTCTCGCCGCATTTCTGATAGGTTATTTCAAATTCTTGGTAATCTGTATATTAGCGGCTTTTGTGCTTGCACTTATCGGCGGCCACCTTATGAATTTGCTCAAGAAAGTGCATATCGGCAAACTGAATATGTCCCCGTCGCTGGCGGCATGGGTGGTGCTGGTGGTTATAGTGGGTGTGGTTACTCTGCTGCTGTACCTTATTTTGCCGCTGCTGGTGTCGCAGATAATGCAGCTGGTGAACATGGATACTTCCAAAATAGTGGAATATGCCAATGTTTACGGCACCGAACTACGACAACTGCTTATAGATTACGGCATTATAGAAGACACGGAGAACTCCTTTGAACTATTGGTGAACAAAACCATACTTGATATGATACGGATGATAGACTTTAAGCAGGTGATGACCGACACCGTGTCCACCACCGCCAACCTGCTTATGGGACTGCTCACCATACTGTTCCTCACCTATTTCTTCCTCCGCGACCGTAGCTATTGGCGAGAGCTTCTGTATTCGGCGGTTCCCGACAAATACATCGACGAAGTACATAACATCTTCACCAACTCGCGTCGCCTTATCTCACGCTATTTTTTTGGATTGCTGTGCGAGATGATACTTGTAACACTGCTACTTTTCCTTGGATTCTCCGTTTTCGGATTCCCCAATGCTTTCCTCATCGCCGCCATCTGCGGTGTGATGGTGATAATACCCTACCTCGGCGCCGTGATAGGGTCGGTGTTCAGCTTTGTTATACTGCTGGTTTCCACGCTCAACGTCTCCACCGAGGGCATCAACATCTTGCATTTGCTGTTCACTTTCTACGGCATTTTTGTTGTGGTGAAACTAATCGACGACTTTGTTATGCAGCCCCTCATCTACTCGAAAAGCGTCAAGGCACACCCCGTGGAGATTTTCCTTGTGATACTTGTGGCGGGCAAGATAGGAGGAGTGCTCGGCATGATAGCCGCAATACCGGCATATACCCTTATTCGCATATTTGTTAAGGAATTTTGGAGTAACTCCAAGTTTGTAAAAAACCTTGTTAAGGATTTATAGAGCTGATAATCAGTAATATGACGAACTACATAAACAAAAATCACAATGATTCAGAAATTTTTTGTATTTTTGTAAAAATTATTTAGAATAAAAATCATTAAAAATTATACATTATGAGAAAAATTACTACTTTTTTGGCAACCTGCTTTCTGACCATTACCATGGCCAACGCACAACGTACAATGAGCATAAACAACGGCTCTTTCGAAAACTGGACTGCCACACCGGGCTATTCTATTTTTAGTTTTCAAGTTTTCGACGATTATATTACTCCAACAGGATGGCACACAATGAGTTGGTCGATAGATACGACATTTACAATTTTCTCACAACAGATTCCTATTCAGACAGATATTCCTTTACAGAAAATGTACAAGGACAGCACCGCAGCTCCGGTTGGCAATACGGCTGCTGTTTTGGAGACTTTCCAAATTGGCGATATAATTGTCAACAGTACTGTTCGTAGCAAGCTTGGCGACAATGACACCGTGGTTATGCCCACCATCCTTTCGATAGGCAAACTTAACACCGAACCTGTGATGGAACTTTTGGCAATGTTGCCCCGGCTCATGTCCGACCCATCGGCGCTTACAATGCTCGACACCCTCGATTTCAGCAACTATTCTACGGGCGGTATGGACCTCAACGGTTTCAATGTTGTCAAACTCACTGGAAAATACAAATATGAACCCGCCGAACATTCGGCAGATATGGGAGGAGTTTTGCTCATAGGCACAGTAAACGACCCATCCACAGGAAAACGCAAGATTATTGGTGGCGGGTTCAACACCAGCCTCTCCCATACTCACACATATACCGATTTTGAAGTGGGATACATTTCCTTTGCCAACGACCCATCTATCGTTCCCGACAAATTGGAGATATTGGTACTTTCGTCTGGCGGCGGTACTGTAACCAAAGGTTCGCAACTTTGCATCGACGGACTTGAACTCTCCGACGGTAGCGAAAGCATTGCCACAGCTTCCTCCGAACCCAATTTCAGCATATATCCCAATCCCAGCAAAGGTAACGTTTACCTTGATGTGAATGGCAACGAATCGGTGAATGTGCGCATTTTCAACCAGTTGGGGCAAACTGTGGCACAGCGTAGCAACTGCACAGGTAAGGTGGTGTTCAACCTGCCTACAGCAGGACTTTACGTTATGGAGGTTTCAAATAGTAACTTCCGCTCCGTAAAACAGGTTGTGGTAACAAAATAGAAATAAAATTTGTTGTTTTTTTCATAAGAACAGTGCAAAGAGAAATCTCTGCACTGTTTTAGTTTGTTGTAAAGGATATATTAGTAGTTGAAAATTAGGATTTTGTAATAGAGTATTTATGTCCGAGCACTGGGAGATATACGCCGACTGGAATCCGTGGCATGGTTGTACCAAGATAAGCCCGGGTTGTAAGTATTGTTATGTTTACCGTCAGGACGAGATGTACGGTTGCGAGATTTCCAGCAGTGAATGCCGAAAGACTGCCAATTTCGAGCTCCCGATAAAGAAAAAGCGCGACAAGTCGTGGAAGATAGCGGGCGGCAAGATTGTATTGACCTGCTTCACCTCCGATTTCCTGCTGAAAGACGCCGACCGGTGGCGCCCCGAGTGCTGGCGGATGATGAAGCGGCGCAGCGACCTTTATTTTTTCTTTTTTACCAAACGTATCGACCGTTTTATGGAGTGCGTTCCCGACGATTGGGGCGACGGCTACCCCAACGTCATGGTGGGCTGCACGGTGGAGAATCAGGAAATGGCGGACTATCGTCTGCCCATTTTCCTTTCGCTGCCTATCAAGCATAAGAGCATCATAGCCTCTCCGCTGCTCACCGCCTTGGACCTTACGCCTTATCTTAACGAAATGATAGAGGAGGTGTCGGTAGGAGGGGAGTCGGGAGCCAAGGCACGTCCATGTAACTACGACTGGATTCTGGCCCTGCGCGAGCAGTGCGTGTCGAAGGATGTCGCTTTCCGGTTCCACCAGACGGGAGCCCGTTTTATAAAAGACGGAAAACTGTACCGTGTGCGAAGGTGCTTCCAGCTCAGTCAGGCTCACAAGGCCAACATCGACTACAAGATAGGCCGCTATCTTGTGCCGGAGACGGTGAAATTCGAATGGAAAGAGAGCGACTATCACGAGTAAAAGTCAAAACTGATTTGGTTTTACACAAACAGATGTTAAAGTTTGTTAAAGCGCTTGACTCGTCCCTTGGGTCATGCATTATCTTTGCATTCGATATCAAATAAACAATATTGTCGTACGATGATGATTTACAAACAATTAATGACAATCGGGGAGTTCTCCAAGCTAATGCAGACCACGGTAAAGACCCTTCGGCTGTATGAACAAAAGGGGCTGCTTGCGCCCGACGAGGTGGACGAATGGACCGGCTACCGCCATTACAGCATCGCACAGATGCAACGCCTTGCCGCCATTCGCTCGTTACAGGATATGGGGTTCACGTTGAGCGAAATCAAGGAGATTTTCGACAGCGAAAGCGCCATCCCTACCGTCGGGCAGTTGGAGCAGAAGATAGCCGACTGCGAACGGCAACTGCACCTCCTTCAAGGTCGTCACCAGATGCTGCTGGCCATGCGAGACTCCCGCAAAAAACTCAACAAAATGGAAAAATTCTCAATTCAGACATTACCGTCTATCATCGTTGCCTCGCATCGCGAGGTCATTAAGGATTGGACCGCCCTCGGCCCGCTGTGCGTCGAGAAAATCGGTCCCGAAATGCACCGCCTCGGTTGCAAATGCCCGCCGCCGGGCTACTGTTTCACCGTGGAACACAACAAGGAATACACGCCCACAGACATCGACATCGAATACTGCGAGCAGGTGGAGGAGATGGGCACCGACAGTGCTATCATCCAGTTCAAGCGTCTGCCCGAAGTGCCCACTGCCCTCTGCATGACGCACATTGGTCCTTACGAGCGTTTCTACGAGTCGTTTACCGAGCTGTTCCGCTACATCGAGGAGCAACGCTACCGCATAGTCGGTCCGCACCGCATCGTTTACATCGATGGTATCTGGAACCAACACGACCCCGAGAAGTGGCTCTCCATAAT
>Ga0265298_10004988_pt1 | contig 16791 bp, 15 predicted proteins | sample AusTroGonzalo_MG_3_FD_193486 | JGI IMG/M metagenome (GOLD analysis project Ga0265298, IMG submission 193486) | Bovine rumen microbial communities from tropical cattle in Woodstock, Queensland, Australia - Gonzalo_01 | ecosystem: Host-associated > Mammals > Digestive system > Stomach > Rumen ... | reverse complement strand
CCATTTTGGGATTCCAGCGACGGGTCTGATGACCGAAATGTACGCCGGCTTCCAGCAACTGTTTCATAGAAATAATACTGCTCATGTTTTTTCCTCCTGTTTTTTCCTCCGCAGCCTTCTTTGTATTCGGGCTCACCGCTTACGCGGACAGTACCCATCCGGCTACGTGTGTATTGAAACACTTGAAGTATTATAGCACAGTCATTACTTTCAGGCAAGGATTTTTTTAATATATCAGAGATTTTTTATTGCGTGTTTTTATTGCATGATCCCCAACGTCTTTTTTATGTTCTGCGCCATCTCCTCTGCGGCAATGACATCCTTATGGATAACAGGCAGTGTTTTCAGCGCGGTAACCTGCGGCGGTACAGCAGTCTCCGTTTCCTCTGATAGCAAGCAGGCTGCAGAAAACGAATCCGTTTCATCCAGTCCTTCGGCTTTGCCGATTCCCTTCAAAACCGTTGAACAGAACTTATAGGGACTTGCGGTAGACAGAACGATAACATACGAATCATCACCGCTCAGCAGACGGTATTTTTCAGAGGCACGCCAGGCCACTGCCGTATGGGGATCAATCAGATATTCAAAATCATTGTGGACCCGGCCTATGGTATCCACGGTCTCCTGTTCATCGACCCATACTCCGAAGAAAAGCTCCCGCACATGCTCTGCTACATCTTTGGAAACCTGATATTTTCCCACGGTATTCAACTGAGACATCCACTCCGCTACCTGACCTGCATCGTTGTCAGTCAGGTCGAACAACAGTCGTTCCAGGTTACTGGAAACCAGGATATCCATGGAAGGCGAAACCGTTTTGTTCAGCGTCCGGTTTTTATCATATACACCCGTATTGATAAATTCTGCCAGCACATTATTAGAATTGGAAGCGCAGATAAAGTGCTTTACCGGCAGTCCCATCTTCTTTGCGTAATACCCAGCCAGTATGTCACCAAAGTTTCCGGTGGGAACGGAAAATATAATCTTTTCCCCGGGCCGTATGCGTTCATTTGCTACCGCATCAGAATAAGCCTTGAAATAATAAGTAATCTGCGGTGCCAGCCTGCCCCAATTGATGGAATTAGCTGAAGAGAAAACCCAGCCGCATTCTTTCAATTCTTTTTCCAGTGCAGCATCGCCAAATATTTCTTTTACCCCCCGCTGGGCGTCATCAAAATTGCCGCGGATGCCAAACACCTTTGTATTGTTACCCTGCTGGGTCACCATCTGCAGCTTCTGCACCGGGCTGACCCCATCCTCCGGATAGAACACGATGATTTCCGTGCCGGGAACATTCGCAAACCCCTCCAGAGCAGCTTTGCCTGTATCCCCGGACGTAGCTGCCAAAATTACGATCCGAATATCCGACCCGGTCTTTTCCTGGGCTTTTGTCATCAAGCGGGGTAAAATCTGCAACGCAATATCTTTAAACGCCATGGTAGGACCATGCCATAATTCCAGCACATCCGTATGCTCCCCTACCTTACGCAACGGCGCCGGATCGTCCCCAAACTTTTCAGACGAATAGGCTGCCGCAGTACACTCCGCCAGTTCTTCCGCGCTGTAATCAGTAAGGAAATATCCCAAGATTCTGGCAGCGCATTGTTCATAGGACAGCGCATTCATCCCCAATATGGCATCTAATGAAAGATACGGAAAAGTCTGGGGAACAAATAACCCGCCGTCACCGGCCAGGCCTTCTTTGATTGCATGGGCGGAAGATACCTTGCCAACATGCCCTCTGGTACTTACAAATAACATTTTACCTTGTCTCCTCTTTCATATTATCAAAGAATCTACTACAGCCCCGGTTGCCCGGATCAAATCTTCCGGTGCTGCCAGTATCTGCATGCCGCGCATACCCGCACTGATGGCGATATGATCAAACAACTGACAGGTTTCATCCATAAAGACAGGATAATTCTTTTTGGCTCCCAGAGGCGAGCAGCCGCCGCGGATATAACCGGTAAGCGGCAGTACTTCTTTCAGGTGGACAAGTTCACACCGTTTGTTGCCGCTGACTCTGGCAAGCGCTTTTAAATCCAGTTCTCCGTTACCCGGAATCACTGCAAAAACAACATCTGTTTTATCTCCTCGCACACAAAGCGTTTTAAACACCTGCTCCGGCGGCATACCGACCTCATTTGCAACATGCACTGCATCCAGATGTTCTTCATCTACGGGATATGTTTTCAGTTCGTAACCGATATGGAGCTCGTCCAATATGCGTGCCGCGTTTGTTTTCTTAATTTTTTTCATGCGGATAACCTCCTGCGATTATATATAGTACCCTAAAATGTGGAAAAACGCAAATATCTCTGTTATAATATAAATATATTACACAAATCTTTTGCAGAAAGAGGCGCGGAAAATGGCGATAAAAATTGCCTGCGGACAAATGGAAATCATAGCCGGTCGCCCGGACTTAAACACGAAAAAAGTATTACAGCTAATTAGCCAGGCGAAAAAAGAAGAGGTCGATATCTTGGTGTTTCCTGAGCTGGTTGTCCCTGGCTCGATGATTGGCGACCTGTGGGAACAGTCCGCTTTCCTGAAGGACTGCGAAGTCTATGGACAGCAGATCATAGACGCTACAGAAGGAATCACCGTCATCTTTGGCAATGTGGCAATTGACCGCAAACGCAAAAATAAAGATGGACATATGCGTAAATACAATGCTGCTTTTACCGCGCAAAACGGGAAGCTGATGCCTACCGAACAGGGTTTTGATTTTGTCGCTAAAACGCTCCTACCGACCTACCGCATGTTTGACGATTCCCGCTATTTTGAAAGTCAGGAAACATTACTGAAAGAAAAACGCATTTCCCTTAAAAACGGTCTGGGGTCTGTGGCAGTCACAATACATGGCTGCGAATATAAGCTGGGCATCCTGTTATGTGAAGACAGCTGGTCTGATAATTATTCTCTTTCTGTACCGTCTTTGCTGAAACAGGGCGGTGCTCAGATTTTATGCAATCTTTCCAGTTCACCTTTTACCCTACAAAAAAACAATAAACGCCACCTTCTGATGGGAAAACAGGCAAAAGAACTGCATATGCCGCTGGTTTACTGCAATCATACCGGTATCCAGAACACCGGCAAAAACATTTATACTTTTGATGGGCAGAGTTGCGTTTATGGGCCCGATGGCATGGTCAAGGCAGCAGCACCTATGTTTAAAGAAAAACTGCTGCCCTTCTCATGGGATAAAGAAAGTGCAAAAATACGGGCCTACTCTGCAGAAGATGAACTGATATCCACAGAAGACGATGAGGCAGCTATCCTATATAAAACCATACGCTACGGTACAGAGTTATTCCTGAAGCAGACCGGTATCAAACGCATGGTTCTAGGTGCTTCCGGCGGCATTGATTCAGCAGTAACTGCTGCCCTGTTTACCGATATCCTGGGACCGCATCAGGTCTTGCTTGTGAACATGCCCAGCCGCTACAATTCAGAACTTACCAAAAACCTGGCCCAACATCTGGCAGAAAATTTGGGTTGCTGTTATACCATAGTGCATATTACTGACAGTGTAACCCATACGGTGGAACAACTCTATACCCCCATTCATAATTACACTACCAACCGCGATTTTAAAGTGGAACTGAACGGGCTCATGTACGAGAATATACAGGCCCGTGACCGCGGCTCCCGAATCCTGGCCGGTTTTTCCGCCGCATTCAAGGGCGGCATCAGTTGTAATGCCAACAAAGCGGAAACCACGGTTGGCTATGGTACATTCTATGGCGATTTGATCGGTCTTTTCTGCCCCCTTGGTGATTTATGGAAGCATCAGGTGTACGCGCTGGGAAAGTATATAAATGAATATGTATATAAACGAAAAGTGATTCCCGATCCAATTTTTACAATCCGTCCCAGTGCCGAACTGTCAAAGGAGCAGATGGTAGGCAACGGAGGAGATCCGCTAACTTATGAATATCACGATTATTTGCTGAGGGCCTTTGTGGAGAATTGGGACAAGGCTTCTCCTGCAGACATTTTGAAACACTATATCGATCAGGATCTGGAAACGTTTTTAGGTTGCAGGGAAGGCCTCATTGCCCAACTCTTTCCGAGCCATGCCACATTCTGCCAGGATTTGGAACACTGGTACGGTCTCTTCACCGGCCTGGCAGTAGCCAAGCGCATTCAGGCACCTCCGGTGCTAAGCATCAGCCGAAGAGCCTTTGGCACTGATTACAGAGAATCTCAGCTCACCACTTATTATTCTATGGAATATAGAGAAATGAAGGAAAAACTGTTAGTACAGGAGCGTTTGTTTTAAATGAAGTACAACATGGATTCTTTTTATCGGGCGGTTTCCCTTGCTGCCGTTTTTTGGACAACGGTATCCATGTCCGCCTATACCCCGCACGAAACAGGTTCACGTACCACGGCCAGTGGCGCAAAAGCCAAAGAAGGATATACCTGTGCGGCAAATTTCGTGCCGATGGGAAGTGTTATAATTTACGAAGGCCATAAATATGTTGTACAGGACAGAATGAACCCGAAGTATAACCGGCATGTTGATATTTTTATGGAATCACATAAGAAAGCTATTCAATTTGGACGGAAAGAAGCAAAAGTCCAGGTCATCACCCCGGAAGACAAACATATGAAGCTTCCGAAAGATAATAAAAAAACAAAACACAAGATTAAAAACAAGGATAAGAAAAAGGAACCGATAACAGCCGCTCCTGCAAAAGAAAACAAAATTGCTGTACAAAGAACACAACCTGCTCACACCTTAAATGCCCCTGTCGTTCTGAAACCACAGAAAAAACCATAAGATATACCAAAATGACAAATCAAAAAACCGGAGTATCCAATGTTATTCCCTTAATGCAAGTAACGGAATAAAAAGGTAACTCCGGATTTTTATTATATTTATTAATATTACAATTCAATATGTGCCGCATTCGCCAGTGCTGCTTTGGCGTCAGCGATTATTTTCTCCACTACGTCTTTGCAGGGCAGCACCTCGTTCAGGACATTCAGGCTCTGGCCCACCATAATACTCCCGTTTTCAGTGTCTCCTTCCTGCATGCCCATACGGGACGTACCCGTCCCCATTTCCATCAGCGTTGCGTTAGGCGCGCCGCTGATCTCCGCCTCAAGATATTTCCGGGTAAATGCGTTCGCCAGACAGCGCACACCCATTTTCCTCGACTGACCTGTCACCACACAGTCCGTATCCGTCGCCTTAACGATCATCTCTTTTGTCCTGGGATGAACGGGGCACTCCGTGGTCAGCAGGAAACGGGAACCCATCTGCACACCGTCCGCGCCCATCAGCAGAGCTGCCGCCATGGCACGCCCGTCAGAGATTCCACCTGCCGCCAGCACCGGAATGGGATATTTTTCTCTAAGCACATTGGAAAGCAAAGCCATAGTGGTCAGGGTACCGATATGCCCGCCCCCTTCCATACCTTCGATCACCATGGCATCCGCTCCGGAAGCCGCAATGCGTTTGGCCAGTTTCACATTAGGTACCACCGGGATCACCTTTACACCGGCTTTGTGCAGGGGTTCGATCCAGGGAATCGGGTTGCCTGCGCCGGTAGTAACAAACGCAACTTTTTCCTTGCAGACAATATCTGCAATTGCATTTAAGTTAGGCGCCATCAGCATCAGATTGACACCGAAGGGCTTATCCGTCAGGCTCTTTGCCTTCTTGATTTCTTCTTCCACCCATTCGACAGACCGTCCCCCGGTACCGATAATCCCGGCTCCGCCTGCATTGGATACGGCGGCAGCCAGTGTTCCGTCGCTGCTCCAGGCCATGCCGCCCTGGATAATCGGATACTTGATGCCTAACAATTCACAAAATCTGTTCTTCATACTGCTCTCCTGTTCTGCCAAACATCTGGCAACTTAAAAAGATTTTACTGAAACATTCTTGACAGGAAAATGATAATGGCGCCTGCCACCGCGCCAACAATCCCTATAAACAAAAAAGCCGGAAGGATAAAGAAAATAATACCCAGCACAATCAGGGCAAAGATGATCCAGGTCAACAGCCCTCCGCCCAGACGATACACCTTTAAGCGGTCAGAATAACGATTATCTTCATACGGCCTGTCAGCTCTTTGGTACGCATCATCCTGCTGCCGGTAGCTGTCCTTTTCCTGATACTCGGCACGCTTCGTATAGCCTTCTTCTCCGGGCGAACCTTCCATTTCGATAGTGGTCCCGTCAAAACTGTCCCGTTCCTCCCGCGTCAGACTTTTTGCTTCAATATCAACCTTCTTATGACAATAGGGGCATTCTGTAAGACTGTCATCAAATTCATGGTGGCAGAATTCACATAACATGGGCATCCTCCTTGCGAATACGCCTCACGAAAAAACCATATTCATAAACGCATCTTCACTCATGTAACGGGGGTCAAAAGGTTTCAATCGTAAAACGTCCTGAATGATTCCGGACCGTTCTGCAACATGCTTTGTATCAATATGCACTTTTTCCGCATAGGGGACCAAATCCAAAAGCCAGATTTTGGTAATGTCCATATAATTCTCCAGGATTGCCAAGGTCCAAATCATAAAATCTTCCTCACTGAAGCAGGTCACGGGACGGAGCGCGTAAAAATCCCCCCACATTTGCGTAAGGTTATTCCGGTCCTGCCAGGAAATATGCAGCAGTTTGCCAAAATGCAGCAGATACTGGTGTACCGGATCATCTTTTCTGAGGACCGCCGGATTATAATCCATATCCTTTACCGAAGGATGCATGGGGTTCAGTGCCATGTCCGGCATTCCAGCACAGGCAACCATATGCATCACCAAAGCCGGGTTATCGTAAATGAACTGCTCCCAGTCCGCGTTGGGATGGGCAACCCTGTAGTATGAAAGAAAAGCAGACATCTGACTATAAAGAACCTTCCGGGCCGCGGGAACCACGAACACACTGCGCAAATACTCAGTGATCAGATTGCCGTCCTCAAATACATGAGCGATGCACAGAATACCGCGGATATCAACGGTTTCATCAACAGGCAGACTCAATTCCGAAATGCTGCCTGTAAAGAAGTCCCTGCAGCTGAACCAGCCATCCGTTTCCTCCCTCTCAATGGTGAAAACCATTAACTGGATTTTCTTCATAGACTCCAGCAACCCGATCAGGGCTTTATTGGCCTTTCCGTATCTTGGATCCGGATGACTCATATAAAATTTGTAAAAATGTTCTATCGGTCTTTCATTTGTATCCCGCAGGCGATAGTCAAAAATAAAATATTCCCAATATGAGGCAAACAGCTCCGGCCTCTCCCGGTTCATTTCAGGTTCCGTTTCCGTACCGAAATACGCATAACTGGCGCGGCGCCTGTCCATGCTGAAGCGGGGATCGTCAAAATATTTCTGCATCATGTCAAATAGGGTAGAAAGCTTCTGCCCCAGCTGCATAAAGACCTTTGTCTCCAGATCGGGTTCCCGGTTAGTCCTGTATTTCTCGAACTCATCCGGCAGGGACCCATCTTTTTGAAACAGCAAAAGCTTGCCCTCAGCCCCCAACAGCTTAAGCCGGCACTTGGCCGCCGCCGTATCCCTGCTGATAGCCTTTTTCTGTTTTAAAAAGCTTAGCAACCGTTGAATAACGGACAGAAAAAAATCCACACTGTCATAATCCAGTTCAAAATCACCGATGTTTCGCTGACACCAGCTGATGCAATAGACAAAATCCTCACTGGTCATGTCACCAATTTTGTAGGATGTATTCCCGCAGTAAATCAAAAGGAACATCACCTGCTGCCAGATTTCCAGCAGTTCGTCATCTGTGGCGCCCCGGAATGCTTCCGTACGCAGGAACTGCTCAGCAAACCTACGCTCCAGGACCATATTCCAGCCTTCGTCATCGTTATATAATTCATTGATTACGTCGTAGATATTGGTCATTCTTCTCCTAAAACCAAAACTTCCGGAACCAAAGTAACATTATATTTTTCCAAAATAATCTTCTCAATATATTCTATCAGCTGCAATACATCCGCCGCCGTAGCATGATCCGCATTGACAAGAAAACCGGCATGCTTCACGGAGACTTCCGCGCCGCCAATTCGGAATCCTTTCAGTCCGGATTCCTCCACCATCTGGCCCACAAAGTGCCCCTCCGGGCGTTTAAAAGTACTGCCCGCACTGGGCATATCCAGAGGCTGCTTGCTGATCCGACGCTGGCTGAAATCATCCATCTTGGCCTGAATCGCATTTTTATCCCCTGCTTTTACCTGCAGTTTCACTTCCAATACGATTACATCCGAGCCCTGCAGGGCGGAATGACGATAGGCAAACTGTAGTTCCTCCCTGCCCAGGGTTTTAATCTCCCCGGTCCGGGCCATAACCTGCACAGACACTACAGCGTCTTTCATTTCCCCGTCGTAAGCGCCGGCGTTCATGTAAACAGCGCCCCCCAGACTGCCTGGTATCCCCACGGCAAATTCCATACCAGTATAACCTGCTTCCCCGATGATGCGGCAGCACTGTGCCAAAGATACACCACTGTCAAAAACAAAGGTGTCACCATCTTGTTCCCAGTGTTTCAGGGCGTTGCCAAGCTTCAGTACAATACCTCGAATCCCCTTGTCCCGCACTAAAAGGTTAGAGCCGTTCCCAATAACGGTCAACGGTACTTTTTCTTCCTGTGCAATACGCAATAGCGTACGCAAATCTTCTCTGTCCGCAGGGACTATCAGCACATCCGCCGGCCCGCCGATATGAAATGAAGTATGTATGGACATGGGTTCATCGAATCGCACCTGTCCTTTGATTTCCGATTTTATACGTGAAACGGTTTCCTGTGTCAGCATTTTATTCCGCAACTTCCTTTACCACATCCGTAATGGTCTTCGAAACATCCTGGAACATCAACTGGAACCGCTGGAAGGCATTCAGGTAGTTCATGGCCAGCGGATTCAGTTGAAGAGTACGCATCATATCATTGAACTGCGTTTCCTTTTCTGCCGGAATCTCTTTTTTCTGATAACGCGCAATTTCCACTTCCTGCCCTAACTGCATGAACCGGGCAATCAGCGCTTTTGTATCCGGTTCCGCGGCCAGTTTTTCCTTGGCCTCTTTCAAAACGGCGAACTCACGGGTTGCCCGCATCTCCCTTGCCAGTTCATTGGCACAATCATATACTGTCATTGTTCGTTCTCCTCTGCAATGATTTTTTACACACGTCACATATTGTAACACATTTTATCTGATCTGCCCATAGGGAATATTTAAATGCTGCCACCCTGCTGTATCACCCAGGGTAAAATGCCACCACTCTTCTCTGCCCTGGCTAAAACCGCATTCCTTCATCACGGAAGCCAGCATATCCCGCAGGTTGCGTTGCCGTTCTGTACCACCCGCAAAACCAGGAAACTGCCGGACAGATACTTCATCAAAACCACTGATCATCTGCACTGCTTCCCCGGTTGCCAGATCATACAGGCTTACATCCACCGTACGGCCGGTATTGCGGTCTTCCCCTTTATCGGGCCCGGGCAGCATGTCTTTTTTATCCTTCGGCAGCAAGTCAGAGGCCAGTTTAGACACGTACCAGGGGCGGTACCCTTCCCATACAAGAAGGCCATATCCCCGTGTAGCAAGCCTGTCGGCAGATTTTTTCAGCGCAGCAGCAGTTTCCTCTGACACATAGGCTTCTGTTATATCATAGAGAGGAACACCAAAAATATTATCCGATCCAGCGTATCGTAAATCAAATTTTACATTGGGAACTGCCGACCGGATGCGTACAAGCCTGGATACCTGTCCCTGCTGCAGCTTTACCGGCATAGCAGTTCTGGGTGCCGCCTCTTTCAGCGACTGATAATCCCCATTGGCTTCCAATTGGAACACTTTGTTCCCTTCACCCGGGAAAAAATTCCGGACAAAACGTTTACCACCGATTTTGCAGACGATGCCGTTTCCCTCCGTATCTCGTTCAAAATGGACCGAGGCTTCCGCAGACAGTAACGGCCCCTCTTCATTCAGCGTATAGGAATCGAAGCGGACTTTCTTTAAGGGAAAAACATTACCCATGCTGAAATCCTTGTTATTTCTGTCAGAAAGATAAACGATCTGCAAAATTCCTTTTTCTTCCCGGAGCAGAAAGACCGAAGCATTGCCGTAATACATACCTAACAGAAAGCTCAAATCCCTGGGCACCGCTTTTGCAGCCATCGTGAAAGGAGGCGTGGAAAACAGAAAGAGAGCTGTCAGCAGAAAAACAGAAACCATTTTCTTTTTCATTTTCATTATCATTGTCATTCTCATTATCATTTACCAACACCCGGCTCTACAATTTTAAAACGTACATCTGACAACGCATTTAAATTTTTACGAACTTTGGCCACCTTTTCCAGATTAATTTCCGCATAGATAATTTCTTCGTTGTTGCCGCCTTCTGCGATAATTTGATTCATGGGGTCAATAATGCGGGAGTGCCCGTAAAAAGGATCTCCCTTAAAAGAACCGACGCAGTTGACCGCTGCTACATAGACATGATTTTCAAAAGCCCGGGCCCGGGACAGCAGATCAAAGCCGTCCCCGCGGCGTGTCGGCCATTCCGCCGGACAAACAATGAGCTGCGCGCCCTGAAGGGCGAGATACCGGTAAAACTCCGGGAATCGCAAATCGTAACAGATGGTAGCGCCGCAACACAAGCCGTCCAAATCAAACACATTAAAAGACTCGCCCGGCGCAAAAAACTTTTCTTCTTCAAACATGCCAAATAAATGTGCTTTGCCATATTCATATACGATTTTTCCTGCCTTGTTGATAGCCGGAATCATATTATACACCAGACCATTCTTACGGATGGGCAGGGAACCGGGTAGCAACGAACACTGATACTTTTTTGCGATCCCGCACAAAGTATTCAACAATGGGCCTTCCAGGGTCACCGCTTCTTCTTTGAGATGCCCCAGAGAATAGCCGGTATTCCAGATTTCCGGCAGAATCACCAGATCACTATGTTTTGCTGCTTCTTCCAGCATCATAAGCCCATGTTCCGTGTTTCCTGCACAGTTTCGTTCTTTGATTTCCATCTGAACCAGCGCTAACTTCATTTTAAAAACCTGCTTTCCTTATTTTTACTAGGTAACTATAAATTCACAACTCCCTATCTTCTTCCGTAAGACGGTTCCGCTTCGCCAGATACTGCATTACCCATATTTCTAAAATCCGCAGTACTTTTGTACCGATAAAATCATTTTGTGACAGCGGACGCAGTAAGGCTGCAGGCATGTTAGACCAATGGGCCCCAAACACATCCGTAAACAGCTGATCCCCGGCAGCCAGAATACGGCCGGAACGTTTTGCCATTTCAACACCCGGAATATGCTCGGGCTTTTGATTCACTGCAACAGCTACTTCCGGGAAGAATTTCTTCAGCAGCCGGATCGCGTCTGCGTAAGCCCGGGGGAATGGTTTCCCGGCCCAGGTCAGAAGAGGGATGCGCAGTCCTTTTTCGCGCAGCTGCTGTTCAATCGCCGTCACCCTTTTGCCTCCGTTATTGGAGGCCAGCAGAATTACAATACCCTGCTCCTGAAGTTCCTGCAGCCAGTGTAAATGCATGTCAGGTACAACACTGCTGTTGCGTGGAAGCAGCGTATTGTCGATATCCAGCAACAATACCCGGTAATTATGCCTGTCCATCCAGTCCGGTGTAATCTTTTCCAGAGAAGAAAACCGGTATTCCGGATTTAACATTTCCCACATCATAATACTGTTTCCTGACGGACAACCGTCTCAGACGGGAACGTTACTACAAACCGGGTTCCTACACCAAGCTGAGAGAACACTTCAATCTGCGCCCCATGCATACGCACTATCTCTTTGGCAATAGCCAGTCCCAGTCCCGTCCCTTTGGATGAACTCTGGGCATGAGATTTATCCACTTTATAGAAACGTTCAAAGATAAAGGGGATATCTTCCTCCGGGATTCCAGGCCCATTATCCACCACGCTCATTTCCACAGAACCGTTTGCCAGGAACTTTGTTTCATAACGGACATAGCTTCGTTCCGGAGAATACTTGATGGCATTGTCGCCCAGCAACAGTACCAGCTGCACAATCTGGTCGCCGTTACCCAGAATCTGTATACCTTCTTCCAACTGCAATCTTAATGTTATCTGTTTGGGTTCCGCCTTCACTTTCAGCTTTTCCGCCACATTGCGAATGATCTCCGCCAGCGGCAGCGGCTCCGTGTCAGCCACGTTCAGCTTATCTGCAGACTGCAGACGGCTGATATCCAGCAGCCCGCGAACCAGCCGCTCCAGCCGTTTGGTTTCGCTGCCGATGAGATCGCAGTACCGTCGGTTGGGATCTCCCTCTTCCAGGCTGTCGCTGACAATATCAATATAACCCCTGATAATCGTTATCGGGGTCCGCAGCTCATGGGACACGTTGGCCACGAAGTCACGGCGGATTTTTTCCATGCGGGCCAGCTTGCCTAAATAATTACTCAACTCGGTACTCAGATGATTAATGGCGCTCCCAAGTTCCGCCACTTCGTCTTCGCTTTCCACCTCGACCCTGCGGGAATAATTGCCTTTGGCAATAGCTATGGTAGCATCTTTCATGGAAACCAGCGGTTTGACGATCTGCCGGGAAAGACTCCGTACCATGAACAGGCTGAGCAGCAATGCCAGAATCCCCACAATAATGGTAAAAACATATACGTTACGCAAGAAACCGCCGAACCCGCTGAGAGGTTCCGCCATCAGAATCGCGCCCCTGGGACGGATTCTGTCACCATAGGGCACACCAACCAGAATAACCTGCTGCTTGAAATACGGGTGGTAGACCTGAGAGCGCACGCTCTCTCCCCTGTAAATATCTTTCAGTATTTTATTTACATTACGGGAAACCTGTCCGCTCTTGATCTCTTCCGCAAGCCGGGTGGTATATTCGTAAACAGGAATGCGATCCGCAGGCACGGAAACATCCGGTTTGTCACTCCCAACTTTACCGGCGCTGCCTGCATAGGTTTTTCCGGCATTGTCCACATCTGCCGCAATATTGGAAGCTGCCAGCAGGTTATAATCGTCGTCGAACAACCAGATGCGGGCGCCCACAAGCCGGTCCACAGCGATGAGATAACGCATCAGCATATACCGGTTATTATCTTTGGTAACAAAGTATTCCACGGTAGCTGCCATCTCATGGCCTTTCTGGGCCAGTTCGTCTTCTTTAATTTTAAAAAAGTAATCCGCAATTAAATAGGAAGTACCGGCTGTGATGCCGACCACCACAATAACTATGATAGCCATAAAACTATACATCAGCCGGGTACTCAGAGATTTATTCACACCGCACCTCAAAAATCATGCTTTGGCAGGTTCAACCGGTTTCTTTTTTAACTCAAACTTGTATCCAACTCCCCAGACCGTTTCAATGTCCCAGGAAGAATCTTTCGGAATGGCAAGTTTCTGACGAATGCGTTTAATATGAGTATCTACCGTACGGGTATCACCGAAATATGTATAACCCCAGATGGATTCCAGTAATTGGTTACGGGAGAACACCTTGCCCGGTGAGCAGGCCAGATAATACAGCAGTTCAAACTCTTTCGTAGTAAAGGTGACCGGTTTCCCTCCGGAAGTAACCTGCATCCTTTCTCTGTCAATAGACAATCCATCGTACTCTATCTTCCGCTTATCACTCAACTTTTGGAAACCACTTGCACGACGCAGCACTGCCTTGACGCGCGCCACTACCTCACGGGGGTTAAAGGGTTTGGTAATGTAATCGTCGGCACCTTTTTCAAGTCCCAGTATACGGTCATCATCCTCGTCCTTGGCCGTCAGCATAATAATGGGAAGATCATACCGACGGCGAATCTCTTCACAGGCCTTAATACCGTCCAGTACCGGCATCATGATATCCAGCAGCACCAAATCCGGTTTTTCTTTTTCAATCATTGATAGGGCCTGTTGTCCGTCTTCCGCCTCCACCACAGCAAAATTATCTTTGTCAAAATACACTTTCAGAATCTCACGGATATTGGGCTCGTCGTCCGCAATTAAAATCTTAGACATAGCTTTCTCCTTTTCTCTGTTCACAAACCAAATACACTCTTAAACTGCAACCTTTACAAACAAATAATAAAATAAATCTTGCTTTACACCATGTATTATACAATATAAAAGGCGCAGAAAACAGAGCTTACCGTTTCATCTCACAAAAGATTTACAAAAATGACGAAAAAGGGTCACAGATAAAATATAAAACAGGCAAACCAAAATGGCCTGCCTGTTGAAAATTGTAATTATACTGCCGTCCAATTAGTTATACGCCCTGGCGGCACCCAGATATCGTGCTCCCCAATAACCGGTGAAAACTTCCGCAACAGAAATGCCCTTGCTGCTGGAAGCATGAATAAACTTACCATCACCGACATAAATTCCAACATGGGAAGGTCCGGGGCAATAAGTTTCAAAAAATACCAAATCGCCAGTCCGCAAGTTTCCTCTGGGAATATGGGTCAAAGCATAATATTGACTGTCTGCCATACGCGGCAGGGAAATACCCGCTTTACCAAACACATAACACACAAAACCTGAGCAGTCAAAACCGCCGGGAGACATACCGCCAAACATATAAGGAACGCCCAGCATGCTGTAAGCAGTTTTCAGAATGTTACGAGTCATCATGTGATTACCGTAACGATCAGGAGGCATTTCCTTATTCATCAGATTACGGTATGTAGCATCGTTTACAATACCGTCAACCTTCAAACCTTTAGCAGTTTGGAAATCCTTCACTGCTTTTTCCGTAGCAGGACCGAATACGCCGTCAACTTCGCCAACATTATACTGAAGTACAGCTAACTGTTTCTGGATTTCAATAACCTCCATTCCGCGGTCACCTACCGCAAAATCGGCGAAAGCTGTTGAAACCGAAAAACAGGATAATGCAGCAGCCGCAACAAACGTAGCAAGCTTCTTAAAATACATTCAAAAAACACCCCACAGATTATTGTTTTACAAATTTCTGAGACATATAAAAGAACATGTAAAAACAACAACATTATTACTGAATGAACTTTTATATTAATCTCCAAAAGCAATATATTATTACAGTACTAATTATAACACATTTTTGACAAAAGTTTGTGAACTTTACGGTTGCCAAAAAGTCCGTTTTGACAAAAAGACGTCTATATGACGTCTTTTTGCGCATCTGACAACCATGCATGTTTCAGTCTGTTTGGCAGATAATTTTTCTCTTTTTACAAAAAACTTACTGTAATTCAATTTGTGAACTTTACTTAAAATACTTTACTCCGCTTTCAAAAATAAACTGATCTTTTTCCCCATAAATATTTCGCATCAGACCTGGGATATAACGTTCGCTGTGCCCCATCTTGCCCAGGATGCGTCCATCCGGACTGGTGATGCCTTCAATAGCATACAGAGATCCGTTTGGATTCTCCGGACTGGCCATGGTAGGGTCACCATTAATGTCCACATACTGCGTGGCAACCTGTCCGTTTTTGAACAGTTCACGAATGGTATTATCCGGAGCATAGAATCTACCTTCACCATGAGACACCGCAATGGCGTGCACGTCACCCGGCTCCACCATATTCAGCCAAGGAGACTTGTTGGAAGTGATTCTTGTATAAACTACTTGGGAGACATGACGGCCAATGGTATTAAAGGTCAGCGTGGGAGAATTCTCTTCCAGCGGACGGATTTCACCATAAGGCACCAATCCTAATTTAATCAATGCCTGGAAGCCGTTGCAGATGCCCAACATCAGGCCGTCCCGGTTCTGCAGCAGGTCGTTGACCGCTTCGGAGATCCTAGGGTTCCGGAACATGGTAGCAATGAACTTGCCGCTTCCGTCCGGTTCGTCACCGGCGCTGAAGCCACCGGGCAGCATGATAATCTGGGATTCCTGTATTCCTATTACCATAGCCTGGATTGTTTCCTCAATCGCCCGGGCTGTCAGGTTTCGGATAATGAACACTTGGCTTTCCGCTCCGGCCAGGTCAAAGGCCCGGGCCGTATCGTATTCGCAGTTCTGCCCCGGGAATACGGGGATGAACACTTTGGGCTTTGCCAGGGTTACGGGCGCCGTCAGCGGAAGTTCCCTATGATACAGGGGCTGCTTTAATAAATCTTCAGGTGTTTCTGATATAGGAGCTTTCGCCGGGAAGATTGGCTCCAGGGTTTCGGTATAGGCCTTCACTAATTCCCTATTGGAAAGAGTCACATCATTTATGGCGATTTCCGCCTTTTCCATAACAGTTCCCAGGGGCAGGTAATCCAGTTCTCCGAACAACCCATCCAAATCAGCATCTCCGGCTACTTCCAGCAGTATGCCGCCCGGTTGCAGGGTGAACAGGCTCTCTGTATGGGGGAAAGGTTTGATAAAGGTAAAGCCCAGCGCGTTACCCAGTGTCATCTTTGTTATGCCTGCGGCAATACCGCCTTCTTCTACAGCTGACGCAGCTTTGATTTTACCGTCCAGCATCAGCTGGTGTACCCTGCGCAGGTTTTTCCGCAGCACGGCAAAGTCAAGTACATCACCTTCCAGCAATGGTGTGCTCAGGAATACGACTTTATCCCCCGCTTCTTTAAACTCACTGGAGACGACTTTCCGCCCGTCGATCACATTTACGGCAAAGGACACCAGCGTGGGAGGTACATGCAGGTCCATAAAACTGCCGGACATGCTGTCCTTGCCGCCTACCGCCGGTACTTCCATGCTGTTCAGCACGGTGTTGGCACCTAACAGTGCGGCAAAAGGCAGGCCCCAGTCTGATTCGGCTTTCATGCCCTGGAAGTATTCCTGC
>Ga0265298_10004986_pt1 | contig 16795 bp, 16 predicted proteins | sample AusTroGonzalo_MG_3_FD_193486 | JGI IMG/M metagenome (GOLD analysis project Ga0265298, IMG submission 193486) | Bovine rumen microbial communities from tropical cattle in Woodstock, Queensland, Australia - Gonzalo_01 | ecosystem: Host-associated > Mammals > Digestive system > Stomach > Rumen ... | reverse complement strand
CCTCGAACTGAGGCTCGGCCACCTTGATTGAAATGACGGCAGTCAGACCCTCGCGGAAGTCCTCACCGGCAATCTCGATCTTTGCCTTCTCGATCTGCTTGGAGATCTGTGGGTCGGCATCGGCATAGGCCTTCAGCGTACGTGTCAGGGCCATGCGGAAACCAGTGAGGTGGGTACCACCCTCGATGGTATTGATATTGTTGACATACGAGTGGATGTTCTCGCTGTAGTCGGTGTTGTACATCACGGCTACTTCGATGGGCACACCCTGCTTCTCGGTCTTCAGATAGATAACGTCGTCGAAGAGGTGCGTGCGGTGACGGTCCACGTAGCGCACAAACTCCTTCAGGCCTTCCTTGGCGTGGAACACCTCGGGCTCGCGCAGGTTACCCTCCTCGTCGGGACGCAGATCGGTCAGCGTGATGGTGATGCCGGCATTCAGATAGGCCAGCTCGCGCATACGCTTGGCGATGATGTCGTACTTATAGAGTGTGGTGGTGAAGATAGAGCCGTCGGGCCAGAACTGCTGACGGGTACCGGTCTTGTCGGTGTCGCCCACAATCTTCACGTCGTACAGGGGCTTACCCTTCTCGTACTCCTGCTGATAGATGTGGCCGTTGCGGAACACCTGTGACATCATGTGGGTTGACAGCGCGTTTACACAGCTCACACCCACACCATGCAGACCGCCAGACACCTTATAAGAGCCCTTGTCGAACTTACCACCGGCGTGTAGCACGGTCATAACCACCTCGAGGGCGCTCTTGTGCATCTTCTCATGCTCGTCCACGGGAATACCGCGTCCATTGTCCTGAACGGTAATAGAATTATCTTCGTTGATGGTCACTTCGATGTGCGTGCAATAGCCCGCCATAGCCTCGTCGATAGAGTTGTCGACAGTCTCGTTCACCAAGTGATGCAAACCTTTCTCACTGATATCGCCGATATACATAGCAGGGCGCTTGCGCACGGCTTCCAATCCCTCGAGCACCTGAATGTTACTCGCGGAATAATTTTGTTCTGTTTGGTTCAGTTCTTCTGCCATTTTGTTTAATGTCCTAAATTGGTGCAAAGGTACAAAATAAAAGCGAGAATGACGAATTTTTTCCTGCGAAAAAAGATAAAAAAAAAGCCACCCAAGGTATCTTGAGCGGCTTTATTGTATTTTTGAGGCTTATTAAGCCAGTTTATTCACGTGCTGAGCGAGGCTTGACTTCAGGTTAGCAGCCTTGTTCTTGTGAATAATGTTGGTCTTAGCCAACTTGTCCAGCATCTTCTGAACTTTGGGATAGAGAGCCGTAGCCTCATCCTTGTTTGTCATAGCGCGGAGCTTACGAACAGCGTTACGCATGGTCTTGGCATAGTACTTGTTGTGCAGTGCCTTTTTCTTGTCCTGGCGAATTCTCTTCACCGATGATTTGTGGTTTGCCATTTTTTTAATTTTGTTGTTTTGTTGTTTGAATTTAAAGCTTATGGGTCTTGCTCCTCATGGGATGCCCTGAGCGGGTTTCTGCAACGGGTTGCCCCATTTACAAAAATCCTCCGCCACCCCTTCCTCTTGCGAGTAGCGCTACCACAGCGCAGATGACGGATTTGAATTTGTAGTCCCTAGGAGAGTCGAACTCCTCTTTAGAGAATGAAAATCTCTCGTCCTAACCGATAGACGAAGGGACCATCGACGCTTAAAGCGGGTGCAAAAGTACTACTTTTTTCTGGTTCTGCCAAATTTTCTTAAAGAAAAGTGCATGTTTTTGTGATTTTTTTGCTAATTTCGCAGCCATGAAGGTCAAGACAGAGGCCATTGTGCTTCATTCGTTCAAATATGGTGAGTCGAAAATGATTGTCGACACATTCACGCGCACCCACGGACGCCTGTCGTTTGCGGTGCCCCTGCCGCGCAGTGCCCACAGCAAGCTGAAGAAGCAGTATTTCCAGCCGCTCACCTTATTAAATATAGACGCCGACATCCAGCAACAGTCTCGGTTGCAGAAGATTAGCGAGGCATCGATTGCCGCGCCCCTGCCCTCGCTGCTGAGCGACCCGTCGAAGTTGGCCATCGCCCTCTTCATCTGCGAGTTTCTGTACCACGCCCTGCGCGACGAGCAGCAGAACGGGCCGCTGTTCGAGTACCTCTGCACCAGCATTCAGTGGCTGGACCAGCGCGAGAGCGACTTTGCCAATTTTCATCTGGTGTTCCTGATGCACCTCAGTAGGTTTCTGGGGTTCTATCCGAATCTGGATATTCGGGGGTACGGGGGTACGGAGGTACGGAGGTGCGAGGATAGTTTGTATTTTGACCTGCGTGCGGCCGAGTTCTGCAGTCTGACGCCCACCCATCGCGATTTCCTGATGCCGCAGGAGGCAGGTCGCATCCGTCTGCTGATGCGCATGGACTATGCCACCATGCACCTGTTTTGCATGGGTCGTGCCGACCGCAACCGCATCCTGGAGATCATCATCCATTACTACCGCCTGCACATCCCTCAGTTTCCCGAACTCCGCTCCCTGCCTGTGTTACAGGAGCTGTTTCAGTAAGGAACAAGTGACACAAGTGACACATTTTTCTGATATTTTATAGAGTTTCTCGCGTACGTACATATGCAGGTACGTACGCAGGAGAAAAGTCTATTAATATTTATGTCACATGTGTCACCTAAGTATGGTACTTTGCACATGTAAATCCCATACTTAGACATCATAAACAACATACTTAGCAACCACAAACAACATAGTTACAAGAGAAAAATCGTATCGCAACAAGAGAAACGTCGTATCGCGACGGACGAAACGGCATTTCTCGGTGCTCAATACGGCATTTCTCTTAGGCCTACCAGTAATTTCTCTTAGGCCTACTGGAAATTCTGCTAGGCCTTGCAGAAATATTTTTTAGGCTTTGCAGTATTTGGGTCGATACCTAACCCGACATAGGGAAAAGCCTTTGTACCAAAGGGATTGAGAATGGTGGGTTGGTGGGGTGCTTTCATGTTCACACACAATGATCAGGAGACCTCGTGATTAACCAATGACGTCTCATCCCTCCGTCCAAGAGGAAATACACCAGTATTTCCTCTTGGACGGCTGGAGGAGACATCGTCCGTAAAGGAAATGCGGGCGATAATTGTTATTTCGTCTTCACCAAACGTTTGGTTTCTACAATCTCGCCATCTACAAACATCGTGCATAGGAAGATTCCCTTATCCAATACATCGCTATCGATTGTGACGCTTGTTTCTGTTGGAGAAAGCGGCACTCTTGTCATCACACGACCACCCATATTAGTAATAAGGATATAGGCATTGGAGGCATTGGAAGCCAAGAGGTATCGCAAGGTGGCAGGCTCGCTGACAGACGAGGGGGCTGCAGAGATGAGCGTATTGCCTAAGGCCGAACGAACGGCATTCACATCGGAAGTGTCGCCGCTGCGAGCCATCATGGCATCGACAAACTTCTCCGTGCGACAATCAATCTGCACCTTCAGCTCCTGGATACAGCTTATCAGGATGGGGATGAGATCAGTATAGTTGATTCCAAATCCATCAGGAATCTTCACAACCAACGAGGGGAATATCGCCTGAAGTTCCTCGGGCAGCAATCCATAACGCAACTTTGAACGCATCTCATCGTTCATCTGCTCCAAATGCTGGATATAGGCCTCTCTCTCTTCCTCGCTCAGATAACTGAGATCTTCTTCAGACGCTCCATAATTGGACTTCATGGTGTATTCTATCACATGCAAGCCCAGGATATTGTCTAAGATGTACTGTTGGGGCGTGTCGCTTCCCAAGAGTCTAATATTATCCCAATTGGTATTCTCTGTTGGAATACTGTCCTGTCCGCTGATTCGCTTGTCTAGTGTGACGTATCCATAATAGTAGTAGGAATCGGCACAGAGACGCACCTCATAGTCGCCATCGATGGTTGTCGGCAGATAAACCGGCTGGCTGTGTTTGCAAGATACTGCGTATACGCTCTCATTATCCTTGAGAAGCATGAACGTCAGGCTGTCTTCAGATTCAGGAAGGATGAATTTATGGTCGTCTTGTGTAACGAACAGCGTATTAGACAATGTTTGCGTCGAGTCTGTTTGAGCAGCAACAAGGTAGAGGGGAACATAGTTTATCTTCGCCTCAACAGCAAACATGTTTCCCAAGAGGAAAGCTACAAGAATAAGCAAGTATTTTTTCATCATCGCATATAGTATTTAAAGTTTGATGCAAAAATAGGAATTATAGATGAAACTTCCAAGAAAAGTTGTATTTATTTAAAGAAAAAGATGTAATTTTGCAGACGATAGTATTTTCTAAAACTATGTCGATATGAGTATTGAGGATAAAAACAGATATGTGAATGATGCAGTGGAACTGCTGAAGGAACTGATTGCCACACCACGCGCAAGCAGAAACGAAACGGAGGCTGCTGACGTGATGGAACAGCGAATGGCGCAATGGGGACTGAACCCGCAACGCGAGGCCAACAACCTGTGGGCGATTTCGGACAACTTCGACGAGGCCAAGCAGACCATCCTCCTCAATGCGCATATCGACACAGTGAAACCCGTGAAGACATGGACGCGTGACCCCTACGAGCCTGAGGTCATCGACGACAAGCTCTTTGGCATTGGCGCCAACGACTGCGGCGGCGGACTGGTGACACTGCTTCAGGTGTTCCGCATCTTGAAAGGCCGTGAGCTGCCCTTCAACCTAATCTATCTGGCTTCGGCCGAAGAGGAGGTATCGGGCAAAGATGGCGTTGAGCGCGTGTTGCCGCTATTGCCAAAGATTGACGTGGCCATCGTGGGCGAGCCAACGGGCATGCAACCCGCCATTGCCGAGAAGGGACTGATGGTGATTGACGGTTATGCGAAGGGCGTTAGTGGTCATGCCGCAAGAAATGAAGGTGTGAACGCTATCTACGAAGCGCTGGACGACCTGGTATGGCTGCGCGACTACAAGTTTACAAAGGAGAGTCCGCTGCTGGGAGCCACCAAGATGACCGTGACACAAGTGGAGAGTGGCACACAGCACAACGTTATTCCCGACTCCCTGCATTTCGTGATTGATGTGCGCACCAACGAATACTATCAAAACGAGTTTGTCTTTGCTTTCCTGCAGAAACACATGAAACGCTGCGAGTTGAAGGAACGCTCGTTCCGTCTGCACTCATCAAGCATTTCCACAGAACACCCTCTGGTGAAGCGCTGCATGGAGTTGGGACTGAAGCCATTTGGCTCTCCCACCCTGTCGGACCAGGCCTTGATGCCATTCCCCTCATTCAAGCTGGGACCAGGAGAATCGTCACGCAGTCATAGCGCTGATGAATATATCTGCATCAGCGAGATGGAGCATGCCCTAGAGACCTACCTGAAGATTATCCTCTAATCCAAGAACGTGGGTTGAGCAGTTCGGTCCAGTTACGCAACTGGAACTGCATGGTGTTCGATGCACCAAGTTTTCCTAATGTCTGGTTGGTCGAAACCTTTTGACCAACCTTCACGGCAACGTTAGCCAAGTCGCAATAGACAGAGATATATCTGCCGTGACGTACCATGACAATATACGAAGAACCCGTATAGAAAATCTTACTCACCTCGCCATCAAACACACAGCGCGCCATCGCACCGGGCTGTCCTTTCAGATGCAGACCCTTACTGCTCAGATGGACATTACCCAGGCCTTCGACAACGTTAGAGCCGAAGCCACGCACCACCTGATAAGGGCCCGTGATAGGCATGGGCAGTCTGCCCTTGTTGCTAGCGAAATTTCCAGTGAGTTTCTTATCGGGATCGGCATTGACAAAGCTGTCAATCTCCTTCTTCGATTCTTCCACATGACGCTCGGCAGTGACACGCACCTTCTCAGCATCCTTGGCTCGCTGAGCAGCTTCAGCCTTCTCACGCTCCGTCTTAGCAGCACGTGCCTGCGCCTTGGCAGCTTCCTCCTTAGCCTTTGCTTCGGCTAGACGTTTCTCACGCTCTTTGCGTTCGCGCTCCTTACGCGCCAGCTCCTCGGCCTTGCGTTTCTTCTCAGCCTCAATACGAGCCTTTTCACGTGCTATCTCCTCGGCAATCAACTTCTCAATCTTTGCATTGAGTTCAGCTTCTTCTTTCTGCTCTTTCTTGATGAGTTCCTGAACGGTGCGCTGCTCTTTCTGCAACTTCGCCACCATCTGCTTCTGCTCAGCCTGCTTACGCTCCAGGTTCTGCTGCTCAGTCTGACCTTCCCTCAGCTTGACATTTTTCTCCTGACGATTGTTTTCTATCTCCTGCTGCTTGGCCTCGACCTGTGCCTGCTTAATTTTCACAGCCTCACCCTGCGCCTTCTGACAAGTAGCATACTCCTTCATGAAACGAGAGCGACGATACATCTGGTTGACGTTCTTAGCACTAAACACGAACATCATCTTGCTCTGCTTATTGCGGTTGCGATACATATAGCGCATCGACTTCACATACCGCTGCTGACGGTCAGCCAACTCTTTCTCCAACACCTTCATCTCGGCATTGAGCGTTGACAAGGTGCTGTCCAATGTAGCTATGTGTGTACGGATAGTGTCGATGAGTCGCTTCTTGTCGTCAATCTCGCCACCCAACACCAACACATCTTGCATCTGCTGCTTCACCTTGCGGTCGAGTTCTGCCTTCTGCTTCTTCTTTTTCTCAATGTCCTGACGCAGTTGCTTCTGCGAAGCTTGCATTTTCTCTCTTTCCGTCAGAGGCTTCTTGGGCGTCGACTTCTTAGAGGTTGTTTTCTTCGTTTTATTCTGCTGCACCTGCGTGGTGGTCTTCTTACGCTGTGTAGTCTTCGACCTCTGAGCCGGAGTTGCCACACAGAACACAAGAGCCAGAAACAGGACAAGAAGTTTTCTCATACGTTCTTATTAATATATTAAAGAGCCATGAAACGACGCAGGATCTGATCTACCGTCACTTCACGATATTTATCAGAGACCTTGGTACGCGTGGCCCAGTCACTTTCATTCTTCAAATAGTTCAAACGGATACCCAGTTTCACCTCTTTCTCAGGCATGGTCAGAGTGACGCCCATATTGCTGGGGAAAGAAATCTTATCCATTCTCGAGAACTCTTTATAGTCCCAATTCAACTGCGTATTACCCTTCAGTTGATCACGGTAAGAAATGTTTGCCATCTTGATACGGCCCGACTTATTATTGGCCAACCAACTATAGTTCATCTTACCCTCATCAAGACTGATGACTACATCCTCGGAATCCATATTGGCAGAGAACTTCTCCAGCGCCGTCTTGTCCACCTTCTGACGGCCAGGCATAAAGAGCTCGTTCCAGAAAAGAGCCTGCAATGTATAGAAATTAATACCGCTATTGCGCAAGAAGTCCACATAGTTATAAGGCGCCTTCAGGAACTGCTTGTTGATGCGGTCGATAATCAGCACATAGTCCTTGGTGAACTCTATGCGACCAGCCTCGACAAAACCGAATGCCATCAGTTGCAACTGAATCACATCGTCGCGTTTCATCCTAAGATTACCTGTCAGCGACACCTGTTGTGGTCCATACTCAATGGAGAACTTCAACTTCGATGTCACGAACTGAGGCTTCGCCGAATTGTCATTCACCTTCTCAAGAAAAGCCGACTGCTCCAATTGCTCAGCAGACACAGGCTGAGCAACATCCTTCACTACCTTCTTAGAAGAATGGCAAGATGTCAGAAACAATGGGACTGCCACGACGGCAACCTTAAAGATATTCGAGATCTTCATTGCTTAATATATTTTTTACGTTTGATTTTTCTTATTAGCACCTTATTATTAGGATCCTGTTCCAGAGCCTCTTGCCACAGGTTGAGCGCTCCTTCCGCATCACCAGCCATCATGTGAATATCGCCAGCATGCTCAGTAACCACAGCTCCAAGCGTTGAATCGTTCTGCATAGCCTGATCGATATAGACACGAGCCTCGGAATAACGCCCCTGCATGAACAATATCCAAGCATAGGTATCCAAATAGGTGGCATTCTTGGGCTCTGCCTTAATGGTCTTATAACTCATCTCCTCGGCACGTTCGAGATTCTCTCCTTTCAGGCTGAGATAATAAGCATAGTTGTTGAGGCAACCTATATTATCGGGTTTCCATTGCAGACAAGAGTCGTAGGCTGCAAAGGCTTCCTTCTCACGATCCTTCTGAAAAAGGAGATCACCCATCACAGCATAGAAATCAGACACAATCTCAGGAGAACTTTCCTCATTAATCACACTGATGCCATTCTTAAAAGCATCCAGCGCATGGTCTTTGTCGTCACTACGATAGTAGGCCATTCCTTGATAGTAATAGAAAGCCATCTCCTCGGGGTTGTACTGACGAGCCGCCTGACACAGACTGATAATGCTGGCATTATCCTCATCCTCCCAGGCATATTGAACCAACTGCAGGCGTGCTGGAGCATAATCGGGTGCCATCTTCAACACCATTTTCAATGCCGCAGCCACACTGTCTTTAGGCATCTTTTTCAAATCCATGTAAGCAGCCTTAAGCATCGCCACTTCCACATCGGGCTCGGGTTGGTTCAACAACTTACTGAACACATTCAGGATTTTCGTGCTATCACCGCCTTCACGCTCATTCTCGCCAATCAACTGACGCAACATATAAACTCGATCCTCGGTATTGGTATGCTTATTCATCAGGATGCAATGCGTAAGAGAATCCACGGCAAAGTCATCCTCCATGTGAATATAATATGTGCGGAGCGACTGTTGGGCTTTTGTGTTGTCTGGTTCTTCGGCCAGTATCTTCTTCAACACATCATGAGCAGCTTCCAGTTCGCCATTACCCATCAACGTATTGGCATAAAGCGTGCGATAGTCCATGTCATAAGGATGTTCTTCCGACAGCGACTTCACCGCATCGACAGCACTCTGATGGTCGCCCATCTGCACATAGAGTGCACTCTTCGCCAACGAGATACGCTCACTCTTTCCGTCAATAGCCTCCATGCGATCGAGGACACCAATAGCCTTCTCGTATTCTTTTTGCTGGATATACAAGCGATAGATAGTCTCCAGCAACTCCTCGCGACTCCTGTCCTGCTCATACATCTTCTCGAAGACGGGGATCGCCTCAGCAAACATACCCTTTCCGATATACGAGCGGCCCAATGTCTCCATGTAGGTGATATTATTGGGACTGAGGACGGTTGCCTTCTTGAAGAGTTCCAGCGCCTTATCCGTATTCTTGATTTCCGTATAATACTGTGCCAAGAAAAAGCAGACCTCAGAAGCATCAGGTTTCAACTCCAAGCAACGGCTCAACAAATCGAACGTCGCAGCATGGTGACCACGCTGACGCTGCAACATGGCCTCATGGAAAAGAATCTCATATTTACGCTGAGTATCCTGTTTCTCTAAGTCAGGCGTCTGCGCATTGACCGTTAAGCCAATGAACATGGACAGTACTATCAAGAACCAGCTTTTCATTATTTCACTCCCGTATGTCCGTATCCGCCCTCACCACGTTCTGTCTCATCGAGCACTTCCACCTCGACAAACTCAGCCTGCTCATGACGAGCGATGACCATCTGAGCGATACGCTCGCCATCATTGACCACGAAGTCCTCCTGCGACAGGTTAATAAGCAGGACACCGACCTCACCACGATAGTCGGCATCCACCGTACCTGGCGAGTTCAACACGGTAATACCTTTCTTCAATGCCAGACCACTACGGGGACGCACCTGAGCCTCATAGCCAGCAGGCAGAGCGATGTGCAATCCCGTGGGGATGAGACGACGCTCCAGAGGTTTCAGTACAATAGGTTCATCTATGTTAGCACGCAAATCCATGCCAGCACTCTGCACGGTGGCATAGGCAGGCAATGGTTGGTGACCCTTATTGACTACTTGAACTTTCATCTTAATTGTATTATATTAAGGTGCAAAATTAACGATTTATCTTGAAACCGCCATAAAAAATGTGCTAAAATGTGTTTCTCTAAGAGAAAAACACAGGATGTCGGCAGAGACACTACTGCAGGTATCCCTGTACTCGCAGTTCGTTGGCCATTGTACAAAGTTCTTCATACCAAGCTTCGCCAAAGCGGCGAACCAATGGTCCTCTCAAGAACTGATACAAAGGAAGGTGAAGTTGACGCCCCTTCTCACGTCCACAACGACAGATGTCCCACTGATGGTAGTTCAGAGCCACGGTACCATCAGAAAAAGTCTTTTCACGGATAGGATAGAGTGCACAACTGATAGGCTTAACAAACTGCGTTCGACCAGCACGGCAAGCCTTTTCCAAAGCACAGAGACAACAGTTCTTGACAACAGCAGAGCCGCCATCACTGGGAATCTCCAAGTCATCGTAGCAAGTGAAGACACAGTCCTTACCACCTACGATGCTCGTTACCAAGTCACCCTCCTCATCAGTATAGGCCACCCCCTGCTTATCAATTACAGCCTGGGCCGATGCACTGAGGTCACCCCACACCGCATCGACGCTGTTTTCTATCTCCATCACCTCATCAAGAGAGACAGGAGCACCCGCATCTCCCTCCACGCAGCAGATGCCATGACACACTTCAAGGTCACAGCAAAACTCTTCTGTGAGGATGTCGGATGAAATGAGCACGTCGCCCACTTGCAGTATGGGAGGAAGTTTTACCATTCGATGGGTGTTAATCCGTTTTGTTTCAGATATTCATTACAACACGAGAACTGATGCTGTCCGAACCAACCGCCACGGTTAGCCGACAGGGGCGAAGGATGTACAGACTCCAGCACAAGATTCTTGTGCTTATCAATCATATAAGCCTTGGAACGGGCGAAGCCACCCCAGAGCATATAAACCAGATGTTCACGTTCTGTGGCCAACGCCTTGATGGCAGCATCCGTAAAGTTCTGCCAGCCCATTGTGGCGTGACTATTCGCCTGATGAGCCCTGACAGTCAACGTGGCATTGAGGAGCAGCACGCCTTGTTCAGCCCAGCGTGTCAGGTCGCCACTCTCAGGAATAGGCGTCCCTAGGTCATCATGAATCTCCTTGAAGATGTTCTGTAGAGAAGGAGGAAACTGAATACCATCCTGTACAGAGAAGCTCAGTCCATGCGCCTGACCAGGCTCGTGATATGGATCCTGACCAATAATCACCACCTTCACCTGATCAAAGGGGCACAGGTTAAAGGCATTGAAGATCAGCTTGCCAGGAGGATAACACACGCTTGCCATGTATTCCTGTCTCACCTTCTCAGTCAGCCCAGCAAAGTAAGGCTTTTCAAACTCACCCTGCAGATGTCGCTTCCACGACTCCTCAATCTGTACGTTCATAACAACTTATAGATTTCGTCAATCATCACCTGCGGAAGCGCCTGACGAGGGTCATCACTATGGGCATTGATGGCCTCAAGGAAATGAGGGAGTTCATCCTTATAGACCTGTTTCATTCGACTGTTCATGCCATTGGTCTTCGAGCAAGAATAAGTGATATTCGCCAAGCGATCGGCCAATTTCAGGAAAGGCGCATAGGGAGTCTCGCGGATGCCTGCATAATAGCGATCGTCGGCACGCTCAGCACGTGTACGTCCCTTCTCATTGGTCAGGGCATATACCATCTCTGTCGCCATATACGCCTGCTCTTCATTCATGAAATGGCAGGCCCCCTTCTTCACGTCGTTATACGTCATGCGAGCATCTTCAATACTGTCATGATAGAAGGCGCCAAAGAACAAAGGCAAGACATCAGCCTCCTGCTGGCAGACCAGGTGCCCGTATTTGAGCACCGAGTCTGCCACCATGTCGAGGTGAAAGCTATAGGGAAGATTCTGATCATAGCGCTGATTCACACTATCGTGAAGCATGTGCGCATGATGCCTTACTTCTTCAATCTCATATCGACACTTGTCTATACAAGTCTGAAACTCCTGTTGAGTCATTAGTCACAAATCAGGTTCTCGCCAGTCATATCCTTGGGCTGCTCCAGTCCCATGATATGCAGGATAGAAGGAGCCACGTCAGCCAAGCGACCGTCCTTCACAGTGGCCGAGTTGTTGTTGGTCACATAGATGAAAGGAACAGGATTCAGCGAGTGAGCGGTATTGGGGGTGCCGTCAGCATTGATAGCGTTGTCGGCATTACCGTGGTCGGCAATGATGATAGCCTCGTAGTCGTTAGCCTTGGCAGCCTCGATAACAGCCTCTACGCAGTGGTCAACAGCCCATACAGCCTTAGCGATGGCGTTATAAACACCCGTATGACCCACCATGTCACCATTAGCGAAGTTGACCACGATGAAATCGTACTTATTCTCGTTGATAGCAGCCACCAGCTTATCCTTCACCTCGTAAGCACTCATCTCGGGCTTCAGATCGTAGGTAGCCACCTTGGGAGAAGGAACGAGGATACGATCCTCACCCTCATAAGGAGCCTCACGACCACCGTTGAAGAAGAACGTTACGTGAGCGTACTTCTCTGTCTCGGCGGTGTGCAACTGCTTCTTACCCTGCTGAGAGAGGTATTCGCCCAGTGTATTCTCTACATTCTCCTTGGGGAAGAGGATGTTTACGCCAGTGAATGAGGCATCATATGGAGTCATGCAATAGTACTGCAGACCAGGAACGGTCTTCATACCCTGCTCAGGCATATCCTGCTGAGTCAACACCACGGTCAACTCCTTGGCACGGTCGTTACGGAAGTTGATGAAGATAACCACATCACCCTCCTCAATACAACCATTCACGCTACTGTTGTGGATAGGCTTGATGAACTCGTCAGTCACGCCGTCGGCATAACTCTCCTCCACAGCCTTCACCATATCGGTAGCCTGCTTACCAGTACCGTTCACGATGAGGTCATAGCCCTCCTTCACGCGCTCCCAACGCTTATCACGGTCCATTGCATAGAAACGACCGATGATGCTGGCGATAGCAGCATCGTTGTCAGCACAAACCTTTGTCACCTGCTCAATGAAGCCCTTACCGCTCTTGGGGTCGGTATCACGGCCATCCATGAAGCAGTGTACGAAAGTCTGGTTCTTCAGACCATAGTGCTTGCCCACCTCGATGAGCTTGAACAAATGATCGAGGCTTGAGTGTACACCACCATCAGAGCACAGGCCCATGAGGTGCAACTTCTTGTTGTTCTCCTTGGCATAGGTATAAGCAGCCTTTACCTGAGGATTCTCTACGATAGAACCGTCTTTGCAGGCACGGTTAATCTTCACGAGGTCCTGATAAACAATACGTCCGGCACCGATATTCAGGTGTCCCACCTCTGAGTTACCCATCTGTCCGTCGGGCAGACCAACATCCTCACCAGAGGCCTGCAACTGAGAGTGAGCCGAAACGGCTGTCAGATAATCCAAATAAGGAGTGGGCGTATTAAAGATCACGTCGCCCTTGCCATGTTTACCGATTCCCCATCCATCGAGAATCATCAAAAGTGCTTTCTTTGCCATAGTTTTTATATATATAAAATGTGTAACTCTACTTTTGGGCTGCAAAGTTACACATTTTTAGGGAGTTACAAGGGTTATATCGAGTTAAAGGGAGTTAAAACGCCCTTACTTCATATCAAAGCCCATGCGAAGGCCATCATAGTTCTTCGACAGCTCGCCAACGCTCTGAAGGGTCTGGTTGCCACTCAGGGCAGACATCGTCTGAAGCAGCGTCAACAGTTTCTTTGATTCGAACAACAGGCCGATACCATCAGAATTGCGCTTAGCATAGCAGTTCACATTGAGCAGCAGGCCCTGCATCGTAATCTTACTATTGGTTGCATCGAAAGTATACTTACCACTCCAGCTCTTGCCAGCAATCTTTGCTGTGAAGGTACCATCCTGATTGAAGGTCACCTGGGTATTGCTTGCAGTAATGCCTACCTTCTGATAGGTGGGCTGCAACTTTGTCTTAATCTCGGAAGCCACCACTTCACCACCAGCCTGAGCCAGCAGTTTCTCACTTGTGAAAGCACAGCCAGGACGGGTGTAGGTCCATGTTCCAACAAGCTGCTGTTGTGTCAGTTTAGCATTGCCACCCAGAACACTCTGCAGGATATTACCCACCACAGCACCAGTATTCGTTGTGCCATTCGCATTCTGTCCACCAGTCAACACATCGGTCAGAACGGCAGAACCTATCGAACTCATGTCTGCACTTGTTCCGCAACCGCATACCGTCAGTGCGACGACTGCCATTGAGATAAAAATCTTCTTCATTTTTCTTTTAATTAGGTTATTATTAATGTTCTATATTCATGCTTATCACATCGCAAAGTTACATAAAAAAACGACTATAAAACAAACTTATTGTGCACGCATGAGACAAATTTTAAATCTTTTGAAACCTGGGAATATCTATGAGACAAAATTTTTCGTCTGATGAAAAGATTCTGAAACAAAGATTGTTGGCAGTTAAAGATATTTTCTTTAACTTTGCACCGGAAAATTGCAGACCTAAAATTCTGAATGGAGAATAGAGAGATAATAGAAACCTACTATCGCAAACATCAAGCAGAACTACTGACCTTTGTATGTTCCCGACTTGACAATCGCGAATTGGCAGAAGACATCGTACAAGATGTGTTCCTCAGACTGCTGTGCAATGCGCAGCCCATCATGGAATGCACTCTGCCTGCTTTAGCTCTCACCATTGCCCGTCACTTGATTAACGACTATTACCGTCGTCGCAACTGCCATCTGATGTTCTCGCAGCAGTTGAACCCCAACCCCGCCACTGACGACAGAGAGGCTGAGTCTGTGTTGTCCGTCAGAGAGATGACAGAGTTCTTGGAGCGCGGATTAGCTCGAGTTGCGGAGCCTAGTCGTGAGATTTACCGTCTGCATATCTACGGAGGCATGAAGGTCAGCGACATTGCCCACCATCTGAACAGCGACTATAAGTCAACCGAATACCGCTTAGGTATTGCCCGTAAAGAGGTCAGGAAATACCTCCGACGCATTTCATAAGCAAAATGACATGACCTAGACGAGGTAATGTCATTCATTTTTTTCAAAACTAATCTGCAAAATCAAACGATAGTTGCCCATCCCCCAACAGGTTGTATGACATCCTATGATAAGGTGTCGTGCCATACTGACGAATAGCCTCACGATGTTTCTTTGTGGGATAGCCCTTATTCGAGCGCCAGTCATACTGCGGATACTCCTCAGCCAACTGATTCATATAGTCGTCACGATAGGTCTTGGCCAGTATCGAAGCAGCGGCAATGGCCAAATACTTACCATCACCCTTAACAATCGTCGTGTGAGGCAATAACTGGTTGCTGAACGGATCTTTATAGGGCTTGAATCGATTTCCATCGACAATGATTGCCTCTGGTCGCACCTTCAACTGATCCAGCGCACGATGCATCGCCAGGATAGAGGCATTGAGGATGTTTATTTTATCGATTTCTTCGGGCGTTACGATACCGACAGCCCACGCCACTGCATCGCGCTCAATCATGTCTCGCAACTGATAACGCCTCTTCTCTGTGAGTTGCTTCGAGTCGTTCAGCAACTCATTCTGATAACCTTCGGGCAGGATGACAGCAGCTGCATAAACACTACCTGCCAAGCAGCCACGGCCAGCCTCATCGCAACCAGCCTCGATTTTTCCTTCGTAATACTTACTCAACAACATATCTAGAACATCTGGGAGACGCGACGGATACCTGCCACGAGGGCATCAATTTCCTCCTTGGTATTATAAAGGGCGAACGATGCGCGAACGGTGCCGTTGATGCCTAACCGATCCATGAGTGGCTGAGCACAATGATGACCAGTACGGACAGCTATGCCGAGGCGGTCGAGCAGGGTTCCCATATCCAAATGATGGATGTTTCCAACATTGAAACTAACAACAGCATCTTTCTTGGAAGCATCCAAAGGACCATAAATCTGCATTCCATCGATGGTTTGTAGTTGCTCCATGCAGTAGCGAGTCAGTTCCTGCTCCTGCTGTTGAATAGCATCGAAGCCGATGGAATCGATATATTCTATAGCTTTGGCCAATCCGTGGGTAGCAACATAGTCGGGAGTACCTGCCTCAAATTTGAAGGGCAGGCGCTCAAAGGTGGTCTTTTCCCAAGTCACCTTGTCAATCATCTCGCCCCCACCCTGATATGGCGGTAACTTCTCGAGCCATTCTTCCTTGCCGTACAACACGCCAATACCCGTAGGGCCATACATCTTATGACCGCTGAACGCAAAAAAGTCGCAATCCATCGCCTGAACATCCACTTTGAAGTGTGGTGCACTCTGGGCACCATCCACCAATACGGGGATGTTATGCGCATGGGCCATCTGGATAATCTTTTCTACTGGATTAACCGTACCCAGCACATTACTCACATGCGCCACGCTGATGATTTTTGTGCGAGGAGTGATGAGCTTTTCCAACTCATCAAGACAGAGGATGCCATCGTCCGTGATGGGAATATGCTTGACGATAATGCCCCGTTTCATCGCCTGAAGTTGCCACGAGACAATGTTCGAGTGATGCTCCATCTCTGTCACAATCACCTCGTCGCCAGCCTGCATCTGACTCTCACAGAACGATGAAGCCACAAGATTGATAGCCTCCGTAGTGCCACGCGTAAACACAATCTCCTCGATTTTCTTGGCATGGATGAAGGCGCGGACGGTCTCACGAGCAGCCTCGTGCAGATCCGTGGCCTGCTGACTGAGGTAGTGCACGCCACGATGCACATTGGCATTCACATTCAGATATTCGTCCCTCATGGCATCCAGCACGCACAAAGGCTTCTGTGTCGTTGCAGCATTGTCCAAATAGACCAATGGTTTTCCATATATTTTCCGCTGCAAAATAGG
>Ga0265298_10004984_pt1 | contig 16801 bp, 25 predicted proteins | sample AusTroGonzalo_MG_3_FD_193486 | JGI IMG/M metagenome (GOLD analysis project Ga0265298, IMG submission 193486) | Bovine rumen microbial communities from tropical cattle in Woodstock, Queensland, Australia - Gonzalo_01 | ecosystem: Host-associated > Mammals > Digestive system > Stomach > Rumen ... | reverse complement strand
ATGTATGGCGTTCCCATTTGCACTTAGCTTTCCTGAGATTATCCTTTCTTGCGTCACTACAAACTCGGGGTTATTTGTGTATCCACATACGGCACATTTACAGTCATACATTGCAAAAACGAGTTGTTTTAACTTTGTGGTTAAGGCTCGTCTTTCAGCCTGAGCCTCTTCTTTAGTGACTTTTGCCATATTACTCTCCTTTTGGTGGTTCGGGTAAAGGTCTCCAGTGGGTGATATTCTTGTTTGTATAATACCACCCCTCGTACTTACCAGCCCAAGAGTTAATATCAATTTTTCCGTTATCTATAACAAGGACTTTGCCTATCTCGTCAGGCAGTCTGTCACTACACTTTATCCATCCCGTAACACTCGGCGCTTCCTTTATACACATCTCTACTGCAGCGACAGCATCTTTGCGCACGATTTTTGCCGCGGCAAAATCTTTGTTATACCAAGGGCTTTTCTTTAACAAGTTTATCTCGTTTAATAGATTTTCTCTGCTGATCAGATCATTCATATCATCAGCTCCTTCGGAAGGTCCGGAAGAGATTTCCATCTTATGACCTCTATCGGCTGTCCGTCATCATCAAACCATGCTCTGAGCCTATACAGGTATTGAGCGATGACTACCCAATAATATTTGCCGTTGAAGCCCTTCCGGATCACCAGTACCCTGTCAGCATTCTCCGGAAGGCGCTCGTCTGGTTTTATCCATGTGTTCATCGTGGCTTTCTCCTTCTCTTCCTCTTACTTTGGGTTCTTCCTGCGGTACTTGCTTAAGCCAGTCTATAAGCTGCAGAACATTCAGTATTGACGCCCCACCCGGAAGACTTATCATCAGATTACCGTTCGCCTTATGCGCTTCTGTAAGGCCTGCTATAACTTCATCGAGCTCAGACATCAGCAAAGCCCCCTGTCGCGCATCCTTCTGTATGACTGTTCGTCTATCATCTCAGCGCCACAGTTGATACAGTACTTTTCGCCATCATCGCCCTCTGATCTGGTGCGCTCATGACAGTTGCTGCAGTACTCTTCCGACTTGTAAGATGCAGGAGCATACCAGTAAGCGAGCGGTCTGCCTTCTTTGTTGTGTACCATCTGTTCTGCATCAACCCTTATGTCATCGAACACTATCGGAATCCGTTTCCGCAGCTCTTTCAACAGCGGGATAGCAACCTCTCTCATCTGCGGATGTGCTGCCTTATCGGTTCTCAGTTTCAAAAAGTGCCGCCATTCCCGGTAATTGCCTGTGACGATCAGCTCTGTCTTTACGGAGTTCGGCAGGACAGTTCGGGCTTCCTGTGGTGTTGCACCTTCTTCTAACAGGGTAAAATATACTGATTGTGCATATGTGCAAGCAGCTAACCATGTTATCATATTATAATCTTTTATATCCCAGAAGCAGGGCTCTATGAACGTAAGTTCACTGCCGAACTTGCCCTTCGAGTAGTTGCAGTATCTTGTGCTCTCCTGTGCAAAGCTGAACAGCCTGTGCCTTACTATTTCATGAGATACGCCCCTGTCCACAACAAACTTTACAGACAGTGAGGAATGCTCCAACATAGCCTCATGCCCACTCTTGATAAGCTGCTTGATAAGTGCCTTTGCGCTCTCTCCGTCCTCGGTGATCTTATTTTCTGATTTGTAGCAGGTACGAGCTGCTTTCTCAATGAATTGCAGCTCCTTAACACCACCCTCTGAGATACCAGAAAGTATTTCAGCATACGGTTTAATTATTTTCATTGTTTTTCACCTCAATCAACTTTCCAGCGAGCGTTGCGGTACAGCAAGGACAATAATGTGCATAATCCGTTCCAAATACGCCCGTGAGTTCTTCACATTCGCACTCCATACACTCAAACTCACACCCGCAGTTGTAACATCTGAATAATACTCTGTCTTCGCTTGATATATCACCTTGTTTAATTATTTTCATCGTCTATCCACCTTACTATGTATTTTATGCAATCCTCACAGAGTTCATAGGAGCTCATTGTTTCTACATCAAAACTGTTGACATGCAGTCTTTTACAAAATTGTATTACAGATGCGTATTTTGTAATATCCTGTGTTACTCTCTTACCGCATCTATCACATATTCTTATGATCATTGTTTTTCACCTCATGCACAGAGCCTGTGAGGGCTCTGTGTATCTTATGTTAGTTATACATGAGCCGCGGCCTCGATGATCTTTGAAAGGTTCGCATCTGCACGGGCTCTATAGGCTTCATTCGTTTTGCAGAAATGCGAAAATTCTTCCGCACCTACAAGCTTCTTTGTAGTGATATGCAGGGGTAATGTGTTTTCGGGAAAGCCCTTGACCATTATCGAGTCAGGCAGAAAACACATGAAGTCCATCTGCACAGGCGGATCACCTTCCTGCATTCCCGCATCAAAGATAACACCTTTTGCATCCTCGATCTCAGATGTGATAATGTCGTAAGGATCACCCATAAGCAGGAGATACATCGCACCATGCGAGATAATAAAACTTGCTGCTTCAATAAATCTTTCCACCGGATACTCAGCCCAGGGAGCTTCGCCGCACGCCACCTGAGTTATATCGCCCGTTACATCAAGGTCGGTGAAGCTGTACTCGCCTACTCTCCTTATATCGACAAAGACATCAAGATCGGGCAGGTGGAAGTCGGGCATATAGTCATCTGCGGTTTTTGCAAGATCGCTTGTAACGACATATTTTATGCCTGCAGTCCTAAAGAATTTTTCCCATTTGCTTTTTAATGTTTCCATAAGCCTCTCCTTAAAAAGTTATATTGTTCTTAAAGGTGTTTCCCACTCCCTATTATATATTATACTACTCCCGTTTTTGGTAGTCAAGCAATTTTGATAATTTTTATCAATTATTGTTAAAATTAGCAAATTAACCAAAAACGGGAGCGGATTATTGTGAAGAATAATATTAGTTATTCAACGGTTTTAAATTTATAATGTCGGGCTTTAACTGCTGCATTAACATTTTTAGTTAGTATATAATCAAAGTAATTATCATAGGTCTGATTTGCATCAAAAAATACAATATCTCCAAATTGCTTATTAACTAAAAATTTAAAAAAACCAAGAGATTGTACTTGTGGGTAATGCTCCGGTAATACTGATTCTGGATAGTCTGAAACCACTATCCCCGGTATTGTTTTATTATTTGAGCGTAGTAATGTGAACATTAAAAAGTCTAATTGAGTGCAGCCGCCTGTAAAATCCGTGCAATCCTTACAAAATTTACCGCAGGATCCCTGTGCTTCAGAGGCTGTTTCAGACACCGTTTTACCCAAACATACACTATTATCAAATAATAAACCTCGTGAGCCTTTATCTGCTTTGGGATCGTTTTTTACCAAAACAGATAAAGGATCGCCCATGAGCAAAAGATATAAGCATCGTTTTTTGAGAAAATAATCAGCAGCGTACAAATATTTCTTTATGTCTTGATAAGCCCCAGGCGAATTTTCACAAGTAACTTCAGTCCAATCGCCCTCAATTTTTGTGTAAGTAAAAGAATATTCGCCCGATCTTTTTATCTCTATGAACATTTTTAAATCAGGTAAATAAAAATCAGGTAAATAACTTTGATTTATTTCAGCTAAGGCGATGTAACGCGGCTCGTATGTATATTTAATACCCATTTCATCAAAATACATAGCCCATCTTGCCTCTGTTGCGCTTCTAAAAACAATATCATTATATAATATTGTTTTAGGATCAATTCTTTTGCCCTCTTCCATAATTTCTCTCCTAAAAATCCTCTATGTTTGTTTACTCCTCAAAATCCTCGGGAAAGAATTTGGTGTGTCCGTCAACAAATTCATCCCGCAGCTTCTGATACTCTTCATCGAGATACTTCTTAAACCTCTCAGCTCTGTCGCCCTGGAACCACTTCTGCTTGAAGGCAACTACCGCATCGAAGTAAGGCTTTTCGTCTGTATCTCCGCTCCTGTACCACTCAAGAGTGCGGGCAAGCTCAGAGAGGTCCTTCCACAGTTCATCCAGTTCACGATCCTGCCATTCACCTTCAAGCCGAGTCATCTCAAAGCAAAAATAATCAAAATGTCCGCCGTTCATTTTTATCACTCCTTTACAACAAAATCAAACAAGTATACACCGTAGTCGATGTATTTGTTTATCTCATAATCACCGAGCCCGATGTGCTCGTCTATCCACTCACGGGCATCATTGAGCTCCTCTGTGATATACACCGTCTTATCTGTATCATGGTCGTGTACATAATATACATACGGCATCATTTTATTGCCCAATCAACTCCCCACCGTTCTATGCAGTCACGGAAATCCTCGCAGTCATGCGGATTAACAGAATATATCACATTACCCTTTCTGTCCTTCTCTATTCCGACATGCAGCAGCTCATGATACAGCACACGCTTGATGATTTCTTCTGTTCTGCCTTCGATGTTAGGCTCGAAAAGTGTAATGGTAAAGTCCGCGTCGATCGCCCAACGGTATTTGTCCGGTACTCTCTCACACTGTCCGAGTATACGACCGCCATTATGGTTCTTTGCGCTATCACTTGAGAGATAGATTATAGATACATCCGAATTCTTGATATATGCGAGTTTCGGCTCTGTATCTATGAGCTCTTTAGCCATGAGCTCATATCCGGCATTTTTCCATCTTGTTTCAGTCATTATGATCTCCTTTCTATTCGACCCATATCCTATCAGGTATGTTCAGTAAAAGTCGGTCTAAGTGCTTCCAGTCTTCTGCCTCATAGGCTTTCTCAATGTCCTTTATGGCATCAAGTATGCTGTGGTTTTCGTCTTTCAATACATCTATTGTCGCTTTCAAGTACATATATTTGTACTCGACATTCTGAAAAGCCAGTATACATCCGAGCGTGTGACCTATCTCGATGAGCATTTCTTGTTTTGTTCTGCGCATCACTCTACGGCCTGCTTCTTCATAGGCGAGTCTTTCATCATACTGACACAGACTGAAATAGTCTTCTTCATAGTCATCATAGCCCACCATATTGAAGCGGTTGCCGATCAGGGCGACAGAGCAGTTGTCGAAGTCCCCGGAATCGAAGTTGTAAAACTCATCAACTAAGGTCTCTGCATTTGCATTGAGTTCGGCAAAGGCGAAGCGGAAATCCCACACAGCCTCTTCGTCTCCGCCCAGAGCATCGAGAAGAGTGTCGTCATCATATATGGTCATCGACACATCCGCACACTCATCGCTGATCTCTTGCAAGCGGCTCATGATAGTCTCATATCCAAGCTCGGCAAGAGCAGGGCGCTTGTATCGGAGATTGCGTGATCGCTCGATACGGGCTTTCATCTTTATATCCGCTATACTCATAACTTATAAAATCCCTTATCCTCGCTGCCTTCATTCTTCATACGCTTTTCAAGGCGAGTGAGCTTTCTGTCCATTTCGTGGTTTATTTCTGCTTGTTCTATATTAAAAATCTGCTGCAGCTGATAGAGCATGATATACACATCAGCTATTTCTTCTGTGATGTCGGGAATATACTGTGGCTTGTAGTGCCCCCGCCTCGCCTTGTTCAGGGCTACGGTAAGCTCTGCTGACTCTTCATGATACTGGTCGATCTGATTTTCCCATCCGTACCGGTCTATCGCCTGCTGCATGATCTTCTTTTCATAATCTGTAAACATCATTATTATCCTCAGCACATACAATTCAGATACATTGTCATATCTGCCCACCATACGAAGACTGAATCAGGTACCTCTTCAGCTCTGGGCTTTTCTTTATGTGCTACAAAAGACTTTTTCTTTATTGGTTTCTCTATTGGTTTCTCGTTGTTTGCTTTAATGAGCTTTTCAAGTATAGGTAATGTATTATCACAAATCTGATTTTTTACATCATCAAAGTTCTTTGGTTCGGTGTTTTCAATCCGTGTTTTTAATTCGTTGATAACTCGTTTTGTACTTATTACATCTATTGTATTCGTATCTCTGTAGTGTTCTATCGCTGTCTTATAGTTTTTAAGCAAATCGGGTTTTACGTTATTCAGGCGCTTGATTAACCAATCGGTTAATATCGTTACACTTTGCGCATCATGCGCTTTTTTCTTTATAGCTTTTATACAATCTTCGGGGGAGCTGCTTGTGCATCCTGCCTGAAACAGTACGTCCCATATCCAGTTATCCCGGATAAGCATCTCATAGTCATATATGAGCTTCTGGTCATTTTCGCACAATGCCTTTTCATAGCTTTCGGAAAGTTTATAAAGCATTGTTTCTGCGAGCTTCAGGGCATTTGTTTCCTGTGGCGGCGTGTTTGTATACCCTTTTTCGTGTTTCGGGCAGGATTTGATCTGATAATAGATTTTGTCTTTCCCCAGATAAGTCTTTTTGTGTGAAATAATGAACTCGGCTCCTTCCGGCAGGTTCTCAGTTTTTAATGTATCCGCCCACCCGCACCGCCTGCCATCGCAGGCGTGCGAACAGGTGAAACATACAGAGGCTTTGGTTCTAAATCGCCCCTTCTTTGTTCGTTGTTGTCGCTGCTGCATCTGCATCAATCCTTTCGTGCGCTTGCTCAAGCTGCATCAGCTTTACAATGCTCTCAGGCTCAAAGATAGCCTGCACATCGCCCCACGACAGCGACAGACCTCTTTTGAGAGAAAGGATTTCAAGAGCCTTGAATCTTGATTGCCCCGCGAGCCTTGTTTCAAGAGTGTGCTGAGATAAACCCGTCATTGTGCCCACATATCGCATTACTTCTGTACGGTATTTCTTACGATCCACATCCGTGATGTACGCAAGAGCTTCGGGGTGCCCACCGAGACCCTTCAAGTGATTTATAATGATATCAATCAGCTTTTCTACTGCCATTATTTTTCACCTTCCTTCTTTTCCCTGATTGCAAAATCCGTATCGAGCCTGTCAAAATCTATGTCGTACTTCTGCGACATGAAATTGAGTGCATCGTAATTGCTGATAGTCTTATAATACAAAGTTTTCCTATGATCCAGTCTTACTATATCCTCATAAAATTCTGTGATCTCTTCTTTGCTGCATCCACGCTCGTGAAGGACATAGAGCGCTTCTGCAACAGTCGTTTTCCGTACATTCGCCGCAGCTTCCTTCATTGATCTGTCGATCAACGGCTGTGCTTCTTTATCGATCTGCTCTTTGATTAAGGTTCTTATAAGGTTCTCAGTGGTTTCTTTCTTCAGCTTATTTCTATAAGTGATAGCATTCATGGTTAATCCTTCATATAGTACTGATTTGTAAATCCCGCGGCATTGAGTATAAGACCGTCCCCCCAGTCAGGGAGAATACACATAGCCTTTATCATATCATCAAGTGTGACTTTATCCGGGTCTGCCTCGATGATGATCTCATCGTGGACATGAGCGACTATCTTACAGTCAGGGTTCTTTGATATTCTGAGTATCGCTTCTGTGAGTAAGTCTCTTGCGATGGCTTGTATGATGTTCTCAACAAGTCTCGGACCGTATGTATCAATGTAGTCCCACTGATGAGTAGTACTGTTCACGCCCTCATAGATGATGCTCTTTCCGCCGAAACGGTTTTCCCCGATGCTTGCATTCGGATATATCAGCAGCCTGTCAGAGGGGAGACGTATCAGAAGATTGCCCTTCTGGAACGACATACCGATCTGTGCGTTGACATGCCTTACCTTTGCTTTGCCCTCTATCAGATCAATGGCTGCATTACCTACATTCCACCACAGTTTGACAATATTCGGATTTGCCTCTCTCCAGCTTCGGACGATATTATCAAGTTCGGATTCAGCGAGCCCCATTTCCACAGCACCAAAGGCCTTAAGCGCCCCGACAGAGCCGCCGTAGCCGAGAGCGAGCTCTGCGATCTTTCCCTTTGACCTCAGATGCCCGTTTATACCACCCTTCTCAACCGGGACTTTGAACATCGCCGAAGCAGATGCACAATAGATGTCTCCGCCCTGCTTGAAAACTTCGGTTCTCCACTTCTCCCCTGCGACCCACGCGATCACACGAGCCTCAATAGCGGAAAAGTCTGCGACTATCAGAGTTTTTCCTTCAGGAGCAATTATGGCTGTGCGGATAAGCTCACTGAAGACCTGGGGAAGATTATCATACAGGAGCTCAAGCGTTTCCCTGTCGCCGCTTCTTACAAGTTGTCGAGCGGAATCGAGCTCTTCTAAGTAATTTCTGGGTAAGTTCTGCAGCTGTATATGCCTGCCTGCCCATCTGCCCGTATGCGAACCATAGAACTGGAAGCACCCACGGGCTCTGTGGTCGGGAGCATTAGCTATAAGGTTCTGCATCGCAGTGTATTTTGTGATACTGCTTTTACCGGTCAGCTGTCTCAACTTCAGAACTTCAAGTACTTCAGGATCCTTACAGGTCTTCGACAAGTCGGATACTGTCTTCTTGTCAAGGCTCGTCATGCTGTAACCTTTAGCGGCAAACCACGCTTTGAGCTGCGTGATGCTCTTCGGGTTATCAACATATGTCAGTTCCTTGAAACGCCGGAGATGTTCTGCATCTATATCCTCATTGATCTTTACCAGGCTGCTCACAAGTACTGTGTCTATCAGAGCACCGTTGTCGTTTATCCGCTGATCGGCTGCGTATTCATCCCACAATTTTTCATACCTGATATCAGGCAGAGCATTGTCAATGTCTATCTCTGCTTCTACGTCTCTGATATTGTATTCCTTAAAGGTCTCCCACGCGATTGGGTTTTCTTCAGGATAGCACTCCGGGCGCCTACCCTCTGAGGGTACGCAGAACTTCTTTATCAGCTTTTTGCCTGTGTCTGCAAACTTCTTTCGGTCAATTTTCAAGGCTATGCCTGCGTTCTCCAGTTTCAGGGGCAGTCCGTAGTAAGCGCATTTGACCATAGTACAGCGCCACTGTGCGGGGTCAAGATAAGTGCCTACAGGCATTCCGAGGAAGCGAGAGAGGCATATCCGCTCAAACGCCGCATTGTGCGCGTGCTTCAAGACCTTCGGGTCTGTAAGTACCGCCGTCAATTCATCGGAGAGTTTTTCACCCTCTGCGAGATCAACGACTTCGACAGGTCCTTTGTCGATACTATAGCCGAACAAGAGCACCTGAAAGTCAGGATCCGCAGCATACTCATACACACCATTGTCGATCGGTGTGTTGCTATAGGTTTCAATGTCGATATATAAATTTTCCATATTTACACGTTGTGCTCACGCGCCGGAGCGCGTGAGCTTTTCGGTCATCAGCTGAGCCAGTCTTCATCCTCTGAACCACTGCCGCCGCTGCTTGTATTGCTTTCGGTCATGATGTCATCGTATCCGCCGAGATCGAGACCTGCTGTGTCATCATTGAAGTCATCCGCTGCTCTTGTCCTGCCTCCAAGCGGTGTACCGTCTGCAAGCTTCTGCACATTGTTCAGGCCTACGCCTATGCCCTTGTTTCCGCTTGTGTTGTAAGCATAGAAGTTGATAGAGGCACGACAGATACAGCCGCTGTAGAAGTCCCTTGCTTCGTCTATGATCGCCTGTCCGTTCCTGTCAACTACTTCGGGCTTTGTCTTCGTCTTTGCATTGAGGAAGTACCTGCCCTTGTATACAGGATCATCAGCCCTTTCCTCATCGCCATCTCTAAGAGGTATCTTGATCCTCTTGAGGTCTGCGTTTCCGAGGGTCTGAGCGCCGTTGTCATAGGCATTTTTGATAGCCTCTTTGATAGCGCTCACTGTCTTCGTGTCGCTCTTGTTGATAACGAGCTGGATGCTGTAAGCGGGCTCACTGTTGTTGTAGCTCTCGGGCTCTGCTGTGTGGACATATGATGCTATGCAAGCACCTGTAACAACCTTTGTGTTCTTCTTTTCTGCCATGATAATACTCCTTTACTGGTTCCATGTTTCCATGTTAGATTTCTATATCATCTACAGGGGCTGCGAAGTCCTCTGCAGCTGATGACTTAAGATCAGACGGGCTTATCTCGTCCCGCTTATCAGAGCGAGGTACAAGCGTAGGCTTGCCCTCAGGTTTCATTACATACTGCCCACAGGCTTCGTTAAATGCCTTTTTGCCCATGAGCTTTTCGAGTTCGGTCAGGGTCTTAAGCTCCTGCGGTTTCCAGGGATCCTTCCCCTGCTCGATAAATACCTTTGCGACCTCATCGGGCTTGACTATCTTACGGACGGAACGACCCCGAACAAGCTTAAACTCGTTCCACTGGTAGCCCTCAAGGGCTTTCTTTTCCATATAAGCCTGTAGCCCTTCAAGCCAGTCCTTCAGATCGGATGCTTTCTTAACGACTTCCTCGACTTCAAGGTCTGAGAGCTCCGGCGGATTCCTGAAATCATACCTTGCGAGCTCAAGATTCGCTTCGGCTCTCGCTCTGCACATCGTTTTCGCTTTGCAGAAACGGCAGTGCTCACCTGCCTTGTAAGTACAGTTATCAGAAAGAATAGCATCAACAGCGGGTTTCAGCTTTGTTTCCGCCCAGCTCATGAGGTCTTCATAAGTAAGACCCCAGGCGCTTATGTTATGAAGACGAGGCTGGAAGATAGTGAGCTGTATTGTCCTTATCTCGTCATATAAGAACTCCAGAGCATCAATAGCTCCGAGGGCGTAACACATTAACTGAGAGTTCTCAGTTGCATCGACCTCAACACCTTTGCCGTACTTGAAGTCAATGATGTGCATAACACCTTCCGAACAAATGATGCAGTCCGCGGTTCCAAAACCGCCCGGCATCCATCTGTCAAGGTCAAGCCTGTTTTCGATGAAGATCATCGGGTCCTTTGCGTGCTTAAAGCTGTCTACCACAAAATTACAGTACTCGGTGCAGCATTCTTCCATCTCCGCATCATAATACGGAGACTTTGTAGGGTCTTCATCGGGTAAGTCCTTGATATGGATATCCATATCGTGAAAGGCTTTGAGTACCTTATATTCACAGAGGCTGTGAGCCGCCGTGCCTTCCTCTGCAAATGAGGATGTAGTGTCGGCGAGCTCTGCATTGAGTTTCGCAGAGGCTGTACATTCAAGCCACCTATGTGAGCCTGAGGGTGTGAAAAGTTTCGCATGTGTGTCAGGCATACTCTCTCACCCCTTCAAGTACTTCTGCGCCTCGGTGTAAGCCGCTGCGATCTTTGCTTCATCCTGCTGCAGATCGGAGAGCTTGACCGCTCCCTGGTTCTTGAGGATCGTCTTTGCCTCTGCCTTGAGCCCGTTTGTGCTCATATCAGCAAGGGCTTTGCGGAGCTGCTCAAAGGTGATCTTCTCAACCTTCTTGCTGATCTCCTCGACCTTCGGCTGTTCTTCCGGTGTCGGATCAGGGCAGCCCTGCTCAAAATCGGTGTTCCATATCTTCTGTTCCTGCTCTGCTATCCTGATGAGCTCTGCACCGCAGGCGGCGAGAGCCTTACCTATCTCTGCAAGTGCGGAGATATTAAGAGTATTGACTTTCTGTTCCATGTTTCCCATTATTCCTTGCTTCCTTCCTCTTTTTCAATAGATCTGATGTTTCCCTCGAAGCCCGATATATAGGAGATGTCCCCCATTCTGCGGGCTTTCCTGTTGAGCTCACGAGTATCAACTACGAACTCAACTATGTTCTTTCTGCCGTTCCCGCTGTCGTAGTACTGATGTTTACTATCAGTATGTCTGTCGGCCTTAAAGTCGCCGACGACTGCGGTAAAACTCTCCTCGGTATCAAGCGTTATCTTAAAACGCTCGCCAATGTACTCGGCATAATAGGTACCGAGGGCGATGACATAGTCATCATTCAGACGGCGAAGCCCTTCGTCATCAGTCCAGCACTTCTGCTGAAGCTGGTACTGAGCCGATCGGGTATTAGTAATCGCCCTATACGACATATAGCTTTTGAAAGCCGTATCGCCGCTCGGTATCTCAAATTCGGGCTTTTCCACTTTGATGACCTTCTCTGTAGACTTGACTTTTACTGCTTCATGAGCCTCGATCTGTTCTGTGTGGGCTCTTTCATAGTCCCTTTTAATCACAACAACCGTTGACACTGCTGCGACTATTATGCAGAATACCACAATCGTTATTGCCGATATGCGATACAGGACTTTATCCTTCCTTGTTTTCCCCGTTAGCACTTTCTCACCACCTTTCTGTTAATGTCTTATCAGATAATTGCTCAGGTCGATCATCAGTGCCTTAAGGCTATCAGCTGTGACACAGATGCACCTTGAGCAGTTATTTGTGTAAATCACACGAATGAACTCCTCATTAAAGTCCACATAGTATTCTATCTTCCAGATTTCCGGAAAATAGTCGTATATAGTCTCTGCGAGGCTTGCTATAAAAGCTTCCTTCTTCTTCTGTTCCTCTGTCATATGATCACTTCCTCATCATCGTCTTCCTCATCATACACATCATCGAATTCCTCGTCACTGTCCCAGTCAAGCCATTCACACAGCCTTTCAAGATTTGCACTCATACTGCCGTATCTCCTCTCTGCTGATGGAACTCGATGAGAAGCTTTGTGATCTTCTCAACATCGTCCCTGGTAAGGTCCGCCATATTGATTCGCCTCTCGGCGAAGAAGGCTCTGAGGTCGAGATCGTGATTGATCCTCTCGATGATCTCAGGAACTGTGTTGCGCTCGTGGTCGCAGTACATCTGCAGACCGTTGAGCTTCTGCTTAAGTACCCCATGCTCATCGAGGTACTTATAGTTGATGGCTCTGATGATACCGTCCTTGGATTCCTTTACAATAACGAAGTCCTCACCACGATAGTGGTATTTGCGGACTAAAGTTGTGATCTTGTTCGCCATAAGCATACTCCTTTACCTTGTAACCTTGATACCTTGTTTCCTTGCTTTTCGGAGAAATTCATATCTAACAGACCCTAACCCGTCACAGCTTCTTTGAGAGCCACTCAAAGTCGTTCCTCATTATGCTGCAATTTACGGCTACTTGCTACCTTTCGAGACTTTTCCATTTCAGGCTGTCGTCCTTCGCCGGCCTCAATCGTAGTTGATATGAATTTGTTCGCACCTCTTAGGCGCAATTATAGTATACATCATATCTAACTGTATGTCAAGCAATTTTGCACAATTTAATCATTTTTTATCAAAAATAGCAATTTAAACAAAAATAAAAGCGGGTTTTTATACAATTTTCCAGTTGCGAAAATCAACCATAACTGATATACTATAATTACCCACCTTATTTGTTTTCTAAGGAAGTGATAATATGGACAACACAGCAGTATATAGTATATGTGTGGCACGCTCCTACAACTCAAAATCATGGAGACAGAAAAAAGCCACATGGGTGGAACTCGTTGAAAAGTTCAAGGATGTTAAACGCACTCCTGAAGAACTCGCAGACTATTTCCGCATGACGAGTGATGAAAGAACAGCTATAAAGAACAGCGCAGGAGCCTTTGTCGGCGGCAGGCTCAATGGTACGATACGAAGCAACTCAACACTTGAAAGCAGGTCGCTGCTTACACTGGACATCGACTCTGCAACTCCGGAACAGGCGGAAGAGTTCAGGAGCATAGCCGAGAAGTACACAGGCTGCATATACACAACTCACTCGCACACAGCAAGGAGCCCCCGCTTCCGGTACGTTGCTCCTCTGAGCCGTGAAGTGACGGCTTCCGAGTATGTTGCTATATGTGAGTATCTGATCAACACAGTCTTTGATGCAGAATACGTTGATCTCTGTTCTACCCGTCCTGCGCAGCTCATGTTCTTCCCCACTGCGTCAAAGGATGGTGTTTTCGGCTGCAAGGACTTCACAGGCGATATTTTTGACGCTGATAAGATTCTTGCCGAAGCAAAGAACGACAATCAGTGGAAATGGGAAGACAAGGCAGAAGCACTCGCGGCGAAACAGGCGAATCCGTATGAGAAGGACGGGATCATAGGCGAGTTCTGCCGTGCATTCTCGATCGTTGATGTGCTCACCGATCCGGAGCTCCTGGGCAACCAGTACGAAGCGACCACCAACCCGAAGAGGTTCCTGCTCAAGGGTTCACATTCTGTTCCCGGTGTCATCGTATATCCGTATAAGGGAGCGGACGGCAGTATCATCGAAGATGCTTTCATGTACTCCCACCATGCGAAGGACCCGACCTGCAATACCCTTTGTAATGCGTTCGATGCGTACAGGCTTCACAAATTCGGAGACCTGGAGACCGAAGAAAGTCTGAAAAAGGCCATAAAAGGTATCAGGGATATGCCGAAGATGCAGGAAGCCTTGAAAGCTCTGCGTAAAAAGCAGATGGAAAAGGACTTTGCAGACGATGAGGACATAGACCTGAGCGGCTATGATGCGCAGGAGCCGAAAGCCGAGACGGCATCTGCGCAGGAGCCTGAGAGAAAAAACACAAAGCATCTTGATATAGTTTTCGAGATAAACGAAAAACTCGTAAAAAGAGGGCAGAATGACCCCCGACCTGCTAATATCAAGTCAAATTTCGACAGGATTCTGCTTGAAGATCCTGTTTTCAGCGGACTTCGTAAAAATCTTTTTCTTGACCGCATCGAGATAGAGGGAAAGTTGCCCTGGAGAAATAAGGAAATGCAGCGCAGATATGGAAGTGTCTGGTGCGACTCTGATCTTGTCGCTGCTCTGTCTTACATTGCAAGATACTACGGGGATATGCACAACAAGCAGATGCTCGAAGACAGCATACAGACTGTGGCCGACAAAAGAGCTTTTCACCCGATTGTTGAGAAGCTTTCACAGCTCCCTGCGTGGGACGGCGTAAAAAGAGCTGAAAGCATCTTTATAGATTATCTCGGCGCAGAGGACAGCGCTTACACAAGAGCCGTCACGATGAAGACCCTGCAGGCTCTTGTCGAAAGAGTAAAAAGACCGGGGTGCAAGTATGACTATATGATAATCCTTGATGGTGGACAGGGTATAGGTAAAACGACCATGTTCGACCGTCTGAGCCTCGGATACCACACCGATACACTCTCTCTCCGCGATATGGATAATCTGCAGAAAGCCTATGAGCAGACACAGGGCGCATGGATCGTTGAGGTCTCAGAGCTTGCAGGTGCCAAAAAAGCCGAAGTCGAGTTCATAAAGGCTTTTGTATCAAGACGAGAAGATAAGTGCCGCAAGGCTTATGGGCATTATGTAGATATAAGCCCCCGACAGTTTGTGCTTGTCGGTACGACTAATGAGACAAGCGACTACCTCAGAGACCCTACAGGCAACAGGCGTTTCTATCCTGTACATTGTGCAGGCATGGCAGGCGAAGATGGCAAAGTTGATATATATTATGCTTACAAGCACTTTACAAAAGATGTGGTAGACCAGGTATGGGCAGAAGTGCTCCAGAGCCTGAAGGACGAGACTTTCAGCGCGGAACTTCCTGCGGATCTGAAATCTGAGGCAGAGAGCAGACAGGCAGAAATGGCAGAGAAGGACGACCGCCTTGAGCTCGTACAGAAGTATGTTGATATGCTCGTTCCGGCTGACTGGTACAGCAGCTATGATGAGGATCAGAAGCGCCAGTATACGCAGCGTTATCTGCGTGATACACTGGATGAAAATGACGACATGGGCACCGAGCCTCTGAAATATATTACTCCTTTACATCTTTGGCAGTATGTGTTTGAACAGCCTGCTGTCAAATTAGACAATTTTCAGACACGAGCTATGGGCAAACTGCTTAAACAATGTGATTTGATAAGTAAGGTCGTAAAGGACCCGAAAACGAAAAAAAGTGTCAGAGGCTGGATGAAATCTTGACAATATGCACAAAAAGTCGTATCTGTTTATAGTGTAAATATTGACTTTAACAAAGAATGAACAATTATTAATAAATGAAAATCGGGCTTTTTTGGCCTAAAAAGTTGTCAATAGTTCGGGCAAGGTCTACAAACTGAATTGCGATAATACGCATTAACACTTGATTTGTTATTCTGATTTTTAGCAGATTGTAAAAATATTAAATAGAATTTTAGAGAATAACAGATAAATTTTTAAATCAGATTTTAAAAAAACTGTAACACCGTATGAATAAAGGGTTTTTTGAGTTTATGAACAAACTTTTAAAAACTCTGAGGCAAGACAGATTTCTGATTGAAAATTCTAAGTTTTAAAAAATTATATTATTTGTGTTTTTCAAGTCTACAATAAAAGGTTTTCAGTGTTAATGCGTATACAAGCCATTTTTTAAAGTTCATATTTGTATTGGGTTACTAAGTAGTTACTGTCAAGTTACGAATTTTTGTAACTGAAAATTTCTTTTATTATTGCGGGTTTACGTTATAGGTTACTATAGTTACAATAATATATTATATTATATTATATTATATTATATATATAAGAGAATTATTGTATATATATAAGCATATATAAGTTATATATAAAGAGAAAATGTGTGTAACCGTGTAAATCTGTGGAATAATGTCAAAAATCATTGATGTGATGCGGGTTTAAAGGCTTTTATTAGTTTTGTACCCACCAAGAGGAACGAAAATGGGAAAAAGCGAAGCCTATGTTGAGACTTATCTTGTAAAGCAGACAAAGCGCCTCGGCGGCAAAGCTATCAAATTGACTTGTCCCGGGGCGGCGGGGATCCCTGACAGGCTCATCCTTCTCCCGGGCGGTCGGCTATGTTTCTGTGAAACAAAGGCGCAGGATGAGAAAGCCCGGCCTTTACAGCTTTACTGGCATGAGCAGCTGAGGCGATTGGGTTTCAGCGTATATGTATGCGACAACAGGCTTAAAGTGGATATGATGTTGTCGGCGGAAGGTGGTGATTTTGATGAGGTTCATTCCACATGAATACCAGAAGTATGCGATAGATTTTCTTGAAAAGCATCCGAGAGCTGTGCTTATGTTGGATATGGGTCT
>Ga0265298_10004983_pt1 | contig 16805 bp, 15 predicted proteins | sample AusTroGonzalo_MG_3_FD_193486 | JGI IMG/M metagenome (GOLD analysis project Ga0265298, IMG submission 193486) | Bovine rumen microbial communities from tropical cattle in Woodstock, Queensland, Australia - Gonzalo_01 | ecosystem: Host-associated > Mammals > Digestive system > Stomach > Rumen ... | reverse complement strand
GGAAGTTCATGGATGAGGATATCGGGCCTTATGGTATCGACTATCTCCTTGCAGCGGGGATCGGAGAACGGGAGGTGCTGGTCCAGCGTGTTGATGTGGTGGTAGACCCCCTGTATGAACTCGGTGACTGGGCCGCTCTCGTATAGCTTCTCCTCGAAGGTCTCCCTGTATCTGCCGGATGCGCTGTAATGGAAGTGCATTGCACTGATGGAATCGATGAGGTCCCTGCTGTACCCGTCGAAGACCTTGAGCAGGGCGTCTATGCCCTCCTGTTGGCTGTATACGGGCAGGGTGTTCATCAAATGGCCCGTATCGAGGCATATGCCCCAGTTCTCGAACTCGATGTGCTTCTCCAAGAGCCTGTAATCGGAATCGTCCTTGAGTCTCAGTCCGGGCCACCACAGGTTCTCGAAAACCAGTTTGAACGGCGGCTCTCCGCTCTGGAATCCGGAGACGGCGGAGTTGATCATCTCGCAGAACTTCAGAAGGACCTCCCTGCAATCCCCGCGGTATGTGCGCCTGCAAAGGTCTGGAATCTCGACGTTGCATGCGTGTATGACGCCGTGGGCGGGGTTCAGTGGGGCGGCGTAGCCGATCATGTTCCTGACCGTCTCGATGACGCCCTCCCTGTCCTGGCCGTACATGTAGTATTTGGCGAAGTCGGCCGACATCTCGTAGGGATGGCCGTCCCAAGCTGCGATCCAATCCGTGGAATAGGGGAGATGAACCGATACGGTGTACTGTTTGAACACCGGGTCAATGGGCTGATGCGAGGTCAGGACCTCCAACCCGTCACACCTGACCTCGCGGAACAACGCTGGAAGGTCTGAGGACAGGTCGTCGAGGTCCTGGTATACCGAGTAGCTGAAGAGGTGCCGCATCAGAACAGTTCTAGGGCGGCGGAGACAGCTGCCACTACGGCGGTCTGCTTGGTGTTACCGCCGCCGATGATCAACGCGTCGTCTGGCTTCATGCCGTACTCTTCGCGTATCTTCTTGGCAACCTCGGGTCTCTCGGCGTCGAGGTTCCAGTCGGGAGGAATGCAGAGGTTCCCGTCCCTGTAGACGATGGTGGTGCAACCTTCAGCTCCGACCTTTATGCCCGCATCCCTCTGCTCCATACCGTTGTTGACCTTGCTGGCCACGCCTTTGACGATAACCCCCTGCTGCTCTGATCCGATGACGGAGCCCTCGAGGAAGATGTCTACAGGCTGGATAGGTATCTGGTCCAAGAACGATTGGCCGGCCTTGGTGATGATGATACCGGTCTGCTTGATCGATATGTAGTCCCAATCGGACAGGGTGTCCAGGATCCTGCGCATGCTGCCTTCGCCTATCCCGACCTCGTCGGCCAGCCTCTTGCGGCCTATGCGCTTTCCGTTGGACAGCAGGTACATGGTCCAGTAGACGTTGGCGTCGTTGAATCTGAACATGGGCCCGAATTGTGGGGCATCGATAATCTTCAGTTAAACCACCTCGTTAGTTGGATGGGTTTGGCAATATATAAAAAAAACTTTCAAAAGGGGCCGTAGGCCCCTTAAAAATGGTTACAGTTGCCTGGGTATCAGAAGGTTTTGACCTTTCCGTTGATGATCATGTTGGAGACCTTGTCGACGTTGTCGAGCCAATCGTAGGCGATGGCATCGGCCTCCTTCGCCCAGGTGCTGAACTTGGGGTTCTTCTCGGCGTCGGGCAGGACTATCTGCACGGAGCAGTTCAAGGGCTGGGATACGGGCTTTCCGATCTGCGAGAGGATCCTGACCCTGATCTCGGCCTCGTTCGTGACCTTCTTCGCGACATCCTCGGCGATGAGCTTGGACATGACGTTGTAGATCTTTCCGATGTGGGTGATGGGGTTCTTTCCGGAGGTGGCCTCCATGGACATGGGCCTGTAGGGTGTGATCAGACCGTTGCACCTGTTACCCCTGCCGACGGATCCGTCGTCTCCCATCTCCTGGGAGAGCCCGGTACATGTCAGGTAGTAGACGCCCCTCTTGTAGTTGTCACCGGTGTTGATGTCAAGCTTGAAATCGACGTCCTCGTTGCCGATGATCTTCAGTGCATTGTCGGTGACGAGTCCGTACATCTCCTCGATTGCAGACTGGTAGTGGGTCGCGTCGGGGATGTACTTGTCGACCATCGCGCATGCGACTGTCATCGTTACCTTCTTGCCGATCCTGGAGCTCATGACCTTGACATCCTGTCCGGTCTCGGGCAGCTTCTTCTTCATGGCTCCGTTTATGTACTTCTCGGTCTCGAGGGTGAGCTTGTCGGTGATGGAGTAGGGTGCGTATCCGACTCCGAAGGAAGTGTCGTTGGCGAGGACTCCGGATGTCTTGTAGACCCCGGTGAGGTCGTCGGAACCCATTCCGATCTTCGCATCGAGGATCACTTCGGAATCGACGTCGAGGTTGGGGAATGTCTTCTTCAGGTATTTGCGAGCCGCCTCGAGGGCTGTGGGTTTACAGGGCAGGTCCTTTACGAGCTTTCCGTCGTCGACATAAGTGGTGGCACGTCCGACAAGGAGCATGTATACGGGGTCGATGATGTGACCGCCGCCGAACTTGGGTGCTGCGGAACCCGCTGCCAGCTGAGTCTCGTCGGTGTTGTGGTGGAGGACGTGTCCTACCTCTTTGATGTACATCTTGCACAGGGCCCTGGATACTTCCTCTCCGAGCGCGTCGGCGACGGAATCGGGGTGTCCGATTCCTTTCCTCTCGACGATCTCGACTTTCTTCATGGGTGCGGGGATCTCGTTGAGACCCTCTACGTAGATGTTTTTGGACTTTTTAGCCATGAAAATCGCAATATTTTCCTATTTATATAATTTACTAACAATAATATTCATATAGGAATATTACCTTAGTCGCGCATGAAGTTCCCCCCGGCCACGGATATCAGGAAGATCAGGGTGGGCATGGACGTCACCCAGATGGAGCTAGCTTCTAGGTCCGGCATCAGCCAGGGCACCATAGCCAAGATCGAACGCGGCAAAATATCAGCGAGTTACGAGACAGTGGTCAAACTGTTCGAGACCCTGGATACTATGCAGCAGGATATCGGTAAAGGGCTGACGGCCTCGGATGTATGCTCCAAGGGGGTGGTGTCCATTCAGAGTACCTCGTCGATCCAGGAGGCCTCCGCATTCATGAGACAGAAGGGATACTCACAACTGCCAGTTTTCTCGGAGGATACCCCAGTGGGTAGCATATCAGAAAGGGGTATATTCGAGCTCATAAGCCGTGAGAAATCGCTTGAGAAGGTCAACAGCAAGACCGTCTCAGAGGTCATGGGGGAGTCCTTCCCGGTGGTTTCCGATAATACCCCTGTGGGTACGGTCGCAGGATTGATGAACAGTTACAACGCGATACTCGTGTCCAAGAAGGGATCGATAATCGGGATAATCACCAGCGCGGATATGCTCAAGCTGATCTGAGCATATTTGATTATTACAGTATAATAGGGAATCAATTCTTGAGGATCAGGGAATCGGTCCTCACTTCGTAGAGCTGCATATCCTTCGCGGCGAAACTGCTGGGGAAGACAGATCTGGCCTCATCCACGACCAGGGACAGGTCGTCGTATCTGTTGCTCACGTGAGTCAAAATGAGATTGGATGCGTTGCATTCCCTGGCGACCTCTGCCGCCTGCAGCGCCGTGGAATGCCAATGCTCCTTGGCAAGTTCCGTCTCGGAGGACATGTAGGTGCATTCGTGGATCAGGAGGGACACATCCCTGGAGCCGTCGATGACCGATTGACACCGGACGGTATCCCCGGTATAGGAGATGGATGCCCCTTTGATCGGTGCTCCGACCACCTGGTTGGGATCGACGCCGTTGACTGACTCACCGTTCTTCAGTCTCGCCATGTCCGGGCCGTCCTTTATCCCCAGTGAAAGGGCCTTCTGGCGGTCCAGTTTTCCGGGACGGTCGGCCTCTTTGATGACATAACCCACCGAGGGTATGTTGTGTTCCGTAGGATAGACCGATATCGTGGTGCTGCCCGACTCGATCCTCTCTCCTCCGGAGACTTCGATAACCTCTAAGGGGTAAACGGTATCCCCTTCGGTGGCCTTCATGAACGCATCGACACAGTTTCTGATGCCCGGTGGGCCGTACACGGTGACTGGATCCCTCCTTCCGGAGAGGCTCATGGTCTGAAGAAGTCCGGGGAGGCCGAACACATGGTCCCCGTGGAGATGGGTTATCAGGATGGTCCTGATCTTCATGAACGAGAACGGGGAGACCATAATCTGTCTTTGGGATCCCTCCCCGCAGTCCATCAGGATTATGTCGGAGCCGCTCCTCACGGCGATGCATGAAGTCGCCTTATCCCTGGAGGGGACGCTGGCGCCTGTGCCCAGGAAGAGCAGTTCCAACATGTTACCTTCTCAATCGTAGATCGAATTGAGTTCCCTGTCGGTCTTGGTCTGCTTCTTGAACTCCTTGTAGTGTTCCTTGCACAGGTGCACGTTGCGGAGATCGCTGCTCTTGAGACTCAACTGGGATTTGGCGACCTGTTTGATGTTGAATGACCTCTCAGCATCGTTGTCGCATCCTGCCACGTCGCATTTGGCTGCGGCTGTGTTATGCTTAGCTAGTGCCATGTATGGGATATTGGAATTCTGGACTAATAAACTGTTGTTACCCGTTTTGCGGACAATTTCTCAAAGGAACCATATGATAAGGTAAAACTGCCGTAGCGATTACCTTATATCTTCTAGGCATACGGAGATGCATGACCATCGTATCCCCGTCGATGCTATCGGCGGATTTCTCGAGGCTCGGAGAGGAGCTGGTCCGCGTGGAGAAGGCAGGTGCAGACTGGGCGCATCTCGATGTGATGGACGGTGCTTTCGTCCCAAACATCACATTCGGCCCCCCGGTCATCAAGGCCATCAGGAACCTGTCGAAGATAACCTTCGATGCACACCTCATGATCGAGGACCCCATACGCTACATCGATGAATTCGCGGATGCAGGATGCGATCTGATTACGGTCCACTGCGAGGCCCGCGGGGATATCCACGGTGCCATCGCCAAGATAAGGGAGAAGGGACTGAAACCGGGGATCTCCATCAACCCCGAGACCGACGTCACGGAACTGGAGGAATTCCTTCCGGAGGTCGACCTGGTATTGGTGATGACGGTCCATCCCGGTTTCGGAGGGCAGTCGTTCATAGCGGACTGCGTCCCGAAGATCACATGGGTGAAAGAGTGGGCAAAGAAGAACGGCAGGGAGATACTCGTCTCCGTCGACGGAGGAGTCAACGGAGAGACCTCGAAGCAGTGCTTGGAGGCGGGAGCGGACATCCTCGTCGCCGGCTCCTATCTGTTCAAGATGAAGGACATGTCCCCGGCCATAGCCGAGTGGCATAGCGCATGAGGTGTTCGGATGGGAGTAAATCTATCGCCCATAGTGACGGCCAAGGAGATCAAGCTCGACGACCTTCGCGGGAAGACGGTGGCCATAGACGCGTACAACACCATCTTCCAGTTCCTGTCCATAATAAGGCAGCCCGATGGGAAACCGCTGATGGACGCCGAAGGCAGGGTCACCTCGCATCTATCGGGGATCCTGTACCGCACGGCGAACCTGATCGAAGCGGGTATAGAGCCGTCCTTCGTATTCGACGGAAAACCCAACGAACTGAAGGCGGGCACCATAGAAGAGAGGATCGCCAGGAGGGAGAAGGCCAAGCAGGAGTACGAGGCAGCCCTTGCGGAAGGCGATATGAAGAAGGCGTTCTCCAAGGCGCAGCAGACCGCAAGGATGACCCCGGAGATCCTGGAGACCAGCAAGAGGCTGATAACCCTTATGGGACTGCCGGTCGTCCAGGCGCCCAGCGACGGTGAGGCCCAGGCCGCATACATGTGCGGCAAGGGCGATGTATACGCCGCCGCATCCCAGGATTTCGACTCCATCCTGTTCGGGGCACCTCTGCTCGTGAGGAACCTGACGATATCTGGGAGGCGCAAGGTCCCGGGGAAGCAGATCTATAAGGATGTAAACACGGAGATCATCGACTCCGAGGAGATGCTGAAGTCCCTCGGGGTCACTAGGGAGCAGTTGGTGGACGTCTGCATGATGATCGGAACGGATTTCAACACCGGCGTCAACGGCATCGGTCCGAAGAAGGGGTTGAAGCTCATCCAGAAGCATGGCAGTCTGGAGAAGGTGATGGAGGAGACCGACATCGACATCCCGGAGTACGAGGAGGTCAGGGAGATTTTCCTCAACGGGCCGAGGTCCGACGACTACAGCGTCAAGATCGGCGACATCGACAAGGAGGGCGTCCTGGACCTCATGACGGAGTACGGTTTCTCCGAGGACAGGGTCAACAATGTGATCAACAAGATCGAGGCCGCCCGCAAGGCGGAATCCATACGGAAGAAGCAGAAGTCCCTGGATGCCTGGTTCTGATGATAGATTCCCATCTGCACGGCATAGAGGGGGTACCCGACAACTACTCGGATTACGGGGAGCTCACGCGCATGGTGTCATGCGTGGCAAAGGCCGATGAATGGGATAGGCAGATGGCGATACGGGAACCGAGGATGATCAAGTCCTACGGCGTCCATCCATGGTATGCCGAGGATTGGACCCTGGAGAACAAGAAGCGTCTCTTCGACATACTGCAGAACGACCCTGATGCGCAGATAGGCGAGATAGGCATGGACAACAAGAGGGGGCAGATTCTCGGTCAGACCATGATTTTCATACAGCAGCTGGACATGGCGGAGTATTTCAACCGCGTAGTGTCGGTGCATGACATCGGCTGCGAGAAGATGGTTCTGGATGCGTTGAAAGGGAGGAAGCTGAGGGCCGTGATACTCCATTCCTACGGATCCGACAGTTACGTCAAACCCTATTCGGAGCTGGAGTGCTACTTCTCGATCTCCCCCAGGATACTTTCCAGGTCGGACATGAGGGTCAAGAGGCTAATCGACGCGCTGCCCTCGGACAGGATCCTTCTTGAGACGGACTCCCCCAACTGCGGGAAGGAATTCGGCGGCATGAGGGATTTCGCCGAGAGGCTGGGAAGGATAGTCGGAAGGTCAGCGGACGAACTGATGTCCACAGCTGAGGAGAACCTCGGGAGGATATTCCCATGAGCGGCATGTCGCAGAGGACCGGATTGATCATCGGCGAGGACGGCATACAGAGACTGAAGGAGGCCTCCGTCCTCCTGGTGGGGTGCGGAGCGGTGGGCGGCTACGCACTGGAGGGATTGGTCCGTGCAGGTATAGGGAGGATCAGGGTGGTCGACCACGATGTCTTCTCGGAGAGCAACATGAACCGTCAGATCCTAGCCACCACAGACACCCTCGGAAGACCGAAGGTGGAGGTCGCGTGCGAGAGGGCCAGGAGCATCAATCCCGATATCGTCATAGAGGGGATGGATACGCTCGTCACCGAGGCGACCGTACCTGCCATCCTGGACGGCGAATTCGATCTGGTGGTGGATGCGATAGACACCCTCCGCAACAAGACCGCCCTGCTCTTGGAGCTGTGCGACAGGGGGATGGTCACATTCTCCTCTATGGGTGCAGCGTTGCATATGGATACGCAGGCAGTCAGGGTCGCTCCGATAATGAAGACGGACACGTGCCCGTTGGCGGCATCGCTGAGGAAGTCCCTCAGAGGGAAGGACGCATCACGGATAACCGCAGTCTACTCTACCGAGCCGCCGGTGGTGAAGCCTTCCGAGAGGGACGACCACGGTAAGAGCGTCCTCGGATCGCTGCCGACGGTCCCCGCCGTCTTCGGTATGACACTGGCCAACGAGGCCATCAGGTACATCTGCTCCAGGCAGACGTTATAAGGATCGCATTCTGAACGAGGAATAATCGAATTTGTGCTCGGGACAGTTCTCCTGACACCTCTGGCAGCTGGTGCCGAGGCAGTGCCCGGTGCGTATAGAGAACTTGCCGTCGGAGTAGGACAGTGCCTTCTCCGGACATCCCCTCACGCATTTCCCGCAGGCCGAGCATTCCCATTGGGAGGTCATCACCGGTGACAGGTCCAGGATGTCGAGGGACTCCCCCATGTCGTGGATGTCCGTCTCGTAGAGCTTGGTGATCTCGGTAGGGGTCTCCCTGTCGAGATATCCTTCGACGGCATAGCGCTCCAGTCCGCGTCTGTAGCGGTTCAGGGGCATCCCGTCGTTCCAGTATCCGAACTCGTAGGTGTACAGGTCGCGGAAGGTGTCGCACGAGGCGAACATTATGTGGTCCGTGACCAGTTTCTTGCGCAGATCCTCCAGACCCTTCAGGAGATCCGGGTCGAACGCCAGGTCCTTGGCGAGCTCCAAAGAGGTGTTGCCTACCTGGAAGACCTTGATGCTGTCCGGAGGGACCAGTCCCACGGCCTTCGCCTTCACAGGGTCCACATAGGTGCCCGATGCTCCGGCCATGTACATCGTCTTGATCTCACGGGGGTCCACTCCCGCCTGTATCATCAGCGTCAGGTGTCCGGCGCGGATGGCACCGAGCGCCTTCCCGGCCTCCCTGTAGTCCTGGGTGGTGAACCTGATTCCGCGGGTGATGCGGACGGCATCGTTCCTGATCCTCGCATCCTCGACACGTTCGTCCTTCTGGCAGGCGTATACAAGCGCGACCACTCCGGTACCGGTGATCCCTGACGGGGTGGCGCCCTCCATGCGCGATATGTCGCTGCGGATGTTGAGCACCGGACCCTCCTGGGGTATCAGCCTCTCGTCCAGCACCTTGGACCTCCATCCCGACGGTATGCGTTCCAGATCGCTGAGTGCGCCCGGTCCGGCTATCATGCCGTTGCCGATCTGCTGTCCCTCCATCGCCGGTCCCGCCGCGGCCGAACCGGTGTAGATCTTATCGCCGACCTTGAGGGCCATCTCTGCGTTGGTACCGTAGTCGGTGACCATGCAGTAGTCGTCATCCAGGAATCCGGATTTGAGCATCATCGCCAGGGCGTCCGCTCCGATCTCGTGTCTCACGGCCGGAGGGATGATGACCTCCACGCCGGGCATCCCCAAAAACTCCCCGTCGGCGATATGCCCTGCGCGGTCCTTCTTCTCTATCCCTTCGATCTTCAGTTTGTTCTCGCCGGCGTACGCCAGGTCACGGATGTCGATGCCCTCGAACAACGACAGCTGTATCGGATTCCCGCAGACCGCTATGCGTTCCGGTTCCTCCGGCGACAGCCTGGATATGATCTGCTTGGCCGCATCAGTGAGGACTTGATGGGCCAGATCCTGACCGTATTGGATGGCAAACGACATGTGGTCCATAACGTTGCAACCAGGTATCGGATTCCTGGTGGTTATGCACGTTCTGACCACTTTCCGGGAGTCCAGGTCCAGTAGCTGGCCCCTTATCCCGCTGGTCCCGATGTCCAGAGCTATCGCGTATCTTGTCATGTCCGAGGGTTAATGGACAGGGGGAGGAGATCCCCCGTCCGGTTTCGGTGTCAGGTCCTTAGTTCGTTCCACTTCTTACCTTCCATGATCTTGGCAGCGGTGTGGACGGTCTCAAGTGGCGACTTGGTGTAAACCGAGTTGGTGAAGGTGTCGACGAACGCCTTGGAGACTGCCGCTCCTCCGCATGCCACGGACACTCCGGTCTTCTCCAGCTCAAGAAGGAGGGAGGTGTCGACCAGTCCGGGCTTGGTGGTGGACATTAGAGTGGATCCGCACACCAGCTTGACGTCGTTCTTCTTCACTATCTCAAGGACTTTCTCTTTGGGCACATCCCTTCCGATATCTATGACGGTGTATCCGTTCGCCCTAAGGATGGCGGCACAGATGTTCTTACCGATATCGTGCAGGTCACCTGCAGCCACGAAGGATGCGATGACACCCTTGCTGGGGACCTCTCCGATGGTGTCCTGACAGATCTTGATTCCAGCTTGCATAGCATCGTTGGACATCAGGATCTCGGGCACGAAGGACATTCCGAGGTCGTACATCTCGCATTGCACGGTGATTCCGGGCATCAGCGCATTGGTAACGATATCCACGGGGTCCTTTCCGGCCTTGATCTGCTCCTTGACCTTGGGTTCTACGACGGCCCTCTTTCCGTCGAGGACGGCCTGGGCTATCTCGCGGTATGCCGCATCGTTGGGGAAGAACTCCTCCTTAAGCTTCTCAGCACTCTTGGATTTCTTGTCCCCGGGGCTTATGATTCCGAGTTCGATGGCCATTCCTTCCTGGACCAGCCTGTTGAATCTGACCGGGTCCTCCAGGCGCATCTTCTCGACCTGCTGCATCACTATGTCCATCTGCATCAGAACGCACCCCCTTCGATCTTGTAGTCGGCCATACCCTTGAGGTACTTCGCCTTGGCCCTTCCGTATGCACGTACGCAGTCGTCCGCATCTGCCGGATCGGGTACAGGGGTGTCCTTACACGCCTGCACGTACGCCTTGAGGTTCGCCAGCGGGGTTCCGTTGGACACATCGCAAGCGGTTCCGACGACGTTGACTCCCTCGCGGATACACTGCTGCGTCCTCGCGTACACCTGCTCAGCGGTTCCGTTGGGCATCAGATCGATGACGTCCAGGCTTCCGAGACAGGTCATCTCGTTGCCCAGCTCCTGCCTTACGAACCATGCCGGGGGAGCATCGAACGAGAAGCAGTCCATTCCGCTCTTCTTGATCAGCGGAAGCAGCTTCTCGGTGTGCCCGCACATGTGGAGGATCTTCGGAGCGCTTACAGCTCTCGCGAACCTCTTGTGGTATGGTAGCACGAATTCCTCGTATGTCTCGGGAGAGATCAGGTCTCCGGATGCCGACGGGTCTGCGGGGAACAGGATATGCGCTCCCGCGGCGACCATCTGCCTTCCGTATTCGATGCAGAAGTCGGTGGCCGCATCTATCGCGGCATGGGCCTTTTCAGGGTCCGTGACGGTCATCATGACCAGTTTCTCCACACCCATTATGTGTCCAGCCACGGTGAACGGTGCTGTGATAACGGGGATGATCGGCAGATCGCCAGCATATCTCGTGCGGAGAATGTTGATGGCTTCCAGGACCACTGCCGCCCTGTCCTTCTCATAGAACTTGTCGTCCCATGTGATGTCCTTGGGATCCTTGTAGGCGGGCCCGGTGACCGGGGGTCTGTCGGGCTTATCCCAATCTAATTTGCATCCAAGTACCTCTGCTTCCAAAGAGATATCGAACTGGGGCCTTGCGGCTTCTATGCCGCAGACCTCGTAAGGTGCTGCCGCCAGGTCCGCCATCATCTTGGGGTCCCTGTGGGCCTTGGGCCATGACGCCCCGCACCACTCCATGAGCTCTTTGGTCGTCTGTGCCAACGGGTTCGCCGGTGGCACGTAATCCACACGTCCTCCAAGCACTCCTGCCAGAGCACGTCTTGCCGGTGTCATTTCAACCATATGTCTCACCTTGGGTCATTCTTCAGATTGCGAACTTTTAAAGGTTAGCTGGATGGATGTTAAATCCATAGTATTTAGTCAATTTGGATAGTTTAATATATTTAGCACTCAACAAATTATGAGACTGTTCAGTAAAAAATCAACAATGCTTAAATATCATCCAAGTAAATTCCTTATGTTAGTTTCTTTAACCCGTTTCATCGTTATCTGACCAAACGGCGATTCCGTGATGATTCCACGATTTTTCTTTTATATTACGTGCGTATACGAGTGGTCACGCGGGACAAGATAGTTCCCGCTGACTGAGGACTAGCAATGATAACGCCGATCCGCGCCAATTATGATGCCAAGAGCATCGAGAAGGATATCCAGGAGTTCTGGAAGTCTAACAATGCCTATCAGAAGACAAGGGAAGCCAGGAAGGGTGGCAAGAAATTTTACTTCATAGACGGACCGCCCTACACCACCGGTTCCATCCATCTCGGTACCGCCATGAACAAGACGGTCAAGGATATCATGCTGAGATATTGGAGCATGAACGGATACAACATCCGCGACCAGCCCGGTTATGACATGCACGGGCTCCCCATCGAGGTCAAGGTCGAGAAGAACATCGGTGTCCACTCCAAGAAGGACATCGAGGAGCTCGGTATAGACAAGTTTGTGGAAACCTGCAAGACATTCGCCCAGGGACTCCGTGCGGATATGACCGAGCAGTTCAAACAGCTCGGAGTCTGGATGGATTGGGACAACCCCTATCAGACCATCAAGCTGGAGTACATCGAATCGGCCTGGTGGACCCTTCAGAAAGCATACGAGAAGGGGCTCCTGAAGGATTCCTCAAGGGTCGTCACCTGGTGCCCCAGATGCGAGACGGCATTGGCTGAGGCGGAGATCGAGTATTGGGACGAGACAGACCCGTCCATCATGGTCAGGTTCCCTATCAAGGGGGACAGCGCATCGCTGCTCATCTGGACCACCACGCCGTGGACCCTCGCGGCCAACCTCGCGGTAGCGGTCCATCCCGACTTCGATTACGCAAGGGTGAGGATGTCCGGCCCCAAGGGTGAGGAGGAACTCATCGTCCTGGAATCCCAGGCGGATTACGTCATGCAGAAGGGAGGATACGAGAAGTTCGAGGTCCTCAAGAGGATGAAGGGCCAGGAGCTCGAGGGGATAGCCTATGAGCCCGTCTTCGATCTCAACGTCCCCGCGGCCGAGTGGAACTACAAGGTGGTCACAGCGACCTATGTCGAACAGGACAACACGGGTCTGGTCCACACCGCTCCCGGGCATGGTCCCGACGACTACGAGACCGGTAAGAGGTACGGCATTCCCCCGTTCTGCCCCGTGGCGGAGAACGGAAGGTACACCGACGAGTTCCCCCTGATGGTCGGGAAGAAGGTCAAGACCGTCCACGACGACGTCATCAAATACCTGGAGGAGAACGGCAGGCTGTTCAACTCCAGCAAGATAAAGCACAGGTACGGACACTGCTGGAGGTGCAAGTCCCCCATCATCTACAGGAACACCCGCCAGTGGTTCGTCGAGGTCCCCAAGGTCAAGGACCAGATGCTCTCTGAGATCGACCGTGCGAAATGGGTCCCCGACTGGGCCGGAAGCACCAGGGAGAAGAACTGGGTGGAAGGCGCAAGGGACTGGTGCATCTCGCGCCAGAGGTACTGGGGAATCCCCATGCCCGTCTGGGAGTGCGAGTGCGGAGAGAAGAAGGTCGTAGGACAGTACGAGGAGCTGAAGGCCGGGGAGGGATACACCGAAGGAATGGACACCCACAGGCCTTGGATCGACGGGGTCACATTCAAATGCCCCAAGTGCGGGAAGACAATGAACAGGGTCCCCGACGTTCTCGACGTATGGTTCGATTCTGGAGTCGCGGCATGGGCATCCCTAGGATACCCCCACCACAAAGAGGAATTCGACAAGTGGTGGCCCGGTGACTTCATCGTCGAGGCCCACGACCAGACGAGGGGATGGTTCTACTCGCAGCTGGGAGCCGGGGTCATATCCTTCGACCGCGCACCCTACGACGAGGTCATGATGCACGGATGGGTGCTCGACCCCAAGGGACAGAAGATGTCCAAATCGCTCGGAAACGTCATCGAGCCCCTTGAGATCATCGACCAGGTCGGTGCCGATTCGCTGAGATACTACATGATCAAGAGCAATGCCCCCTGGGAGGACACAGCCTTCCAGAAGGACGGGCCAAGGAACGCGAGGAAGGTCCTGAACACCTATTGGAACGTCGTCAACTTCGCATCCACATACATGATCCTGGACAACTACGATCCCGAGAAGTTCACGATGGAGTCCATCGCACCCCACCTGAGGGACGAGGACCGCTGGATGATCTCGAGGACCGAGAAGATCGTCAGGACGGTCACTAAGTACCTCGAGTCGAGGGAGCTGCACCTTGTGGCGCGCGAGCTCGAGGAATACATCCTCGAGGACCTCTCCAGATGGTACGTCTGCCTCGTGAGGGACAGGTCATGGTCCGAGGGAGAGGATGTGGAGGCGGACAAGAACGCCACGTACTTCACCCTCTATTACGCGATCATGAAGACCGCTCTTGTGCTCGCACCCATCGCGCCCCATATCGCGGAGGAGGTCTACCAGCACATGGGAGGCAAGAAGCTGACCGTCCACATGGAGGACTGGCCCGTATGCGACGACAGTCTGATCGACGACGGCATCGAGCACAGCATGTCCCTCGTGAGGAACATCGTGGACATAATCGCGGCCGAGAGGGCCAAGATGGGGTCCAAGCTCAGATGGCCCCTCCTGCAGGTCTTCGTGCGCGGCAACGACGCCGATGTGAACAAGGCGGTCAAGATGTTCGACGATGTGCTAGCACAGCAGGGTAACATCAAGAGGGTCCAGTATCTCGGAAAGGATGAGATCCCCTCCGTGGAGAACGACATCGAGCCCGTGGCATTCGACGAGGGCACCATATTCATCGATTTCAACGTCACACCCGAGATCGAGGCGGAAGGCTACGCCAGGGAGCTCATCAGGCGTATCCAGCAGATGCGTAAGGACATGAAGCTCAAGGTCGAGCAGTACGTCGACATCGAGGTATCCGCCGAGGACCGCCTGATAGGCCTGTTCGAGACCTGGAAGGACCATATCTCCACCGAGGTCAGGGCCCAGAAGCTGGTCTTCACCTCCGAACCCAAGGGTAGCGAGGTCAAGGAGTGGGACGTCACCGGTAAGATGATCACCATCGGAATCACTCCCAAGGAGTGAGAAACACGGGGGGTTGACCCCCCCCTTCTTCATTCTCAATTTTTTTATCAGGCATGGGTTGTCCGGAAGTTCCACTTTCGGCCACTTTCGGAGCTAGCCAGACATTCTACTTTCGGGTTCCACTTTCGGTTACCCCCCGATTGGAGCTTTAAATACAGCAAGGTGGGTAGGAGTATCAGAGGAGAAGAAGTGCATCCCCAAAAGCACAAATCCTCCAGATGGGAGCCGGATTCCATCCATCCATCTATCCTATCCATCCCCGGCTCCCATCGGGTTTTCCCTTTCCGATGCGAACATATCTTTATCTGGACTTCCATACGGAATCCAATGTCTGACATTATGATCCGCAAGAGGAAGAGGATGAGAGAGAAGGAGATCAAGGCTCTGTCCAAGAATCTCCAGGACATTTTCGGCGTACCGGTGTTCGACGAACGCGATGCCGTGGATATGGCGGAGAGTTCCGATTTCAACGTTATCTTCGTCGGGCCCGACATACTAGGTCTCGTCTACGAGGAGAAGCCCTTCCTGACGATCAGGGGACTGCTCAAGTACAGGCCGACAGCCAGATCCGTCACGGTCGATATGGGTGCCGTGCCCTTCGTCACGAACGGGGCTGACGTCATGGGTCCGGGCATCACCGATGCGGACGAGGCCATCGCGGAGGGCGACCTGGTCTGGATCAAGGACATCAAGAACGGTGTGCCCCTCGCCATAGGGAAGGCCCTCAGGTCCGGTACGGAACTGAAGAACAAGTCCGGCGGAAAGGCCATCAAGACTATACATTACGTCGGCGACAAGCTCTGGAAGTCCGGAGAGTGAGATGGACAACATCAAGGTTATCCAGGACCCGGTGCACGGGAACATCATCGTGGACGGGATCTATCTGGAGACCATCGACCGTCCCGAGATGCAGAGGCTGAGGTCCATCAAGCAGCTCGGACTGGGATACCTGGTTTTCCCCGGTGCGAACCATACGCGCTTCGAACATTGTCTGGGGGCGTACCATCTCTCGGGTCGCATGGCGAACGCTATCAAGCTCGACAAGGAGGATTCCGACGCAGTGAGGATGGCGGGACTCCTGCATGATGTGTGCCATCCCCCGTTCTCGCACTGCCTCGAATCGCTCATGGAGGAGGCCACAGGCCTGGACCACATGGAGCTGGCCCGCTATCTCATAACAGGGAAGGTGAGGAACCACAAGGTCGTCGATGACGACCTGTTCGACGGCATCAGGCCCATTGGAGAGGAGATCGCCAGATACGGCATCGATGCGGACGAGGTATGCGACCTTATCGCCTATCCAGTCTCCAACCCCGACAACCTCGACTCGTTCCTGGGCAAGCACGAGTACTTCCCGTCAAAGGACTATGCCCACCAGATCATCCACGGCCCCGTTGACGCCGACCAGATGGACTATCTCATGAGGGATGCCCATTACACGGGGATAACCCATGGGACCATTGACTGCGACAGACTGATCAACACCATGAAGGTCCACAACGACCGGATAGTCCTCCGCAGAGGCGGCAAGACAGCGGCGGAGGGGCTGATGGTATCGCGTTCGCTCATGTACACCTCGGTGTACTACCATGAGACCACCCGCATCGCCGAGAAGATGCTGAAGAAGGCGGTCGCCGATTGCGGAGCGGACCTCTCCGACCTGTACCTCTGGACGGATTCGGACCTCATCCAGACCGTCGTGGGTTCCGGAGGGAAGAGCTCCAACTGCATCAGGCGCATCCTCAACCGCGACATCAACAAGAAGGCGTTCGCCGTATACAGCGAGGATGTCACCGAGGAGATAGCATCGAAACTGACGGAGTTCACGACGAAGGAGGGCATCGACCGCCTGGAGCAGGAGATCGCGGACCAGTCCAGCGTGGATGTGTTCCATATCGGTGTGGAGATCACGTCGAAATCCAATCTCCAGAACACGATGAACATCGGTAAGACCGACGTCTCGATCATCGATGAGGAGGGCAAGGTGCGCTCCCTATCGAAGTATTCGCCCATCGCGAGGTCCCTGCAGGCCAGGGACCCATACAGCTGGGCCATCCTGATATCTGCCCCCGCACCGTTCAGGGAGCAGGTGGAGAAGGCCGCGAAGAGGGTCCTCAGCCTTTGATCACGCCGATCGGGGTGAGCTTTGCCACCTTCTTGGTGAGC
>Ga0265298_10004982_pt1 | contig 16805 bp, 15 predicted proteins | sample AusTroGonzalo_MG_3_FD_193486 | JGI IMG/M metagenome (GOLD analysis project Ga0265298, IMG submission 193486) | Bovine rumen microbial communities from tropical cattle in Woodstock, Queensland, Australia - Gonzalo_01 | ecosystem: Host-associated > Mammals > Digestive system > Stomach > Rumen ... | reverse complement strand
TTAGGGCGATCATTTCGTCCCGCGCCATGGTCGATTTGATGAACCAACTGTCCAGCGGGTAGTAGATGACGGGTTTGTCAGTACGCCAGCAGTGCGGATAACTATGCACATGCTTCTCCGTTTTCAATAACCGACCATCGGCTTTCATCTCTAAACAGAGATGCAAGTCAAGCGACTCATCTTTCTCCGTCAAGTTCGGATCATACGCGTTCTTTACGAAGCGTCCGGCGTACTTGCCGTAGAGTTCGGTATTCACATTCGCAGCTACCCACGCCTCATCCAGGTCCTCGATCTTCCAATACTTACCGGTGAAGTCCACCATGGGTCGGGGACCATAGTTCTTGGTCTGCATATAGAGACCCGGCACACCGGCAGCGTCACCTACTTTCTTATCGTCTGCACCGAAAGTAGGAGCAATATGTACGATACCTGTTCCGTCTTCGGTGGTCACATAGTCACCCGGGATCACGCGGAAAGCACCAGGTCCCGGATTTACCCACGGGAAGAGCGGATCATACTCCAAGCCTACCAAATCCGCACCTTTATAACGCGCCACGATCTCGGCGTTCTCGAAATAGGCATTCAGACGCGCTTCTGCGAGGATGATATGTTCGCCACTTTCAAGTACGATCTCCACGTAGTCAATCTTCGGTCCTACGCAGAGCGCGGTATTCGAAGGAAATGTCCACGGAGTCGTCGTCCATGCGATGATATAGCGTCCGTCTTTGAGGTGGAACTTAGCCGTACAGGTGAGGTCCTTCACATCGCGGTAGCATCCCGGTTGGTTCAACTCGTGGGACGAGAGACCCGTTCCGGCTGCGGGCGAGTACGGTTGGATAGTATAACCTTTGTAGAGGTAACCCTTTTTATAGAGTTCCTTGAGCAGATACCACAGGGTCTCAATATACTTGTTGTCGTAGGTGATATAGGGGTTCTCGAGGTCCACCCAGTAACCCATCTGTTTGGTCAGTTCGGTCCATTCTTTGGTGTATTTCATTACCTCGCGACGACAAGCTGCGTTGTACTCGTCCACCGATATCTTCTTACCGATATCTTCTTTGGTGATACCGAGCATCTTCTCTACACCCAACTCTACCGGCAGGCCATGCGTGTCCCAACCGGCTTTACGGCGTACCTGAAAACCCTGCATCGTCTTGAAACGACAGAAAGTGTCTTTGATCGTACGCGCCATGACATGGTGAATACCCGGTTTTCCATTCGCCGAAGGAGGTCCTTCGAAGAACAAAAACTGCGGATGGCCTTCACGCGTACTTATACTCTTCTCAAACAGGTTCTCTGCTTCCCATGTCGCCAGCACTTCCTTACTCAGCGCCGGCAAGTTCAATCCTTTATATTCGTTAAATTTCTTCATCTCTTTCATTCTTTCATTCCTTCATTCATTATCTCCGGTGCTACACTCTTGAGGTAGGGTTCGGGGAATGCGATACGGTTCGGACCTACCGAATGACCGTATTGATTGCGTTTCCAATCGCCATTCTCTTCCTTGCGTTCCTGACCGTCAATGAATTTTGTGATCAGGTAGATATACAGTCGTTGCCAGTCAGCCACCAGGTTCTCTGCTTGCGAGCAAGAATAGTTCGTCAAGAACGCCCGTGCTTCTTCGTCACTCAAACCAGCCGCTTGTTCGTCTACACCTGCTATCTGGGTGTTGAATTTATCATCCCATATCTGCTGTTTCTCACGAATATGCGGGTACATGCGGCTGTATTTGGTGTACGCCCAGTTGGCCACCATGTTAAACGTCCACCAAGCGCTCGTGGGAGAGAACGTATAACTATCCCCGTTTCCTTCCGCAAAACACTCCGGCACATGGTTGATGCAACAGTACATCGGCGTGTAGCAACTGCAAGCAGCGTCATCTACACCGAACCAGAAAATACCATACCGGTTATAACTGCGCATCTGGCTTACATATGACCATGCCGTCTGTTGTGTCGCCGTCGGTCGTTCGTACCAATACTGGAGCGTGTCCGTACCGTTCACCGCACACTTGAATCCTAAACCACCGTAACGGAGTTTACTATTCCATGGCCCTGCGTCTGTACCTTGCGTGATATCGAGCGGTGTGCCTTGGTACTCATCCCGCATGCACTCTTTGAGGTCCTGCACAGACACTTTGCGGTTCGGGATGATCCACAACGGCATATGTTCACCTTCGTACGCACCCTTCGTGTCACGGAAAGTCTTCCCCGTTGCATAATCGAAATAACGGTCCATGTCGTCACTGAAATGACGGAAGAACGACCATACACGTGCTTCACATACATACAGTCCGCTGAAATCGAACGGATTGAAAGCGGCTTGGAAACTAAAGTCTTTGTCTTCGCCCTTGAAGTACTCTTTCTCGCGGGCAAAAGCGATCATGTCCTTATCCCACATCCAGTCACCGTGACATACACAGTTCAGTTTATTCTGCAAGCGTTTCTGTTCCTTGGTCAGTTTGGCTTTTCCTTGCGGCAAGGTAGTGATACGCGCTTGGTTAGCATGGCCGCTGATGGCATTATCCGGGATGCGTACGGCTACCCAGTTCGCACCTTTGTTACCGGATCCTTTACCGATCAGGTCCATGATCCATACTTCGTTCGGGTCACCGATGGAGAAAGACTCACCTTCCGAAGCGTAACCGTATTCATTCACCAGCGTGATCATCCATTCGATCGCTTCGCGGGCCGTCTTACTGCGTTCCAACGCGATATAGATCAGACTGCCGTAGTCCACGCCTACCGTGTCCCACAATGCTTCACGACCACCCCAGGTAGTCTCACCGATGGTCACTTGGTGCTCGTTCATGTTACCGACTACCGAGTAGGTATGACTTACCTGCGGGATCTGACCCAAGGGACGACCCGTATCCCAGTCTTGAACCTCTCGCATTGCTCCTTCCTCATAGTTCGCTGCAGGAGCAAAATGCAAATAACCAAACATACCGTAGGAGTCCGCAGCGTACGAGATCATCGTACTGCCGTCTGCCGAGGCGTTCTTACCTACCAAAAAATTTGTACACGCGAATGTTGCAATCGGCAACATAAGCGCCATTATCCATAAACTCTTTTTCATAATAATCGTGGGTTTTGAAGTTCATCCAAACGGATATCTCTTTTCTTCAAGGCCATCTCATATGCCTGGCGGTAGTATTTGAAGAAATGTTTCCAATCAGCTTTCTTAGCAACCGCCTCTGCCTCTTTGCGGGCACGCGCTTTGTCTTCTCCGCTCAAACGGTCATAACGCAACAAAGCATCTGCAATCTGTTCCGCTACCTCATTGAAATTCGAGTCATTGCGGTCAATCACTACTACACCAAACTGGTCTTTCTGTTTGGCTGCCCATGCCCCATACCCTGCCAAAGAGGTAGTGATGGTCGGTACATGGAACGCACAACTCTCCAACGGCGTGTAACCCCAAGGCTCATAGTAACTTGGGAAAACGGTCACGTCCAGACCTAACAACAAGTCATAGTATTTCATACCGAAGAGCGGATCCTGTCCATCCAAGTAATAGGGCACAAAGACTGCACTCACCTTTCCCTTCCGTGCCGGTGCACGGTCGAGATACGGGATCATCACAAAGGCCACTACCTCTTTCTCAGGTTGGTCGCTGTGGTAAATCTTCTGCGCTAACTTATCCAGAGCCTCCGCAAACACATCGATACCTTTGTTCTTCATCTCCAAACGACCCGAGATACCTACCAATAAGGCGTTTTGAGGTACCACACCTCCTAATAACTGACCTGCTACTCGATGCAAGGCCTCGCGCGCTGCGGCTCGTTTGGCATCAAAATCTTTACCTTTGGGAACGTAGGTCGGTTCAAAACCGTTTGGCGTCACGATATCCACCGGTTTGTCCAATAACTGCTTGCACTCCCGCGCGGTGATATCACTTACCGTCGTGAAACAGTCTGCATGGTGCGCCGCTTGTTTCTCCACAGAGTGCTTGCTCACCATGTTCAACTCATACGCCATCTGATCCCCGTTATACCCTTCGAAATAATCGTACAGCGGTTTTCCGTTACCGGCTATCGACCTACCGATACCTGTAGCATGGGTCGTGAATAATGTCGCTATCTGCGGACAATGATCCTGCAAGTAAAAAATTGAGAACGCTGTCTGCCATTCGTTCGCATGCATACAGAATAGAGGCTTTTTGTCTTTAGCCTTTTGGCTTTTGATCAAGAAATGATACAAACTCTCCATCACCATGCCGGCGGCATAACCGAACAGACAACTCTCATCGTAATCGCCGTATGCTGCATGACTCTGCACTTGGAATTTATTCCATGCCCATGCATAGATCGCATCTTTCTGCGACCATAAGGCATCGAACTTCAGCAGGATAGCGATCGGTTGACCCGGTACATCCCATCGTCCGATACGGATAGGAATATCCACTGTCCACTTTTTAAGGAGCGCTTTATCTTCCTTAAAATAGATATCGCTATGTTTCCCGAAATCGGGACCAAAGAAAAATACCTTATCGGGATGCTCCGCCTGCATCGATGCGGCGCGTGTACTGAGTACAGCATATATACCGCCTACGCGGTTACAAACTTCCCAAGAGGTTTCAAAAATATAATCCGGTTGCATTTATAATAATTTTTCTATTTGTTGTATATTCTTTTGTATATCATCGGCAGCGTTCAGCCAGTGGATTTCCTTATCGTGCCTGAACCATGTCATTTGCCTTTTGGCATAGTTACGCGAGTGCTGTTGGATCAACTCGATGGCGCGGTTTAGATCATACGCTCCGTCAAAATACGCGAAAAGTTCTTTGTACCCTACCGTTTGCAGACTGTTCAAAGTGCGTTTGTCATACACTCTGCGTGCTTCGTCCTCCATGCCGTTGGCTATCATCTGCTTCACGCGCTCATCTATGCGCGCGTACAATTCTTCGCGATCTCGCTCTAATCCTATCTTGATAATTCGGAACGGCCGTTCTTTGCAACTATTCGTGCGTAAGGCCGAATACGGTTTACCGGTCGTCAGACAAATCTCCACGCAGTGTGCCAGCCGGGCAGGGTTCTGTTGATCTACCTCTTCCCAATAAGCGGGGTCCAGATGCTGCACTTCGTTTTGTAACCATTCCAGACTCTTTGCTGCCACTTCCTTCCGTATCTCCTCCGGAACGGTAGGTAACTCATCTAACCCTTTGCATACCGCATCAGCGTACAGCATCGACCCTCCGGTCATCACCACCACTTCGTGGCGCTTGAACAAGTCCTCCAGCAGGGCCAAAGCATCCCGTTCGTACTGACCGGCGTTGTAGTTTTCCTCCAGAGCATGCGTACCTACGAAATAATGCTTCACTCGCGCTTGTTCTTCTACCGTTGGAGCGGCCGTCCCGATAGGGATATCCCGGTAGATCTGCCTACTGTCGCAGTTCAGTATCGGACATCCGAACCGTTCCGCTACCTGCAATGACAACTCCGTCTTACCGACTCCCGTCGGACCTACTATGAGTAGAAGCGTAGGGCGCATCAGAACATCGTTCCATCGTCGAACGATAAGTCTTGGAAACCTTCCATGTCGATATCGCCGAGATCATATTCGTCTTTGAACTCGTCGTCAAACAGAAAATCATCGTCACCTCCCTTGCCTCCGATACCGGCCAATGGATCGTCGGATTTCAACTGCTTCGGTGCTTTACCTTTGCTCTCTACACACTCCACGCCGTTCATACTACCCGGTTTGATCTCCTTGAGTGAACCAAAGAAATAGCGCTCGAACATAGGATCAAAGATATAGATCAGTCTCTGTCCTTGTTCGCTGATCAAATCACTCAGTCTTGTCTCGTTCATCACCATGTTGTCGTACTCAAAGTTCGACTCCATTTCCACAAGTGTCACTTCCTGACCCTTCTCCCATTCGTCGTTGCAAAGGAAAAAAGAAGTCATCTGGTCGTCAGGATAGCCCACACTCTTCAGAATAGCCTCGTGCAACTGCAGAAACGTAGCATCTGCATCGGCTTCAAACACGCGACGGAAAGCAGGATCACCTTCCTCGCACGAAAAAGTAAATCTGTATATCATATTCTTTTTGTTTTTATTCTCTTTATAATTGACTCATCACTACTTCACCTACCGCCTGTAAAGTGCTGCGGCTGATATTGGACATATCGTCATTGCGCGTATGCCACCAACTCGCAAAACCCGTTCCGTTGCTGATGTCATAATGGATGATATCTACGCATGGAATACCGGCGATATAATTGACATAATAATGGTCGTCGGTGATAGGGTAGGACTGCTGTTGACTGAAGAGAGCACCGTACCCTAACTGTTCTGCTGCCCGCCAAATCTGCTGCTGGTAGTTCTTCGCATACTGCGTCGAGTATAACTCCCGCGGAAAAGACGCATCCGGCGCTCCCACCATATCCAGCACGATGCCAAAGCGGTAAGAGAGGGTGTTGTTCGTGGCCCATAACTGCGAACCCAGACACCAGGTGTCTTCCCGCTCCATACCGGTATAGAAACGCGGCGTACCCATGTCTTCGCAGTCAAAGAGCACGATATCCACCGGTGTGCGAAGTGTCGAATCAGCGATGCGTTGCCCCAACTGCCGACCTATCTCCATCAGTACGCCCACACCGCTTGCACCATCGTTCGCACCCGGTACATTGTAATACCGGTCTGCATAATCAGGCTCTTCATCGCACCATGGCCGACAGTCGTAATGGGCACCTAACAGGATACGCGGACGAGCATCTATCTCCGGAGTCGAGAAATGTGCGATGATATTGTATATCTGCTGCATGTTCCCGCGGTAGTCCGGCATCTTTCCGCGTTGCAACTCCACTTTCGCACCCTGGGCACGCAACTGCTGGATCATCCAAACCGCACAGTCATTATGCGCTTTGCTGTTCGGAACACGCGGACCGAACGCCATTTGACCCTCTATATATGCATAGGCCGAATCGGCATTGAAAGCCGGTCGCTCCACCACAGTTGTCTGTTTACTGCAAGAAACCAGTAATCCTAGAATACTTAGGACGCCTAGATAAAAAATCTTTCTCATTTCACATTCGTTTCACTGATGGACGTGTGGTTTTGTATAGCTCGTATCGTTCGAGCGATCGGTAGAGCCAGACTCTCGATATGTAACTTGCTGCAACAGGCCGGATCAACAGGTAGAGAGTCCGTACAAACCACTTCTTCCAATGCAGATGCCTCGATGCGCGCACAAGCGTCACCACTCAGTACCCCGTGCGTTACTACCGCACGCACACTCTTTGCTCCACCCTCTTTCATTACCTCCGCTGCTTTACAGAGCGTACCTGCCGTGTCGGCAATATCGTCGAAGATCACTACATCCTTACCGTATACGTCACCTAATACACGCATCTCCGACACTTTGTTGAAGTCCGGGCGGTACTTATAACAGATCACCATCGGTACCTCGCGATCGGTCATTACATGCAGTTTCTTTGCGAAATTAGATGCCCGTTTAGAACCACCCACATCCGGAGAGGCGATGATCAGTTTTTTTAGATTCAAACTTGCTACATACGGAGCCAACACGTTCGAACCGTAGATGTGATCCACCGGGATGTCAAAGAATCCCTGAATCTGGTCGGCATGCAGATCAACGGTGATTACACGGTCCGCACCCGCCGTCTGTAACATGTTCGCTACCAGTTTTGCACCAATGGACACACGTGGTTTGTCCTTGCGGTCCTGACGCGCCCATCCGAAATACGGGATCACAGCCACCACCTTGTATGCGCTCGCGCGCTTGGCAGCATCAATCATCAGCAGAAGTTCCATCAAATTGTCGCTACTCGGACAGGTCGGTTGTACCAGATAGACCGACTGACCACGAACGGATTCTTCAAAATAAGTGCAGAACTCGCCGTCCGAGAAACGGTCAATATGTACTTGACCTAACTGGCAACCCAATTCGTCGCATACCCGTTTTGCCAGGGCTTCTCCTTTGGAACCGGCAAACACTTTAAATTGATTCGGATTTTCCATTCCCTTTTACTTCTTACCTTTTACCTTTTTTGTATCCATTTCTTTTTCGAACAGCACCGAGTCGCAATGCAACTGTCCGTTCGATAAACGGATGATATCTTCGCGAACACGGTTCATTCCCGCCTCTTGGTCTTTATTCCAAACCAAGTTGCGCTGCCGCATGCATTGTGCGATATATACCTCCAGCGAATCGCGTTCCTGACCTGGCGCCAAGGTTGCTGCATAACTGATCATGTCTTGTACGATGCGACCGTAATTGCGCATTCGTATCGGCTCCGAAGCCCTTCTTAATTGTAGTGTCATATCTTTCACTCTTTAATTCTTTCAGTCTTTATTTCTTTCGAATGAGATAAATCATTGTCGGGTAGTGGTCGCCGTATCCGTTCTGCCATACACCGGCTTTAGTCGTACGGAAAGGTGTTCCTTTGTCCCTACCTTCTTGTACGGTCAGGAACGGCTTGTTGAAGATCTGCGGCTTCCAATAAGTCCACTTACCGCTCTCCAACTTCTCATTCATCAGCGGCTCGGATATAATAATCTGGTCGAAGAGATTCCAACTGCCGCCATAAGCGAGCGAACCCGTGCCTTTATCCAGAATCTGCCACATCGTGTTGAAATACCCATGCGGTTCTACCTCCTCGCGGTATTTGCGCGCCTTCAGTACATCTTTGCAACTATGGTTATACGGGTCATCATTCAAGTCTCCCATGATGATGATCTTCGCTTTCGGCTCCTTGAGGTATATCGAGTCGCAGATGCTCTTACTCAACATCGCCGCCGTGTCACGACCCGGACGACTGGATAACTCTCCGCCGTAACGACTCGGCCAGTGGTTCACGATAACATGGATCTTCTCCGGTCTGCCGTCGCCCATCAGATAACCCGATACGCATAACTGCAAACGCGTCTTGATCTCTCCACCGTCTGCATAATGCGCTTTCAGTTCGTAACCGCTCACTTTGCTCGGCTTGAAGAGCACCGTGTCATATAGAAAACCTACATCTACACCACGACGGTCCGGACCTTCAATCAGAATCGGTTTGAACCGACGACCGTACTGACTGTTCGCCTCTGCGCATAAATCATACAAACAACCGATGTTCTCTACCTCCGCAACACCAACGCAAGTCGCTCCGCGCGGATCATAGTCTGTACCCAATTGTGCCACAGCATACGCCATGTTCTTCACTTTGTTCTCGTACTTATAACTCGTCCATTTCATACCGCCGTCCGGCAAGTACTCATAGTCGTTCTTTCCCTCATCATGAATCGTGTCGAAGAGGTTCTCTAAGTTGTAGAACGCGATACAACGAACATACTGACTCTCTTTCGCGCTTTCATTCTGCGCTTTCACGGTTCCTGTAATCATCAGCATCACCGCTGCTACCCATAAAAATGTGTGTTTCATATAATAACGATTTAACTCTTTAATTCTTTCGTTCTTTCAATCATTCACTCTTTAAATTCCAAATCGGCTGCAAAATTACAAATTTTTTTTCACATACGCAAGTGCGCGCGCAATTTTTCCTAATTTTTATAAAAATTCCCAACAAAAAACGAACCGTTATCGAGGCAACTACGAGGCAATCACGAGGCAACTACGAGCCATTTACGAGAGATGAACGGGTTTGATCCCGTTTTGAAACATCGAAAATGCCCTATTTTTGGATAATTTGGACAAAAATAAAGAAATATTGCAAAAATATTTGTATATATGAAAAATTTTTAGTAAATTTGCGGCGGATTTAAAAAGTGGCACCATGAAAAAGTATTCAGTACTACCATTTTTGCTGTTACTGCTCACATTGATTTCAATGACCCCGAAACATGTAGTACCTATGGAAAAACAATATTTTACAGTAGATTTTGACGGTCGGAATTGGGCGTTTAAGGACCTGCGAACCGGAGAACCGCCGGTAGGTTTGTACCTCGCCGGAGACACAGTGCTGCTCGATTTTGAGATGCAGGCCACTGATGAAAGCTATACGTTCTACTTGGACGGAGTGGAAATCAATGCCTCTTATTATAATGAGCAGTACGGTTTTTGCTATCATTTCGTCATGCCTGCGCATGATGTGAAGTTAACATGGAAGTCACGTAATTTAATGGAAGAATGAAACGCTATTTACTAACACTAATGAGCCTTCTCGCGTTTGTCTTTATTGCGCACGCTGAGAAATGGACGTTAGAGACCGTACCTTCGCCGAAGGTGCAAGGTCAGAATTTTTATGTGTCTAATCCCGACTCGGTGCTGGCTCCGGAGACGGTGTCGGAGTTGAATGCGCTCTGTACACGTCTCAATACGAACACGGGTGTGGAGTTGGCCATCGTGGCGGTGGACGAGTATGATGATGATCACTATACCACCTATGGTTTTGCGTTGCGGTTGTTTAACCGTTGGGGCGTCGGAAGCTCGGAGATGAACACAGGCGTGCTGATCTTCCTTGCCCAACGGGAACGCGACATACAGATCATCACCGGTGACGGTGTAGCAGGCATGTTGACCGATGGTAAGTGCGGTGAGTTATTAGATGATAACTTGGAATATTTCTCCATCAATAATTTCGACGACGGCATGCTGAACCTCTGCAAGGAAATGGAGGATTTCTTGATGCTGGATACTAATCGCGGCGAGTTGATGCTCGGTTGGTCGCCGGATGATACAATTATCTCCGACGTGCTGTCCTGGTGGGTCATCATCGGTTTCATCATCATGATATTGATGGCGCGCTTGGGCTACAAACGCTTAAAAGGCAAGCCCGGTCAACCGGAAGAGAACGTGCTCAAACGGGCAGATGAGGCCCAGATGGGCATGGGCTGTCTTAGTTGGTTCTTCCCTATACCGATGCTCTTTCTCTATCTGTTCTATAAGTTCTTCCCAAAACATGCGGAACTCAAACCCATGAACTGCAAGAAATGCGGGCATGTGATGGAGAGCGTACCGATGGAGCTGAAGGAAGCGCAACTCAAAGAAGTAGAACTGAAAGTGTATGCGTACGAGAAATGGCGTTGTCCCGAGTGCGGTGCAGAGGAGTCCGTCAAGATGGAAGGACGCGAATATTATAAATACACCAAGTGTTCGTCCTGCGGTGGTCGTACTGCTAAGTTGACGCACAAGTACACCGTTGAGGAGCCTACCGTGTTCGATGAAGGTCTGCGTATCGACACCTATACTTGCCAGTGCTGCAAGCATGTGATGGATAAGAAAGTGATCCTGCCGCGCAAACGTATCACCTCTGGCAGTGGCAGCGGTGGCTCCGGTGGAGGCGGCTCTTGGGGCGGTGGAAGCAGCTCCGGTGGCGGCGCAGGAAGAAGTTTCTGATGTAAAATAGTTAATTTGTTAATTATATGAAGCGTATAATCATCAGTATCTGTTGCCTCATTGCATGCATTAGCATGCAGGCTGCGGGATGGGGGATAGAGCAAATCCCTTCACCCAAAGTGCATGGGCAAGACTATTATGTCTCGAACCCTGACGGTGTACTCAGCGAGGAAACCGTGCAACAGATCAACGAACTCTGTGTGCGACTCAATGCTAATACAGGTGCCGAACTGGCGGTAGTAGCCGTGAAACAGTTCGACGACACGCATTACGGACCACACAGTTTTTCCCTGCGTCTCTTTAACCACTGGGGCGTCGGTAGTGCCGAGACGAATACCGGAGTGCTGCTCTTCCTCTCACGAGATAGTCGCGACATACAGATCATCACCGGTGACGGTATAGCAGACCAACTGACCGACGGACGGAGCGGACATATCCTGGATAAGAACCTCAAATACCTGTCGAAGAATGATTATGACAAGGGTATGCTGCATATCTGTATGGATATCGAGAAAGAGTTGATGAAGGATGAGAACCGCGCTAAACTACTCTTGGGCTGGAAACCCGAAGAAGCGAAAGTGAACTACAGTACTATCGCTTATTTCGCTGCCGGCTTTATACTGATGCTGTTATTGGCATGGTGGGGTTACAAGAAGATGCAGGGTAAGCCCGGGCAGAAGAAGAAAGACCGTCAGGAAGAAGCATGGCCACCACAACTGGTGACGGGCATTCTGATGTTCTTCTTCCCGATACCGCTGGTACCATTCTATATCTTCTACCGCATCCAGTGCAAGCGTCTGGAGGATATCCCGCCTGTTTGCCCCAAGTGCGGAAACACGAAGATACTGCTGTCCAAAGAAGAAGGTGCACAATACCTGACGAAGCCACAACTGAACGACGAGAAAGTGGACTCGTTCCAACACGAAGTATGGAAATGTAGCGGATGCGGTGAGATAGAAATAATCACGATACACGGCCGGAATCATTTCAAATACGACCTGTGCCCCAAATGCGGTTCGCACGCGATGAATACCACCAAACGCGAGGTGATATCAAAAGCCACCTACCATAAGAACGGCGAGCAGAAGAACACGCGGGAGTGTCTCTGCTGCGGCTACAAGGACTTCAAGACTCTGCATCTCAAGAAAGAGTATGTCGAGATCAGGGAAGACAGAGACGCAGACGAGTTTTGGGGCAGTTCAAGGAGTAGCTCCAGCAGCAGCTCATGGAGCAGTTCTTCCGGCGGCTCATGGGGCGGCGGTCGCAGTTCAGGTGGTGGCGCAGGAAGAAAATTCTAAAAAGTTAATAATAATAATTAATCTGTTAAATTATTACGTTTATGAAAAAAAGTACATTGATTTGGATTATTGTCATTGCAGTGCTTGGCATAATCGTTGTATGGGGCATCTCGCGTTACAACGCTTTCGTGACCATGCAGGAGAATGTAGAAAACGCTTGGGGACAAGTGGAGAACCAGTATCAACGTCGTGCGGACCTCGTTCCGAACCTCGTAGCCACCGTGAAGGGTTACGCAGCCCATGAGCAGGCAACGCTCGTAGGTGTTATGGAAGCGCGTGCAAAAGCCACGCAGATGACTATCGACCCGACGAACGCTACACCGGAACAACTGGCACAATATCAGGCTGCTCAAGGTGAACTGAGTCAGGCATTAGGACGACTCATGGCAGTAGCAGAGAACTATCCGGACCTCAAAGCCAGTGAGAATTTCCGTCAATTGGCAGACCAATTGGAGGGCACGGAGAATCGCATCGCGTATGCGCGTAATTTATTCAATGATTGCGCGAAAGAGTTCAACGCCTCTATTCGTCGTTTCCCGGGTAACATCGTAGCCGGTATATGCGGCTTCGAGCGCAAACCGTACTTCGAGGCAGAAGCAGGCGCAGAGAAAGCACCAACCGTAGAGTTCTAACCCTATGAGACCTTCACGTGCATATATGGTCCTAGCGGCTATGCTCATCATGAGCATGGCCGCATGGGCTGCACCTAAGAAAAGCATCGTTATTCTCTATGAGAACGACGTGCATTGTGCGATCGACGGTTATCAGAAACTTGCCGGCTTGCGCGATGCTATATCCGATACTGCCTACGTAGCAGTGACCTGCAGCGGTGATTTCGTGCAAGGCGGTACAGCCGGCGCTATCTCGCGTGGTCAGTACATTGCGGATATCATGCGCACCGTCGGTTACGACGCGATCACGCTCGGTAACCATGAGTTCGATTACCCCGTAGCACATACAGACGCGCTACTCAAACATATAGGTGCACCGGTCACCAGTTCCAACCTCTTTGACAAGGACGGCAGAGCAGTTTATGCTCCTTATATCATCAAGAAGTTAGGCAAGACCAAGATCGCTTTCGTCGGTGCTACTAACCCTACCACGTTCTACACCGAGACTGGTGCCTTCATGGACGGCGATACGCAGATATACAACCTCCGCGAAGCGGATTTCTATGACGCGGTGCAGGCTGCCGTTAATAAGGCGCGTAAGAAAGGTGCCAAATACGTCATAGTTCTCTCCCATGTGGGCGAAGACAAGACGGACATAGGTATCGACTCGCATGAGATGATCCGCCGTACGACAGGTATCGATATGGTCTTTGATGCACATACGCATGCTGTCGTTCCGCATGACACGGTGCGTAACGCTAATGGTCAACCGGTAGTCATCACACAAACCGGTATGCAATTCGCGAACATCGGCAAACTGCTCATCCGTGACGGACGTATCAGCAATGAACTCATTCCGTTCAACACGATAAGCGCATGCAATGCGCGAACCAAAGCTGTGACGGACAGTATCCATATGCTCATGCGCGAACAGACGCAACGGGTCGTTTGTCATAGCGACGTAGCCTTGCAGTTTGAAGAGAACGGATTATGGATCTGTCGTACCCAGGAGACCAACACCGGAGACCTTCTCGCCGATGCTTTCCGTACTGTTTGCGGAGCAGATATTGCACTCGTGAACGGAGGATGCGTACGCACCGGCCAGTTCGCAGGCGATTGGACTTATGGCAATATCGCTGCTATGCTGCCTTATGATAACCATCTATGGACCGTGGAAGCTACCGGCGCTACGATCATTGACCTGCTCAAGCAGAACACCGCTATCCTTCCCAAGGAAGACGGTTCGTTTCCGCAAGTAGCCGGACTCCGTTTCACGATTCATGTCTCCGACCGCTCCATCACGGATGTGGAGGTACTCAACCGCCAGACAGGCGCGTATGAACCTATCGATCTGGATAAGAAATACTCCGTAGCTACACTCGATTACTGCGTCACCGGAGGCGGGTTCAGAGATGTACTCAAACGTTGCAGAGTGCTCCATAGAGGCGACATGCTTTACCGCGACGTGCTCGTGCAGTACATGGAGAAAAACCTTGGCGGACATGTGTCCAACGATTATCTCGAACCGCAAGGACGAATTATTATCAAACAATAAAAACTCATACAATTATGGCAAAGAAAGAAGCAAAAGCTGCTGAGCGCGAGGCGCAAGAGCAGAAACAACAAGAACAAGCACAAGCTGCGCAAGATCAACAGGCACAGGCACAAGCACAAGCTGCACAAGCACAAGCGGATGCACAAAAAAAGGCTGAGCAGATGCAGAAAGATATGAAAAAACAAGCAGCCAAAGGTATGGCTCTCGGTGCTTTGATGACGATCGGAAGAAAACTGTTCTCTTCCTTGATGAACAAGATCGGATAAACTTTATGAGTCCCAAAGCAAAAAACTGGACGATAGGCATCCTCTGCTTCCTCGCCGGTGTAATAGTTACCATTATCGGTTTCTTCATCCTCACTATCTATGTCTCTTTCATCCAAGAGCATGACGCAGATGAAGAGGAACCAACCGTATCTATGGTGGACGAGAAGACGATGCGTATGCGCGAACCCTTTGAGTTACCTATGTTAGCCTCGCGCAAGTGCGAAGAATTGTCCGTTTCTTCCATTCCTGTAGGCAGTTGGTGGACCGATGGGGATGTGTATTTCAAAGTGCTTTCCAATGAAGGTGACACGCTCTATATGGTAGGAACAGACCTTGAGAACCTTGGTATGGAGATCACGTTCGTCAAGCAGGATGACTATACCATGAGGACGTACGGTTCGTCCGTCTTTGCGATGTATGACAGCCCTGCCATCATACGCCAGATAAAGCTCGCTGACGGATCTGAAACCCAAGTCATCGTCTCTTATTACGACGAAGTGTGGATGCGTCCGCAGTCCATCCTCCAACGTTATCGCGGTAAAGGATTGGAAAAACAACAAGTTATACCCCAAATGTAAATCAGTATGAAAACAAAATCCATTATTTTTCTTATGCTGGCAGCCTTCTTGACCGCCACGCCGATTCAAGCAAAGGGTAAAATCTATTACGTCAGTGCCGCTGGTACTGCCCGTGCAGACGGTTTGAGTCCGGAGAAACCCAAGAAAGACCTGCAGGCTGTACTCAACATCATCCGTGATAACGGAGAGAACGGTGCTGTCGTGCGTATAGCCGAAGGAAACTATCTCGGAGCGATGAACGCCGGTTATGTAGAGATATACAATTTCATCACCCTTGAGGGCGGTTGGAATAGCGATTTCTCCCAGCGGGACCCTCTGAAGTATATCACGAAGATGGAGCCGACCCAAGAGCAACTGGGTACCAACGGAAGCAAAGGTGTTATCCAGACTAACCGTGCATTGGATGATGTAATGGCCAAGAAACCCAAAGGTACCCTCACTATCGATGGTATCCATATCAACCTTGGTTTTGAGAACGCTTATAAGCCCAATGACCCCTCTGATCCGCGTAACGGATGTCCTTCTAAGAAATTCGAGACCGGACGTATGGAGGACGCTACGCCTCCGCAGGTCAATCACCAACTCTTCCACTCCGATGGATGGATCGCAGGAAACGTTATCATTCGTAACTGCGTCTTTGCTAACGGTGTCTATTTCGCTCTGCAGTTCGGTTCTCGTTGCGGCGAAGTGGAGATTTGCAACAATGTCTTCATCTCCAACCGTTACGCGGCTTGCCGTATCGATGGCGGTGACAAGAACGGTGAAGCATCTCATGTCAATTTCCATCATAACACGGTTGCATTCTCCTGGTGCCGTGACAAAGAGATGGGTGATATGGGATACGGTTACGAATGTATGACGAAGGTAAACTGCGACATACACCATAATATCTTCGCATGTAACAACTACGCTGCTATCGCACGCACGCATGTGCTCAGCGGACCGGACAAAGTGATCGAAGCTAAACGCAAAACGAATATCTACAGCAATGCGTTCTTCATGAACCCCGCGGACCTTCAGCTCCCGTCTGCCGGTGGTGGCAAATGGACCAATGTAAAGGCTGCGCAGTTTGAGGACTTAGACGAGAGTATTATCCCTAATGTGGATGGTAACTTCGAGCTCAAACAAGGCGACCCGTTCATCAAAGCGCTCGACCAGGACTACCTCGAAGGCTTCGCTAAACTCAAAGTG
>Ga0265298_10004981_pt1 | contig 16807 bp, 11 predicted proteins | sample AusTroGonzalo_MG_3_FD_193486 | JGI IMG/M metagenome (GOLD analysis project Ga0265298, IMG submission 193486) | Bovine rumen microbial communities from tropical cattle in Woodstock, Queensland, Australia - Gonzalo_01 | ecosystem: Host-associated > Mammals > Digestive system > Stomach > Rumen ... | reverse complement strand
TCGCATAGAGCTCCTGTGTGACGCCTCTGGCGGAACAGTCGGCGAGCATCAGCACCATCCGGTTGAGGAGCATGGCATTGTGGCGCATCATGTCGGTGACGCTTCTGGCCTCCTCGTCGGGCATGAGTTCCTTGCTCTCTTTCAGCACCTGCGCGAAGCCCATGATGATGTTGAGGGGCGTGCGGATCTGGTGAGACACGTTCTGAATGAACAGCGTCTTCTGCTGGCTGGAGGCTTTCGCCAGTTCACTGGTAAGTACCAGTTCCTCGTTACGGCGCAAAGCCTCTTCGTTCATCTGCCGAATCTCGTTTACATGGTCGTTGAGTGACTCCTGCATCGTCGCGAAGCTGTTCTGCAGTCGGGAGACGACGTCGCGTTGCGGACTGCGCGGAATCTGCTCATCGTAGTGTCCTGCAGCAATGCGCTGCAGGTTGCCTGTCAGTTTGTAGAGCGGATGGATGGCATGGGCGACGGTGACACTGCTGAACAGCAGCACCAGGATGAAGCCGATGATGAAGAGCGGGGCGATGATGTAGTTCAGGCGGTTGTAACTTCTGAGGAAGCTCCGCTCTGGACAGACGAGGGCGAGGCTCCAATCGGTGCCTGGCACAGCCTGATAGCTGACGAGGCACTGCTCGCCATTGATCCTGACACTCATGCTGCCAGTCTTTCCTGTGGTCATCTCATGGCCCAAGGCGAAGATGTCGGCATTTTCGCGCGGGTTGGCATCGGCGTAGATAGTCTTTGTGAAGAGCTGCGCTGTATCAGGATGCAGGTAGTAGCGTCCCTCGTCGCCTGTCATCATGAAGTACGAGCCCTCGTAGGGCGTCTCAGAAGTGATGACCTTCGAGAGGCGTATCAGCGAGAGGTCGGTGGAGATAATACCTATGAAGTGCTTATCCTCATTGTACAGCGGTTTGCTGTAGGAGGCAATCATGCCGTCAAGAGTGAGGGCCAGGGAGTCGCTCTCATCGTAATAGACCACCCAGCAGGACTTGCCTTGGAGGTGGGGCTTTTTATACCATATCTTCTCGAAGTACTCGTAGGGCTCTTCGATGACGGTGGTGATGGTGTCAGCTTCACGGACGGTATAGGCGGAGAAGTTCCTGCCGTATTTCGGGAAGATATTTGGCTCGGTGCTGATGGAGCAGCCGTCAATATGGCCGTTGAGTATGACGATGCCGCGGGAGATGGCGAGGATGGAGTCCGGATCCAGATTGGCGATCACCTCCCAGTCGCTGACGTCGGTGGCTGTTTCCACGATGTCCATATAGCGCGTGATCTGCTGCATTGTGGTGTTCACCACACTGGCGGCATGCTCCGTTGCCTCTTTTTTCACTTTGTCTCTGGAATGGACGAAGAGGAAACCTATCGACATGACAAAGATGGGAATGGCCATGAGCAGGATGCCCAGGCTGAGCTTCCATGAGAGAGATTGGCGGATATGTGTGATCAAGTTGCGCATCTCTATTTATCCATTATCCATTGTCCATGATCTTCTCTGACTCGTTGATGAGCTGGTTCAGCAGTGCCGTCACCTTCTCGCCCCGTTGTTGTATGCCGTCCACCAGTTGGGTGGTCTCCTTCTCTGTCAGCTTCCCGTTAGTATTGCTGATGGTCTGCACCCGTTTGCGAATACCGTCCACGGGCGACATCATCTGGTCTGACATGTTATAAAGGAAATTTGTCTTCATGCGTTCTGCCGCCTGTGCCTGTTCATAGGTGGCCTGCAACTCCTCGCCTCGCTCCTTGAGCGTTGCCGACAGTTGCTCCATCTCTCCCATACGGGTGGCAAGTGACTGCTGCATCTCACGGAAGTGGTTCTGCAGACGGCCCACCTCGTCACGCCTTCTGCTGTATCGGATGGGATTGTCATAATTTCCCTCGGCAATGTGTTGTGCCGATTTCTCCAGTTTCCTCAGTGGCAGTAGCTGGTGACGGATGAAGAAACGGCAGGACAGAAACAGTAGCGCCAGACCGATAACGGCGATGATGAGTACAATATAGAGCAGACGGTTGTAGTCGCCAAAGATGTCGTCCTCAGGATAGATGATGCCGGCACTCCATCCGAGCCTTGACATGGCACGTCCCATGACCTCTGCGCGCTCAAAGGGCTTGTAGAACACATAGTACTCCTCGCCGTCCATCTTGAAACGCCTATAGCCCGTCTCTCCGTTGAGCATGGCTTGTGCTGCCTCTGTCATTGAGGGGTGGGCGTCTTTGGCCAGATCGAGGATGTGATGGTTCAGGATGGTACTGTCAGGATGAACGATAATCGTGCCGTCAGGTTTCAACAACGTACAGAAGGAGTTGGGTGAGGGCTTCGCCTCGAGCATGAGCTTCGAGATGAGTGCCAGCGACACGTCGACATCCATCACCCCTACTTTCCTTCGTCCGTCGAAGACCGGCAAGCGGAAGGTGGTGATGGCATTGGCTTTTTTCTCTTCGGAGTTGATCCATCCGGTGAAGATGGAATCTGTGGCGTTGGAGTCGGTATCCCACGTAATGGTGCAATCGGTGATGTAGGGTGTCGTCTCCACGAGTTTGCGGGTGTAGAGTTCCAGCTTCTCCGGCTGGTGGATATGGGCCAGCATCTTCCAATAGATATTGCCTGACGACTGTTCCACTTTCAGCAGGATGTTGTCGATGCGATGCATTGTGGCCTCCAGAGTCTGACCGGCATCCTGAAGGGCCTCTTCCTTTACGGCCTTACGGGAAAAAACAAAAATAATCAACAAAGCTACCAACAGGAGTGTTGCCAGCGCCGCAATGACTGTCAGACTCAGTCTGAAAGACAAGGTCCTGGTGATTATTCTAGGTAGTTTGCTCATATTCTGCGGCAAATATACGAAAAAACTTTGAATACAATGTCATAAAATCGGAAAAATTATTAAAAATAGGTATAATATACCAACTTTTTTCGTATATTTGCACCCATAAAACCATAACTCGGTCAAAAAATGAACCTATTTCCCATCATTGATGCACATAGCCATCTCTGGCTTTGTCAGGACACCCATTGGGACGGAAAACCAATCCGTACACTCACCAACGGGCGCTCCCTCTTCCTCGGCGAAGAGGTGCAGATGCTTCCTCCTTTCATGATCGACGGACGGAATACTGCCGAGGTGTTCCTTTCGAATATGAACTACGCTCAGGTGTCGGCAGCTGTCGTCGTACAGGAGTTCATCGACGGTATCCAGAATGACTATCTCGCGGAGGTCATGCAGAAGTATTCAGACCGTTTTTTCGTCTTCGGCATGGCCGACTATCTGAAGGATGGCTTCTATACTCAAGCCCAACAGCTGTTAGGTCAGGGTTTCCGTGGTCTTGCCATCCCAGGCCACAGACTTTTGGGAAGGTCACTTGCCAGTGATGAGATGATGCGCATGTTCCGGCTGATGGAATCGCATGGGGCCCTGCTTTCCATCACGCTCGCCGATGGTGACCGTCAGGTAGAGGAATTGCAGGAGGTCATCGCCGAGTGTCCGCAGTTGAAGATTGCCATTGGCCACTTAGGCATGGCCAATCCGCCTGTCACACCACCTTGGGAGAACGAGAGCTGGCGACGGCAGATCCTCCTGGCTTGTCATGAGAACGTCTATGTGGAGACGGGTGGCATCACGTGGCTCTACAACTCGGAGTTCTATCCCTTCCCCTCCGCCGTGCGGGCCATCCGTGAGGCAGCGTCGCTGGTGGGCATGGAGAAACTGATGTGGGGTAGCGACTATCCCCGCACCATTACGGCCATTACCTATCGCATGTCTTACGACTTCCTTGTGAAGACCAACGAACTCTCTGATTCAGAGAAAGGTCTTCTTTTAGGCCAAAACGCCCAGCGTCTCTACGGCTTCGGACCCTTCGAGCCCCTGCCGTATATCAAAAACATGAGTGAGTAATTAATAAATATAGAAGTGAAAGCAATTCAGATTTTAGAGCCGTCGGTGATGAAAGTCATCGACCTGGCAGCGCCCCAGGCGGGCGACGATGAAGTGCTCCTGAAGATGGAGTATGTGGGATTTTGTGGTAGTGACCTGAGCACCTTCCGTGGTGGTAATCCGATGGTACGCATGCCAGTGGTGCCTGGCCACGAGGTGGGGGCCACGATTGTCAGTATCGGCAAGAATGTGCCTGATGGTCTGAAGCCTGGCATGACCGTGACCGTCAACCCCTATACGAACTGTGGCAAGTGTGCCTCCTGCCGTAATGGCCGTGTGAACGCCTGTCAGCATAACGAGACCTTAGGCGTGCAGCGCTGGGGAGCCATGAGTGAGTATTTCGTCCTGCCCTGGCAGAAAGTTATTCCTGCAGAATCGCTCAGTCCACGCACCTGTGCCCTCATCGAACCTATGAGTGTGGGTTTCCACGCTGTCAGCCGTGCACAAGTGACGGACATCGACGTGGTGATGGTCATCGGCTGTGGGATGGTGGGTATGGGTGCTATCGTGCGCGCTGCCCAGCGTGGTGCTACAGTCATCGCTGCCGACATCGACGACGAGAAACTCGCCATTGCCCGCGAGATGGGTGCCGCTTATGCCATCAATACGAAGACTGACGATGTGCATGCCCGTCTGATGGAGATGACCTTCGGCTTCGGCCCTGACGTGGTCATCGAGGCCGTGGGCAGTCCTATGACCTATCAGATGGCTGTTGACGAGGTGGCCTTTACAGGCCGTGTCATCTGCATCGGCTATGCGAAGACGGAGGTGTCGTTTCAGACAAAGCTTTTCGTGCAGAAGGAACTCGACATCCGTGGCTCGCGTAACGCCCAGCCCTCCGACTTCCGTGCCGTCATCCGTTACCTCGAGCGTGGTACCTGTCCTGTCGATCGTCTCATCACCCGTGAGGTCAGTCCTGAGGAGGCACCAGAGACCATGCAGTGGTGGCATGAGAACCCTGGTAAGGTGTTCCGCATCTTAGTCAATTTCAAATAATTAAACTGATATGAAGAGGTTCCTGTTCCTATTCGCCGCCTGCCTCACGACCATTGCAGTGCTGGCACAGCCAGACGTGAAGATCGAGTTCTTCACGCCGAGTATTGTACACATCGTGAAAGGCCAGCCTACGAAGAGCCTGGTGATTACTGCCAAGCCTGAGCAGGTGGAGGTCACCCATCAGGGCAACACCTGGAAGAGTAGTGAACTCATTGTCAAGTACGATCCTGCCATGATGAGCTTTACGTTCTGCACCGCCAAAGGCCGTGTGCTTCTGCGTGAACAGGGGTGGAGTACCATCCGGCAGAACCTGGAAGACTTCAAGGTGAGCCAGACATTCCTCCTCGATAAGGATGAGGCCATTTACGGCCTCGGCACGATCCAGAACGGTAAGATGAACCGTCGTGGCGAGCACAAGCGTATGGAACAGTCAAATCTCGAGGATTTCCAGAATGTCTTGCAGTCCGTGAAGGGCTGGGGTCTCTACTGGGAGAACTATTCACCCACGCAGTTTGATGACGATGCCAATGGTATGACCTTTACATCTGAGGCAGGCAATGGCATCGACTATTACTTCATGTACGGCGGCTCTGCCGATGGCGTCATCGCCCAGATGCGTCACCTCTCTGGCGATGTGCCGATGTTCCCCCTCTGGACCTACGGTTTCTGGCAGTCGAAGGAACGCTATAAGAGTGCTGCGGAAACGGAGAGCATCGTTGATCAGTACCGTGCCTTGCAGGTGCCCCTCGACGGCATCATCCAAGACTGGCAGTACTGGGGTTCCAACTACCTGTGGAACGCTATGGATTTTCTCTCGGAGGACTTCGCCACTGGTCCGCAGCTGATTAAGAACGTCCATGCCAAGCACGCCCATTTTATGATTTCCATCTGGGCCAGTTTCGGCCCGCAGACACAGCAGTTCCGTGAACTCAATGAAAAAGGTCTTCTGTTGCCTATCGAGACATGGCCACAGAGCGGACTCTCGCATATCTGGCCCCCACGTATGGATTATCCCTCTGGCGTGAAGGTCTATGATGCCTTTAGTCCCGTGGCCCGTGATATCTACTGGAAACACCTGAAGCGCCTCTATGACTATGGCACCGATGCTTGGTGGATGGACTCCACTGATCCCGATTTCTTCAATCCCCGTGAGTCTGACTATGACCATCCCGTTACGGGTGGCACCTGGCGTCAACTCCGTAATGCCTTCCCCTTGGAAACCGTCCGTGGTGTCTATGAGTCGCAGCGAAAGGATGATCCCAACTCTCCAAAACGCGTCTTCATCATGACGCGCTCGGCCTTCGCAGGCCAGCAGCACTACGGCTCGAACATGTGGAGCGGCGACGTGAATTCCTCCTGGGACATGCTGCGCAAACAGGTGCCTGCAGGCCTGAGTTTCTCGCTGACGGGCAATCCTAACTTCAATACCGATATCGGCGGATTTTTCTGCAATGCCTACAATACCCGTGGCCCAGGCTCTGCCCCTCGTAACCCGCAGTTCCAGGAACTCTACGTGCGCTGGATGCAGTACGGGCTGTTCTGTCCTGTCTTCCGCAGCCATGGTGCCGATGCCCCTCGTGAAATCTGGCAGTTCGGCCAAAAGGGTGAACCCGTCTATGATGCGATAGAGAAGCAGATCCGCCTGCGCTACCGCCTCATTCCTTATCTTTATAGCACGGCCTGGCAGGTGACCTCCAACAATGAGAGCTACCTCCGTCCGCTGTTCAGCGACTTCGCCCAAGACCGTAAGGTTTGGGACATCGCCGATGAGTTCCTGTTCGGCCGCAGCATCCTCGCTTGCCCCATCCTCGACCCCCAATACACAGAGGAGAAGATTGTCCGCACGGATGCGATGACGGGCTGGGATAGAAAAGAGACGAGTGGTCAGAAATCAGAGGTGAGAGATGTCAACTGGATGGAGTCAAAAACCGCCACGAAATACCTGCCGAAAGGTGCTGTGTGGTACGACTTCTGGACAGGCAAGACCTATAAGGGAGGACAGACCGTCACCCTCTCGACCTCGCTCGACCGTGTGCCGATGTTCGTCCGTGCTGGCAGCATCCTCCCCCTCGGCCCAGAGATGCAATATGTGGGCGAGAAGTCTTGGGACAACCTCGAGATCCGCGTCTATCCTGGTGCCAACGGCTCGTTCACGCTCTATGAGGACGAGGGCGACAATTACAATTACGAGAATGGCTATTATGCCACCATCACTTTCACGTGGAACGATAAGGCGCGCCAGCTCACCATCGGCACCCGTCAGGGTGGTTATAAGGGTATGATACTTGATCGTCAGTTCACCATCGTACTCCCTGACGGCACCTCACGCACCGTCTCCCACAACGGCAATGAGCAGATCGTCCAACTCTAAAGCAGATGACAAAATAAATTAACTAAATATGAGCAATATGAAACAGCAATTCTTCCATTCCCTGCTGGCAGCTCTGTTGCTGCTGCCTGCCACCAGCGTCGTCGCTGAGGACTACGAGACCATCAACACTCCGCCCATCAAGAACCCCATGCTCTGGGCTGATGTGCCTGATCCTGACGTGATCCGTGTGGGCGACACCTTCTATCTCGTGAGCACCACCATGCACCTCATGCCTGGTGCACCTGTCATGAAGTCGAAGGATTTGAAGAACTGGGAGACCGTAGGTTACATCTTCGACCGTCTGACTGACTCGCCGAAGTATGACTTGCAGCAGGGCACGGTCTATGGCCGTGGGCAGTGGGCTACCTCGCTGAAGTATCATAATGGCAAGTTCTATGCCCTTCTGGCTCCCAACGAGCAGGGCGCCATGGGCGACACTTATATCTTCTCCGCAGAGAAGGCCGAAGGCCCTTGGAAGATTGTCTCACGCATGCGCCACTTCCACGACTGTTCGCTGTTCTTCGATGACGACGGCCGCGTCTATGTCATCTATGGCACAGGCGAGCTCATGGAACTCAAACCAGACCTTAGCGACGTCATCGAGGGCACCTACATGCGCATTTTCCAGCGTGAGGAAGACGAGAAGGGCCTGCTCGAAGGTTCGCGCGTCATCAAGAAAGACGGCAAATACTACCTCCTCATGATCTCCCACACCTACGCACCAGGCCGTCATCGCCGCGAGGTGTGCTATCGTGCCGACGACATCCACGGCCCCTACGAGAAGCAGGTGATCCTCGAGAGTGAGTTCGGCGGCTTCTCTTACGAGGCTCAGGGCACCATTGTCGATAGTCCTTCTGGCGACTGGTATGGCATCATCTTCCAGGATCGTGGTGGAGTAGGGCGCGTGCTCACTGTCATGCCCTGCCGCTGGATCAACGGCTGGCCGATGCTTGGCGACGAGAACGGCAAGGTGCCTGACACCGTGCGCCCCTTCGTCAGCGGAGAGCCTGAGGCCGCCATCGTCAAGGCCGACGACTTCTCTGAGCCGAAACTCGGTCTGCACTGGCAGTGGAACCACAATCCCATCGATGCCGCCTGGAGTCTCACGGAGCGTTCTGGCTTCCTGCGTTTGAAGACCAACCGCGTGGTCAACACCCTCTACCTCGCCCCCAATACGCTCACCCAGCGCATGGAGGGTCCGCAGTGCAGCGGCTCCGTCATCATCGACTGTGCTAAGATGAAGGATGGTGACTGTGCTGGCCTCGCCGCCTTCAACAGTGACACGGGCGCCCTCGTCATCAAGAAGAAAGGCAAGAAACTCTCTCTCCAGATGATAGAGATGACCTGCCAGCTCTCCGACAAAGACAAGGAGGTGACCAGCTTCGAGGAGAAGGTCATCGAAGAGACGCCCCTCGCCACCTCTAAGATCTGGCTGCGCATCGATGCCGACTTCCGTCCGGGCCAAGGTCAGGGGATGCGCCGCATGGGTGGTGCCGACTGTGCCAACTTCTCCTACAGCCTCGACGGCACCCACTGGACGAAGATTGGCACGGAGAACTATCGCCTCGGCTTCGACTGGCGACGCTTCTTCATGGGCACCAAGTTCGGCCTCTTCAACTACGCCACTAAAAAGGCAGGCGGATATGTCGATATCGACGAATTCTGCTACGAAAAGGCAGAGAAATAGGCTTCAGTTGGTTAAATATTCATAAATATTGCGGCTTTTGAGCTCCAAAACGTGCAAGTTACACAATATTTTATTACCTTTGCACGCTTTTTCAGAGTAACGATACATTTATGAGGCAATTAAAGATTCAAAAAAGCATTACCAACCGTTCGAGTGAGGCCCTTGATAAGTACCTCGTGGAGATCGGTCGTCAGCCCCTCGTGACCATCGAGGAGGAAATCGAACTGGCACAGGCTATCCGCAAGGGTGGTCCTGAGGGCGAGAAGGCTAAGGAGCGTCTGGTTACAGCTAACCTCCGCTTCGTCGTCTCTGTGGCCAAGCAGTACCAGCACCAGGGATTGACGCTTACCGACCTTATCGACGAGGGCAACATCGGACTGGTGAAGGCTGCTGAGAAGTTTGACGAGACGCGTGGATTCAAATTCATCTCCTATGCCGTCTGGTGGATCCGTCAGAGTATCCTCCAGGCCATCGCCGAGCAGAGCCGCATTGTGCGACTCCCCCTCAACCAGAGCGGTGCACTGAGCAAGATTAATCAGGAAATCAACCGTTTCGAACAGATTCACCAGCGCCGCCCCTCAGTGACTGAGCTGGCGGAGCTGACACAGATTGATGAAGCAAAGATTGAGCAGACGGCAAAGGCTGACAGCCACCACATGAGCATCGACGCCCCCTTTGGTGAGGACGACGATAACTCGATGGCCGACCTCCTGAGCTCTGGCGACGACAGCCGTACAGACAAGCAGGTCGATTACGAGTCGCTGACCAGTGACCTGGAGAATGTGCTGCGCAGTGTGCTCAAGGACCGTGAGTTGAAGATCGTGCGTGAGTGCTTCGGCATTGGTTGCCAGGAGCGTGGACTTGAAGAGATCGGCGCAGAGATGGGGCTCACCCGTGAGCGCGTCCGTCAGATCCGTGAGAAGAGCATCACCAAGCTCCACGACTCAGGCCATGCCCGCATCCTGATGAAATACTTAGGCTAAGTCATAAAAAAGGCTCGCAACAATTTGCGAGCCTTTTTTAATTCCTGTAATTTGTTATCTCTTAATCATTGTCAGGAGCCTGTCCGATCAGATCCATAAACTCATCAAGCTTCGGCGTGATGATGATCTGCGTACGGCGGTTGCGCTGCTTGCCCACCTCGGTGTCGTTGGGGGCGATGGGGTTGTACTCACCACGGCCACCGGCTGTCAGGCGCTTCGGATCCACACCGTAGTCGTTCTGCAGGGCCTGTACCACTGAAGAGGCACGGAGGGTAGAGAGATCCCAGTTGTTGCGGATGTTCGTCTTCTTGATGGGCACGTTGTCCGTGTTACCCTCGATGAGCACGTCGTAGTCCTTGTAGTCCTTGATGATCTTGGCGATCTTCGACAGTGTCTCGGCGGCACGGCTGTTGATCTCGTACGAGCCGCTCTTGTAGAGCATGTTGTCAGCCAGCGAGATGTAGACCACACCCTTCAGCACCTGCACGTCTACCTCCTTCAGCTCTTCCTTCGAGAGCGAGCGTGTCAGGTTGTTTGTCAGCACCATGTTCAGTGAGTCGCTCTTCGACTTCACCTCCACTAGGTGACGGATGTACTGGTTCGACTCGTTGATCTGGTCCACGAGCTTCTCAATCGAGATGTTGTTCTGAGAGGCGTTTGTCAGACTCTTGTCGAGTGACTCCTGCAGTTTGGCGTACTTGTCCTCAGCGTTCTTCAGCAGCTGCTGCATGCCGCGCTGCTGCTCCTCCAGGCTGGCGATGCGGGCGTTCTTCGCAGCCAGGTCTTCCTTGGCAGCCTGCAGGCTCTCGGTGAGCGACTTGTTCTCTGTCTGGCAGTTCTCCAGATCCTTCTTACTGGCGCAGCTGGACAGTATCAGTCCACAAGCCACAGCCATCATAATCACATTCTTTTTCATCATTCTAATCAATTTTAATAGGTGAATTCATTCGCATTTTATTGTTGATGCCGCTGCAAAGGTACAAATAATTTCGAAAACCTCGCCGTTTGTTGACAAAAATTGAGTTTTTTTACAAAGTCGTTTGGCACTTTGCACGATTTTTCGTATCTTTGCCGAGCAAACCAAAAAATAGACACAGTTATGACTAAAACCATCAAAGTATTTGCGATGCTTGCCATCGCTTGTATCGCAGTCTTCAGTGCCTGCTCTCAGAAACAGGCAACGGAGGTCACCCTTCAGGTAAAGACCCAGTACGGCATTCTCGAAGGTTTCGAACAGGACGGCGTGAAGAAGTTCCTGGGCGTTCCCTTCGCTCAGGCTCCAGTAGGCGAACTCCGCTGGAAGGCGCCACAACCGCTTCAGGCTTGGGACGGTATCCGTGAGGCCAAGGACTTTGGCGACGATCCTATGCAGCCCGACATCTTCGGCGACATGAACTTCCGCGGTTCAGGCCGTAGCGAGGACTGTCTCTACCTCAACATCTGGACTACCGCTGCCACCACAGCCGACGCCCTTCCCGTACTTATTTATTTTAATGGAGGCGGACTGATGGCGGGCTCTGGCAGTGAGCCCCGTTACGACGGTTCCTCCATCGCCAAGGAGGGTGTCATCGGCGTGACGGCCAACTACCGCGAGGGCGTGTTCGGCTTCTTTGCTCATCCTGAACTCACGGCAGCATCTGAATACAAAGGCAGCGGCAACTTCGGTTTTCTCGACCAGGTGGCAGCCATCCAGTGGGTGAAGGATAACATCGCAGCCTTCGGCGGCGATCCTGCTAAGATTACCATTGTGGGTGAATCGGCAGGTTCCTTCTCCGTCTCCCTCCTGATGTGCTCACCCCTCTCCAAGAACCTTATTGCAGGTGCCATGCTCTCCTCTGGTGCAGAGGTGCTGCCCTACGAGCCCTCATCACAGGCCGATGCCGATGCCGCTGGGGCAGAACTCCTGAAGCAGGCAGGTATTGCCAGCCTGGCTGATGCGATGGCGATGAATGCCGACTCTCTTCAGAAGATCCTGCCTCCCAGAGGCATGGCTACCGTTGTGCTCGACGGCCATTTCATGACCGAGAGCGCTGATGCCGTGTTCGAGAAAGGTCAGCAGGCTCAGGTGCCGCTGCTCGCAGGATGGAACTCCCTGGAAGGCCATCCCTCACAGTCGCTCCGTGGCCAGGCTCCTACCTTACAGAACTACAAGAACGCCATGAAGGCGCAGTTCGGCGACATGACTGATGAGATCTTCGAGGCCTACGGCATCGCCACTGACGAGGACGTGCTGAGTCAGAAAGGTCTCGACCTCGCCTCCGATCTCTTCACAGGCTTCCCCACCTGGAAGGTCTGCGACTACCACGTGAAGAGCTCTGGCCAGCCTGTCTATCGCTACCACTATATGCATCCGCGTCCTCAGGTCTCCGCCAAGATGGGCGACAAGGTTGGCGCCCTTGCCGGAGGTGTGCGTGAGAAGACTGCGGAAGAGAAGAAGGCCGAAGCCCAGCAGCCCGCCATCGCCCCTGGTGCTGTCCATTCGGCTGACATCGAGTATGCGATGGGTACCCTCGATACCAATGAATACTACGACTGGCAGGATGAGGACTACGCCATCTCGAAACTGTTCCTCACCTACTATGCCAACTTCTGCAAGACGGGCAACCCCAACGGCGAAGGCCTGCCCCAGTGGACAGCCATCACCAAGGAGAATCTTGATGCTGCCCCTGTGATGAAGATCGACGTGGAATCAAAGGAAGTTGCATCTCCGGAAAAGGAGAACGCCTACCGTACGCTTGAGAAATTCTACAGAAGCAAGAAGTAGGGTAAGAAAGTCACCGTGCTTAAAAGATGAGGATATGCCAGATTTGGCATATCCTCATTCTTTATACACTGTTTAGAATAGCAATGTCTTATTTGTATTTGCGGATGCGGACGTCGATGCCGCTGCCTGCCAGTGCCATGGAAATCTTGTGCACAGGCGTCTCGCTGTAGTGGTAGGGGAAGAGCACCTTTGGCTTGATGATCTTCGCGGCGTTGACACACTGTTCGACGGTCATGGTGTAGGGCTGGTTGCAGGGCAGGAAGGCGATGTCGATGTCCTTCAGGTCTGCCATCTCGGGGATGTCCTCTGTGTCGCCAGCGATGTAGATGCGGAGGCCGTCGAGGGTGAGCACGTAGCCGTTGTCACGACCCTTGGGGTGGAACTGCAGGTGCTCTGGTGTGGTGTTGTAGGCAGGCACTGCCTCGATGGTGATGTCGGCAGCATATTTGCGTACGTCGCCGTTCTTCATCACGAGTCCGTTGCGGAAGTGTCCGTAGACGGCCTCGTTCACGTAGATACTCGTAGCCGGCGTGCGGATCTCGTGGATGGCGGCACGGTCGAAGTGGTCTTTATGCTCGTGGGTGACGAGGATGATGTTGGTCTTGGGGAAGGTGGCGTAGTCGGTCTCGGGCTTGAGCCAATGTCCCACGGGGTCTACCTGGATTTCGACGCCGTTGTAATTGATTTCCAGACTGGCATGCTTGATGCAGGTGATGGTGACTTTCTTACCGCTCTTGGTGGTGAACTCATCGGTCTGCAGCTGTGCAGAGGCGTTGAGCGCAAAGAGACACATGAAAGATAAGGCAAAAAGCCTCAGGAATGATTTTTTCATTTTGCTTTATTTTTTAATGGTTTTAATAGGCGTAGAGGGGTCGATGGGTTCGAAGGGCAGGGTGACGACGAAGCGGGCACCAGGATGATAAGAGGTGTCGAGGGTGACGAGACCGCCCAGCTGTTCAGCGAGCTTACGGCTCAGGGGGAGTCCGAGGCCGATGCCCTGCTTGAAGGAGTCGAGCTTGACGAAGCGCTCGAAGATGTTCTCCGCCTGATCGGCAGGGATGCCGCAGCCTGTATCCTCGACGGAGATGAGAAGTGTCTGTGCGACAGTCTTGGCCTTGAGGGTGATATTGCCCTTCTCAGTATTCTTGATGGCATTGTCGGTAAGGGCGCCGAGGATGCGGTGGAGCATGTTCTTATTGGTGGCGAAGCAGAAGTCTGGCTCTAGCTCGCTGTCTATGCGGAGTGCCACCTTCGACGGTACGGTGTCTTCGTATTCGGCGACGACGCTCTCCAACAGCTGGTTTACCTTGACGATGTCGTCCTTGACCACGTTGGTAGAGGTCTCGATGAGCGAGAGGCCGATGATTTCGTCGATGAGGTTCGTGATCTGCTGGGCACTCTTCTGCATCATCGACGCCATGTTCTGCCGTTCTTCAACGCTCTCAGTAAGCGATGGGTCGGCGATGACCTGCGAGAAGCCTGCAATGATGTTCAGAGGTGTGCGCACCTCGTGGCTGACGTTCTGGATGAAGCGCGTCTTCATCTTGTCCGACTCCAGGGCGTGCTGGTAGGCGGCGTTGAGCTGCCTCAGATGACGGCGGCGTGAGAGCACGATATAGATCTGTGCCATGATCAGCAAGACCAGCAGGATGACGCCTGCGATGAGGGCGATGAGACGGTTACGTGCCGACTTCTGCTCCATGTCGTTGATGGTCAGCTGGTCGCGGATGCCCTGCATGCTGTTCGCCAGGGCGACGTTGTTCACAGAGTCGTTGGCGGCGTATGCCCTGCGCTGGGCTTCGAAGGCCTCCTTCCAGCGGCCTGCCTTCTCGTAGATCTCGCTGATGGCCTCTTCGCTTTCGTCTTCAAGCTCTTCCCGCGCCATGGCCACGGCCTCGTCGGTCTTGCCCTGTGAGGCGAGGTAGTACACCTCCAACGACCTTCCGTGGACGGAGCTCTTGCCTTCCTCCACACCCTTCTTGTAGGCCTTGTAGCCTTCGAGGAACTTGTCCATCTCGCCAGCGGTATAATAGCTGACGGTGCGCCGCGTCTCAATGTCGAACACGCGCTCGGGCGAGTATTTCTCGGCAATCTCCTTGGCTTTGTCGAGCAGGCGCATGGCCTCCTCGTGGTCGTCGTTAATTTCCACGTTGACGATGTTCATGTAGATGGGTGGCATGCTCTCGTAGTAGCCGTACTTTTCCATCATGTCGATCACGGTGTAGAAGTTCCGCTTGGCGGCCTTCTTGTTGCCGCAGATGTTGTTGATGTGGCCGAGCATGTTGTAGGCCATATACATCTCGCTGTCGAGGCCCTTCTCACGCAGCTCCATGGAGAGTTGCCGCCCCAGCATGTACGCCTCGAACACTTTCCTGCGGTTCATCTCAAACACGATCTCATTGCAGCGCTGGGTGTAGTAGGCGTGCTGGTCGCCCTTCTTGAGCAGATAGGCCTGCAGGGCCTTGACGGCAGGGAAGAAGCGCACGCTGTCGCCGTCGTTGAAAGCATGGTGCATGGAGTCGCGCAGAGCCAGATACTCAGGCTCTTGCTTATAGTCTTGATCAGCCGCCGCAGTGCGCAAAAAGACTGTCAGCGTCAGGGTTAATAGCAGAAATCTTATCATCACCGGTTGATTTCAGTTCAAATCTTTGGTGCAAAAATACAAAATAAATCTGAAAAATAAAACTTTTTATGGAAAAAATTGGCGTTAATATAAAAATTCCGTATCTTTGCCGCATGGATATACAGCCAATTGCGCATTTTGAGTCACCATTGACCTCTAAGTTTGGTATTCCGCGACAGAGTGGTCTGGTGGAGGAACTGACGGGCAGGATCATTTTTGAGAAGCCCTTCCGTCAGTCTGAAGCCGTCCGAGGTCTGGAGGATTTTGATTACCTGTGGCTCATTTGGGAGTTCTCCGCAAATGGGAGTGGAAAGTGGAAAGAGGAAAGTGGAAAGAGAAATCTCACCGTGCGGCCTCCAAGATTGGGCGGCAATAAACGGATGGGGGTGTTTGCGACACGCTCGCCCTTCCGTCCGAATCCCTTAGGATTGTCATGCGTCAGGATCGACAGGGTGGAGGAGGATCCGCATTTAGGTCCTGTGATCTATGTGCGTGGGGCAGACCTCATGGACGGCACCCCAGTCTACGACATCAAGCCCTATGTGACCTATGCCGACGCCCACCCGGAGGCACGGAGCGGTTTTGTGGACGAAAAGCAGTGGGTGCCTTTGCATGTGGAGATTCCTGACAAGCTGGCCGTCAAGATCCCCCCTCAGCATCTTGAAGCTCTGAAGGCGACGCTGGCACAGGATCCGCGACCAGCCTTCCACGATGATCCTGAGCGTACCTACGGCATGCCCTACCTCAAGATGGATGTGCGCTTCCGTGTGAAGGAAGATGTGCTAACGGTTGTGGATCTTGCGGGCGCGCCAAAGGTAGGCTCGCGTCTCACGGACGATGATGCCGTTGAGGAATAGCAGTGACACGAGGTTTGGAATGGCCATCAGGGCATTCATACAGTCGGCGAGGTTCCACACCACGGCGAGGTTCATCACCGAGCCTATGAAGACGGCGATGATATAGAGCACGCGATAACCTAATACCCAGCGTTTCCCTTTCAGGTATTCTACGGCCCGTTCGCCATAGTAGCACCACCCGAGGATGGTGGAGAAGGCAAAGGTGAGCAGTCCGAAGGTGAGCAGCGGACGTCCGATGACGGGGATTTTCGAGAAGGCATCCTTCGTCAGCGTGGCTCCGTTGGAGAAATCGATGTCGGGATAGGCGAGCACACTGCTCACGATGACGAGTCCCGTAAGAGCACAGATGACCACGGTGTCCCAGAAGGTGCCGCTCGACGAGACGAGTGCCTGGCGTACGGGGTTGCGCGTCTGTGCCGCCGCTGCCACAATGGGTGCCGAACCCATACCGCTCTCGTTGGAGAACAGGCCTCGGGCGATACCGAAGCGGGCGGCCATCATCACTGTCGATCCGACGAATCCGCCACCTGCCGCTTCTGGTGAGAATGCCGCCTTGACGATGAGGCTGAGGGCTGGCCAGACGTAGGC
>Ga0265298_10004980_pt1 | contig 16810 bp, 17 predicted proteins | sample AusTroGonzalo_MG_3_FD_193486 | JGI IMG/M metagenome (GOLD analysis project Ga0265298, IMG submission 193486) | Bovine rumen microbial communities from tropical cattle in Woodstock, Queensland, Australia - Gonzalo_01 | ecosystem: Host-associated > Mammals > Digestive system > Stomach > Rumen ... | reverse complement strand
TGACGGAACTCTGCAAAGCCGGAATGAATGTGGCCAGGCTGAATTTCTCCCACGGGGTCCATGAGGATCACCTGCGGAGGATCAACCTGATCAAGCAGGTCCGGGAGAAGCTGGAGCTTCCTATCGCCATCATGCTGGATACGAAAGGACCTGAATACCGGATCGGCACATTCGGAAACGGTCCGGTGATGCTGCAGGACGGCGCGGAATTCACGCTGACCACGGAGGATGTTACCGGGGATGAGAACCGGGTTTCCGTATCCTACCGGAAACTGCCGGAAGAGCTTTCCGAAGGGGACACTGTGCTGATCAATAACGGCCTTGTGATTCTTACCGTGCAGCGGATTGCCGGGAAGGATATCCTCTGCAAAGTGGAAGCCGGCGGTGTGCTGAGCGACCGGAAGAGCATGAATTTTCCGGGCAGGGTATTCAAACAGGATTTCCTTTCCGAACAGGATCGGAAAGATATTCTTTTCGGCCTGGAAAACGATATTGATTTTGTAGCGGCGTCCTTTGTCAGCACCCGGGAGGATATCCAGGCAATCCGGGACCTGCTGGACCAGAATGGCGGGAAGGACGTGGACCTGATCGCCAAGATCGAGAACCGCAGCGGCGTGGACCATATCGAGGAAATCTGCGAGGTGGCGGACGGAATCATGGTCGCCCGCGGTGACCTGGGCGTGGAGATCCCGTTCATGGAAGTGCCCGCGCTGCAGAAATACCTGATCAGTAAATGCCGTATGCTCGGGAAACGGGTCATTACCGCAACGGAAATGCTGGAGAGTATGATCCACAATCCGCGGCCCACCCGGGCGGAAATCTCGGACGTGGCGAACGCTGTGTATGACGGATCTTCCGCGATCATGCTCAGCGGGGAAACCGCCGCGGGGAAATATCCCGTACAGGCTGTTTCCACCATGGCACAGACGGCAGAGTTTACCGAAGCCGGTATCGACTATACGGAACGTTTCCGTACGATGGAATTCCGGATTCACAACAACCTGGACGCCATCTCTCACGCCACATGCTCCATGGCGGTGGATGTGGGTGCGAAAGCCATCGTGGTCAATTCCATCTCCGGGCGGACCGCCAGGATGGTGAGCCGCTTCCGCTGCCCGGTAAACATTATCGGAACCACCACCAATCCGAAAGCCTGGCGGAAGCTGAACATGTCCTGGGGCGTCACGCCGGTGCTGACGGAAGCCTACTCTTCCATTGACGTAATGTTCTGGCAGGACCTGAAACTGGCAAAGGATCTCTTCGCGCTTCAGTCCGGGGACAATGTGGTGCTGACCGGCGGGCAGATCAACGGTGCGCCGGGAAACACAAATACCATCAAGGTGGAAATGATCCGATAAGGCATATGAAAACAGCGCCGCCCGGTAAGGGCAGCGCTGTTTTCATATGCTGTGAAAGTTATTCCAGGGTGATTTCTTCTCCGGCCGGGACAATCAGACGGCCCGGAACATCAAACTGTTCAGCCTTTTTCTGGTCAAACAGCTTTCCCGGAGCCATGTGATAGGGAATGCTGTGCTTTGCTTTTACCAGGTTCGCACAGGCAATCGCTTCCTTCATGTCCATGTTATAAATCCCGTCACAGACAAAGAAGGCATAATCAATATTCCGTCCGGCCAGTTCCTTCATCTGGTCCGTGGTGGAAGTGTCGCCGGTGGCATACAGGGTGATGCCGTCCGGGAAGGTGATCAGCCATCCGACACATTCCCTGATGCTGTGGTTTTTGTTGTTTCCGGCCTGCACCGCTTCGACAGTGGCGTATCCAAGGTCGAAGGTTTTGTATTCTCCCTTTACCAGGGCTTCCTTCCAGGTGATGATCTGGCAGTCCTCATTCCGGCTTTTGATGAGGCTGACAGCGGTGTGGTCCTGATGACCGTGGGTGATCAGGATCAGATCAGCAGGAAGGTCGTATCCCTCGCCGGCATACGGATCAATATAGATGACTTTTCCCTCACCCGTGACGATCCGCAGGCTTCCGTGACCCTGGTACAGAAGCGTACCGGGGGAGCTTTCTTCAGCCATTGCTGAACCGCAGCCCAACAGAAGGAGAGAGAGGGACAAAAGACCGCTCAGCGCTTTTTTCATGATTCACACCATCTTTTTTTGTTACAGTATGGTAATGCTGCCATCGCTTTCCCTGCGCACTTTTCCGATGCTTTCAAGGTAGGAGATGATCTTTTCGAGCTCCGCCTGATGATTTGCGGCCTATTCCTTCAGATCGTCCAGGTTCATATTTCCGCTGGAAGATTCCAGCTCCTGCAGCAACTTTTTATCCATTTTTCCGCCTCCTTTGTATTGATTTTTTGTTTTCTGAATAGTATCACAAGGATCGCCGGTATGTCAAAATCAGTTTGGGGTCTCCGGGACCCGGCTGTTTATTGTACGGTGCTGTCCGGAATGGTGATGGTCACTGACGTGCCCCCGCCGTCACGGGACCGGATGGCCAAACTGCCACCGCACATCATCTCCAGCCGTTGCCGGATGTTCTCCAGCGTGGTATGCGGCGTGCTTCTGTCGTCCGGATCAAACCCTGTACCGTCGTCCTCCACGGTGATTTCAGTGCCGGTATCTGTGTGCCTTGTCCGGACGAAGATGTGAAGCGGCCCGGCATACGGGTCCATCCCGTGCTTGACAGCGTTTTCCACCAGGGGCTGCAGGGTCAGCGGCGGCAGGCGGAAACGGGTAAAGGGTGTATCATACTCCACCAGAAGCATGTTTTTGTGCTGCGCCTGTTCCACGGCGAGGTAGGCGCGGGTATGCTCCAGTTCAGCGGTAAACGGAATGGTGGTGTCGCTGGATATGGCATTGAAGTTTTTGCGCAGGTATTCGGTGAAATCCTTCGTGACCTGCCGGGCCTCCTGGGGATCCTGGTTGCAGAGGCTGTAGATGCACATCAGGGTGTTATAGATGAAATGGGGCCGCATACGCAGTACCATAATGCTGGCACGCTCATGGGCAATTTCCTGCTGCTGGCGGATAATCTCCTGCTGGTTCCGCCGGTCCCGTTCGACCTGGTCAGACAGGGCGAAGCCGTACATGGACAGGGCGGAGAGAACGATGCTGATATCAAGAAGCGGAAAGACATCGATGAAAAGCTGCACAATCAGGGTGACTGTCATCGGCAGGATGGCGATGAGGAAACCCAGGAATATTTTGCGGGAAAACTGTTCCCGGCGCCGCAGGGTGCCCGCCAGATTGAGCAGCATGATCACGAGGACAGGGATCACCAGCAGCGGATACAGCGGTCCGCGGGAATGCTGATTGTCCGCCGATACCTGGGAGAACCCTTCTGTGAATAAAGCGACCGCGAGGATGACGAAATAGGCGCCCCACAGACCGGTTACTGTACGGAAAAGTTTACTCCTCCGCGGGTCATCACCGCTGCAGTGCAGCAGGTAACGCGTCAGCATAGGCAGCGGCACCGAAAGGAGCAGGGTTTCCAGAAGCAGTATACAATAGATGGTCCTGCCTGATACGGAAGATAATTCCAGGATTCCTTCGATGAGAACGGTACAGCAGAACAGGAAAAAAACGAAAAAATACCACAGAAAAAAACGCTTGTTCCAGCGGTCCATCCACGGAATCATGGCAGTGAGCCACAGCCCCATCATGCTCAGCAACAGCGCGGCACTGCTGATGAACACGTAGAAATAATCAATCCAGTTCACGCGTCAGCACCTCTCTGTAAAGGATACCGCAGCATATCGAGCTGTTTTCGCACATTCTCCGGTGTCAGCGGCTTGACCATGAATCCGCTTGCTTTCGTTTCCCACGCATCGAGGGAATAGTCGGGATAGGCAGTCAGGTAGACCACGTTGGTGCGTGGATTGATTTCCAGCAGCGTACGGCAAAGGTCCAGGCCGCTGGCTGTTCCCAGTTCGATGTCCAGGATCGCCAGGGAAATCGGGTTCGATTTCGCGTATTCAATTGCCTCCTGCGGCCAGATGAAGCCTGTGATCGTGGCATTTGGCATGACCTCTTCCAGAACAGACAGGTTGTCGGTGAGGAGAACCTCGCTATCGTCCACCATGATGATGTTGGGAGATTCACTGCTTTCGGCCGCCATGGAGAGCAGTGTGCTGACATCCACGCCCAGCACCCGGGAGAGGCGGGCGATCATGGCGGCGTCCGGCAGGCGGCTGCCGTTTTCCCACCGGGCGATGGTCGAATTGTTGACAAACATCTGCTTTCCCAGCTGGATCTGGGAAAGGCCTTTTTCTTTTCTCAGTTTTTTCAGTGTTTCCGCAAAAAGGGTATTCATGAAACATAAATCCACTTTCGTTTTTTTTCATGATAGCAGAACTGATGCGGCTGTATCAAGAGTTGGTTGAAAAATCTGACGGGAGTCATCCGCAGACAGGTACTGCGGAAATGGCGGGATTCACCGTTCGCTCAATCGTTGTACAGACGCCCGGCGGGATTCATCCGCAGCCAGGCACTGCTGATATAGCAGAATCGAAACGCAAGCTTAATCGTCGCTGCTCGCGCTTGGAGCGCGCTCGCCACTCGTTTCGCCTGACTCGATCACACCTCGTTTTCGCCTCCGGCGAATGCCCCACCGGGGCAACACTCGGCTCGCTCCTCCAAGACCTTTTTGATTCGTAGTATAAATAGCTTTTGGCCAGTTTCGCAATAGCCGATAATCCATTGTATTTCAACGTTCTTTCGATATGTGGGTGGTATCGGCTGATGTTGGCATTTTTGGAGTGAGTAGAACCCAAATTAGTGCCCATTCATTACCCGTTATTATAAAATTATTATCAAAAATAGGTGGTACCCTATGACAGACGTACAGCAGAGAGACCACGAAACATTTCGCGGAGCACTGGCAAGGCAAAGGATATCAGTGATCAAAATATCATCTTGTCAACAACCAAATTTGGAATATAATATGTTTGTTATATCTAACATATTTGATTTCCGTAACGGAGGATGGAAGAATGACAAGATACTTATTATCATAGGAGACCATAACATGCCGGAGGCTTTTTGCTCCCCCCACCAAGGCATTAGAATTAACTAATGGAAAAGTGCAGATGAGAATCACCACCGGAGGCATTATGAATACACAGAAAAAAGAACCAGAATTGAACAATCTGAACTGGTCCAGAATTCAACATCTGCTGAAGCTCGGAATAGTTGCTGCGTTAATGGTTCTCATCGGAGATATGCTTCTGGGGTATGGGGTCTCGGATGCATCTTTATCGGGACTGGAACGTCAACTTTCCACGTATCTGCATCTTTCAGACAGTACCCTCTTCTGGTCTGCTTTTCTTGGATTTATCGGGATTCCATTGGAAGTGCTCTGCTATTTTGCAGTGTATCGACTGATTAAACCTTATTCAGAGAAGTATGCACATCTCCACAGAAGCGGGATTCTTGGACTATTGGCTTTTGCGGGATGCGGTGTGCACATGCCCTGTTTGGCCTGTGTTTTCTTATATAATCATATGAAAGCAGTCAGCCCGGATACAGCGATGAGCGAAACGGTTCGTTTCGGACTCAATTTCCTGCTCCCGGGCATAATATTCTTCCTTGTTTTTTGGCTTGTGCATCAGATTGCGCATATTACAGCGTTTATCAAAGGAAAGACGCCTTTCCCCAAATGGTGTTGGGTCTTTTGCCCTGCGGTAGGGATGGCTGCAGTCATGCTTCTGAAGTTTCTCCCGGAGAGTTCAGTTCGGAATGCACTCACAGCCGCCTGGATCAGTATCGGAAACCTCTGGATGTTTACAGGATTGCTGATTCTGTCCCGGAAGGTAAAAGCAAACATGAAAACCATATCATAATCCGGAGGCAAAAACAGATGGACAGACATTATGAAATAAAGGCATCGTACAGACAGCTGGGTGGCAGTTTTTCCAATATGTATGATGGGATTATTACCCGTTCCACATGGGTGGGGAAAATATTGGACAGCCTCGTCTGGGGGCTTGATGCAGTGAAGGCTGCCGCATGGGTTAATGAAGCTCTTTCACCAATTCCGGAAGGATTTGCAGGAAGACTGCTGGAAGTACCTGTCGGCACAGGAGTATTGACAATGCCGATATATAAGAGCCTTCCTGCTGCATCAATCACCTGTCTGGATTATTCACAGGATATGATGGGGAACGCTGAGCGCAGGGCAAAGGCTATAGGCGTTTCGGGTATTTCCTTTATACAGGGGGATGTTGGTGCATTACCCTTTGAGGATGAATCATTTGATATTGTTCTGTCGCTTAACGGATTCCATGCTTTTCCGGATAAAGAGGCTGCTTTCCGGGAAACCCACCGCGTGCTTAAAACCGGTGGCCTGTTTTGCGGATGTTTTTACATTGCAGGAGAATTCAGACGGACAGACTGGTTTGTAAAACACATGTATGTTCCCAAAGGCTTTTTTACTCCGCCGTTTGAGACGAAAGAAAGCCTGGAGACACGGCTGAAGAATCTTTACCGGGAAACAAAGGTTCAGACGGTTAACGCGGAGGGGATATTCCAATGCAGAAAGTGAAAGGGCAGTATTGAGGAGGAAGTCTGAATGAAATATACAGGAATGCCGATGGCAATGTGGGCTTTGTTCCGAAAATCGTTTCAGAAAAATCTTGTCTCCGTTCTGAATTATGATGAAGCTGCTGCTTCGAAGATTGCCGGAAAGGCAAAACCGGACTACAAAAGAATCATCAACCGGTTACCGGAGTTTGAAAAAGGAGACCGGTTCAGGATAAACATCATCAATTGCGCCATGTTTTCATCATTCATTCTGCATATGCATCCACGGCCTTCGGTAGATCAGTTGACGGAATATTACAGGCAGTCTATGCTGACGCCTGCCATGCGCTGGTTCTGCAAAAAGGGCGGGAAACAGAAATTCTCGGCAAAAGATATCGCGGGAATGAAAACTACCGCAGCATTACGCGCAGCGGACAGAAACCCGTATTCCTGGAATATGGAGTTTTTTCCGTACGCGGATGGCAGCGGTTATGAAGCCAGGTTTTTCAGATGCGGAATCTGCACCCTGATGAAAGAACTCGGTTTGTATGAATATATTCCCGCTATGTGCAGGCTGGACTATACCATGGCTGAAGCCGGCGGCTCATGCCGGTTTGTCCGTGAACATACCCTGGCTTCCGGTGGGCCATACTGTGACTGCGGATACAAAAAGCTGTCCTGAAAGGAAAAGATGAAAGCATGAAAAAGAAAATCTGGGACCTGTATGCACCGATCTACAAAAAGGCAATGCAGGCGGATCAGAAGATCTATGACTTTATGTATGAACGCATCCCGGCAAAAATCCGGGATATGGAAGTGCTGGAAATCGCCACCGGCCCCGGACTCCTGGCCAAGCATGTGGCTCCGGCAGCAAAACGGATGATTGCTACGGATTATTCGGATGGCATGATCGCGCAAGCGAAGAAGGGAGACTGTCCCGCCAATCTGACCTTTGAAGTGGCGGACGCAATGAACCTGCCTTACACAGACAGGTCCTTTGATGCGGTGCTGATTGCCAATGCTTTGCATATTGTCCCGGATCCTGAGAAAGCGCTGAGCGAGATTCGTCGGGTTCTCCGACCCGGCGGAATCATGATTGCCCCGAATTTTGTCGAACATAAGGGAACGCCCGGCAGCCGCATCTGGTCCCGTGTCCTGCAGATCGCCGGTGTTCGGTTCGAGCATCAATGGTCAGCGCAGGAATATCTGCGGTTCCTTGAGAAAAACGGTTGGCAGGTGGTTTTCAGCAAAGAAATGGCCGCACGGATTGCCATGATGTATACAGAGTGTGCCATGAAAGGGGAAACTTTTTTCAAAGGATAAAACAAAGCAGGCAGGCGATGAATCTGATCGCCTGCCTGTATACTGTCCCGGCCTTTTTATGCGATTTTCCAGGAAGCGGCTTCCTGCCGGCCTTCAACAAAAGTCTTGTAGATGCCGTTAACCCTGATCAGTTCCTGATGTGTTCCATGCTGAACGATCTTTCCGTTGTCGATCACAAAGATCTGATCCGCGTGACGGACCGTCTTGAGCCGATGGGCGATCATGATGATCGTTTTTTCCTTTGTCAGTTCCTCAATTGCCGCAGTCAGTTCCGCTTCGCTTTCCGGGTCCACATTAGCCGTGGCCTCATCCAGGATGATGACCGGCGCGTCCTTCATGATAGCCCGGGCGATGGATATGCGCTGCTTTTCCCCGCCGGAAAGGCTCGCCCCGCCTTCTCCGATAATGGTCTGATAACCATCCGGCAGTGCCATGATAAAGTCATGGCAGCGTGCCTTCTTTGCGGCCTCAATGACTTTGTCCATGGAAGCTGCCGGTTCGCCGAAACGGATGTTGTTGGCAATCGTATCCTCAAAGAGATAAACACTCTGGAAAACGAAACTGAAATTCTTCATCAGGGAATCAAAACTGTAGTCCTTCACATCCCTGCCACCCAGCAGCACCTGCCCGCCCTGGACATCCCAGAACCGGGCCATTAAGTGGCACAGGGTTGTTTTGCCGCCACCGGAAGGCCCGACAAAGGCCGTGGTGGTTTTCTCCGGAATGGTCAGGCTCACGTTGTCAATGATCTTGCGCCGGTCATAGGAGAAGTCCACGTTCTTCAGTTCGATATCCCGTTTGGCAGGTGTGATCTCCGCGCCGTCGATATCCATGGGCGGCATATCCAGGATCTCCCTGGTTTTTGTTACGGCAATGTTGATGTTCCGCAGCAGGGCGGTAAAAGCACTCATGGAATCCAGACTCTCATAGATCAGGAAGGCGGAGACCATCATCATGATGCAGTACAGCAATTCCATGGTGCCGTCAAAATAGAATTTCAGGGATATGACAGACATGACTACCCCGGTGAGTTTGGTGGCAATGTTCTGCAGGGTAACCCCGGGAATTGCGGCATACTCCAGCTTGGTATCTGCAATCTGCTTCTCTGTTATGGCAGCGTCCAGTTTTTTTGCGGTATCGTCTGTCAGGGAGTAGTTCTTGACTTCCGCGATTCCCTGTACATATTCGATCACCTGGGTGACCAGATCTTCGTCTGCCCTGTGTTTCCGAGGAGCAACAGGACGTACCATGTGCTGCATCACCGTGTTGAACAGAGTATAAATTACGATGCCGGCCACCAGGATCAGCCCGATCCGCCAGTCAAAGCACAGGACGAATATGGCGATTACAGCTGTGGTCAGGATTCCCTGAGTCGTAACCATAACGATGCGGGTAGCAATATCGCCAAGGGCTTCCAACGTGTTGGTTGTCACATTGGTGATAGCACCCAGGGAGTTGCGGTTAAAAAAGCCCATGGGAAGGTAGCGCAGGTGTTCCGCGATCTCGATGCGTTTGTCCGCGCAGGAATGATAACCGGCTTCACACTGGAGCATGGTGGTTTTCATGTTGATACAGAACTGGCCGAGAATGGAAACCGCCATGATTCCCAGCGACAGCCAGAGATGACGGGACGTGAGTTCTCCTTCGATCAGTCCCTGGACGACCACGGCGATTGCCGTGATGCGAAGAGCAGCGAAAACTGCACGGATTACGCCCAGGACAACAGCCAGGTACAGCTTGCGGCGGTCTTCCTGATTGCAGAAATCAAAGTATTTCTTCAGTGTTTTAAGCATTGTCCGCATCCTCCTTTGCCGCAATATGCGCCTGCCACATTTTCCGGTACAGGTCGCTCTTATGAAGCAGTTCCTCCTGTGTGCCGGTTGCTTCAATCCGGCCGCCGTTGATCAGAATGATCTGGTCCGCGGAAGAAATGGTACTCAGCCGGTGGGCAATCACGATCAGAGTGCGTCCCTGTACCAGCTTTGCTACACTGTGCTGAACGAGAGCCTCGTTTTCCGGATCTGTATATGCTGTCGCCTCGTCCAGGATGATGACAGGCGCATTTTTCAGCATAGCCCGCGCAATGGAAATGCGTTGGCGTTCGCCCCCGGAAAGATGTCCGCCTGCGCCGCCGCAGACGGTTTGATAACCGTTTTCCAGCTGCAGGATAAAATCGTGGCAGCCACAGGCTTTTGCTGCTTCCATGACTTGTTCATCTGTAGCCTTTGGATTCCCCAGGCGGATGTTTTCCATGACGCTCATGTCAAACAAATAATTGTCCTGGGATACAAATGCGATCTGCTTCTGGTAGTCATCCAGCGGGATCTTTCGGATATTGACGCCTCCATAAGTAATGCTGCCGCTGCCTGCATCCCAGAAGGAAGCGATCAGCTTGGCAATGGTGCTTTTGCCGGAACCGGAAGGACCCACCAGCGCGTTGACCGTGCCTTCGCGGATCGTCAGGTTTACACCATGCAGTACTTCTTCTTCCTTATAGGCAAAATGCACATCCTTCAGGCAGATGGTGCTTCCGTCCGGCTTCTGTTCCAGCCTGTCCGGACGAACCAGCTCCGGCTTCTCCAGAATCGATGTCGCTTCCCCAATGATCGTCCCGGCCTTGGAGATTTCGTCCATATAGCTGGTAGCCATGACGAAGGGAGTAATCAGACCCATGGACAGCACAATGAGCATCAGAAGATCCGGCGCAGTTACGGCGCCATGTATAAAATACGAAACGCCGAAAGGCAGAAGCGGAAGAAGCGTCGCCGGAAGGATCGCCAGGGCCAGGTTCTGATAAACGTTGCAGCGCCGCATCCAATCAATGAAGCAGTTCGCTCCGTCCCGGGCCGCGACAATGAATTTCTCATAGCTGGTTTTCGATTTACCGAAAGCCTTGATGACTTCGATGCCGTTGATGTATTCCACGGCGGTATCATTCAGCGCTTTGGTTTTGACCACGGTATTCTGGTAGCTCTCGTTGCTCCCGCGCATCATCAGGCCGAAGCAGACCAGACCGACCGGTACCGTGATCAGCGACAGCAGAGACAGGCGCCAGTCAATGCTCAGCATATAGCCAAAGATGATAAAAGGAATAATGAGATTGGAGGTAAGCTCCGGAATCATGTGGGCAAGGGTTGTCTCGATGGAGTCCACCCGTTCCACGATGATATTCTTGTAGGTTCCCGAAGATTCGTCCAGCACGTCTCCAAGCGGCATCCTGGCCAGTTTACGGGTCAGCTGCCGCCGTACGTTTGCCAGCACCTCAAAGGTTGCCCGGTGGGACAGGGTCGTGGAAAAAGCGTGAAAAAGCCGGCTCAGGGTGAAGAATACAGCCATCCATATACACTGCGTCAGACAATAATGGAAATCCGCTGTTTTTTCCAGCAGTCCTCTGGTGATATGAGCCAGATAGATAAACGGAATAAAACCGCATACCACGTTCAGGATTGCCAGAATAACGCTTGCAATATAACTTCCTTTACGTCTTCCGGCGAATCTGACGATCCAGCCCAGTGTGCCCTGGCCTCGCCTCTGTGTCTGTTTGTCCATGGAATGATCGACCTCCTGTGGTTAGTTATGGCTAACATAACGGCGTAAAAAAACGCCCTTATATTACGGAAAACAAAGGGCTCAATACCCGAACAGAGTCTGCCAGCCGCTGGAGAAAAAGGCATCCAATGTGTCGGCATAGTGCATGGCTTCCTCCCGGCTGAAACCGTGTTCCACTGCCTGGAAGACGGCGTTCACATTCGCCGTGACCAGCAGATGCAGTTCTTCTTCACGAACGCTGTTGATTTTCATCCCCTGTGCTTTCAGCATGTCCATCATGGTAACCGTGGTCTTTTCCTCCTCCACGGCGAGATCATGCAGAAAGGATTCATACCGGGTTCCCCGGGACTTGCAGATCAGCAGCCGGAAAGCGTCCAGGTGATCATAAATGTAAGTCATGGCCAGTTTTGCCTCGCCGCCGTTTTCCCATTTTTCTGTCAGCGTGCCGTTCTGCAGGGCGGAGCGTTCAGCGATTTCCTCCTGCCGGTACAGGGCCATGAGCCCCTGGCACGCCGGCTCCACTAAAGCGGCAAACATTTCTTCCTTGCTGGGAAAATGTTTGTACAAACCGGCGGCACTCATCCCTGCAGCAGAAGCAATCCGCCTCATGGAAGCGTCGGCAAAGCCGTAAGTCATGAATTCATCCCGGGCTGCGGCAATAATCAGCTCATGATGACCGGTCTTATCGCGAACCATGGAAGGACTCCTTTCAGCAGCAAAGCTAACACTGTTCGCTTGCGAAGGATAGAATACACTGTTCGCTAATAAATGTCAAGACCATGAAATCATCTTTTTTACTGAGAACATCAGAACCTTACTTCACCACCAATGTCATTATTCCGGCCAGGATTGCGCACAGCAAAGCAAACCCGACTGTACCCATAAGCCATTTGCCGATCTTATCCTTACGATTGATATACGGTTTCATATCTTCTGTTCCGGGAATTTCCCAGGCTTTTGTGTGACCGACCCAATACTCATCAATCAGTAATCTGTCTATCAGATTGACGATGGAAAGAATGCCGAACATCTGCCGGAAAGCCGGCCAGAATCCTCTTGCGTCATTGACGACATATACACAGATAAGCACATAAGCGAAATAGGATGAGATCCCAAGGACTTTGAAGATTACCTGATTCTTTTTAATCTTTTCTCTTGTGATCAATCCGCTTTGGATGCTTTTCTCCTGTACATCCGGATGATACAGGAAAATCATATTCACGGCACCGTCGCGAATACCGACAGCACAATAGAGAACAAGCAGCAGGCCAAGGATCAATCCTTCGATAATGATTTTCAGGACCATTTTCTACACCTTCTTCATATGGAAATCACAGCACTTTGCTCCCTTGCCGATGGTGCCCACACGTTCAAACTTCAGGCCCGGCAGATTTCCGTATATCCGCTCATCGTTTTCACAGAAAATCCGTGTCAGTTCCGGACAGCCAAGTTCCGTGAAACAGCGGTTGTAAGGACAGGAGGTAACATCCATCCGGTATTCACCTTTTTTCTTCGGATAGAACACATTCACAAATCCGTTGTCAGGCCCGAAGATCTTCCGGATCATCGGATCCCATATTTTAATGAACAGACCGGGCAGCCCCGGCACCTTCATCAGTTTTGCCAGCTTCTTTTCGATCCTGGCGCAGTTTTTAATTGCACTATTTTCTATAACAGAGAAAGCAGCCTTGTCTCCGAGTTCGTCTTTCACGGTCAGATAGATGGCAGCCGCAGGGAAAATCCTGTTGATATGCGGCTGCAGTCCCCTGGGAAGCTTTCCATAGTGTTTCAGGATTTCTGATAATTTGTCCGTGGATTTCAGCCACAGTTCATTGCTTTTTGTTGTATGGGCATCCAGTTCCTGTTTGATGGTTCCCTTCTTCTTCATGAGTGCCTCAGCGGTCAAAACAATCACCATCCTTCTTAACAAAGACTAAAGCCAAGCTGATCATTTGCGTTGGAGATATCTAACCCTAAAATATCAAAGCAGTGTGCATATCCATGCCAGAAATGCCGCCACAAACGGAAACGCTATGATGTGGGCAAGATGCGTCTTCCAATTGTAACCGAACAAATGCCGGCCAAGAACAGCTTTAGTTTCCGGGTAATAGTGCGGAAAGAAGTTAAACCCGGCATTACACAGCAGAATCCAGTCAAAGAAAACAATATCAAAAGCCTTGAGCGCAAGCAGCATGAAGATAAACCTTGCGAAGAACTGCCAGAAAGTGAAAGCGTTTCTGATACCGTCCCATGCAGCCAGCACGATTGCGCCGCCCATAAGCAAGAGTGAAAAGAGAATCATCAGCCATCCAACCGCATGCTGGCCCCTGAACCGTTCCGGAAGTTTATCCGATATAACATCCAATTCCTCCTTCGGGGCGGAAGAAAAGAAACGCTTATCCTGAAGGAATCCAACCCCGCCCCAGAGCATCAGAAAAAGCCCGGCCATCATCATAACCGAGAGTCCAATTGTCAGAATCATTTTATCCTCCGATCGTCAGCATGATCCATGCAAGCAGCGCCGCAGCAAACGGAAACGTAATTAAACGAACCGTCTGTTTTTTTGTGTTGAAGCTGCGGTCATTCCAGCTTTTGCACCCTTTTGTCTCAGGATAAAAGCGAACATAGTACTTTCGGGAGATCACGATGTACTGGTCCTGAACAACAATATCGAACAGTTTATAGCCGTACAGGAAAAGTATATACCTTCCGAACAGCAGCCAGAAACCATACCCTCGCCGGATACCATCCGCGCCAAGAAACCAGAGAGCAGCCAGATATGCGCATGCTGCAACAGCAGTCAAAAGATAACCGAAAACAAGTTTGCCGGCAGACGGGTTCGGGTGACCTTTGGCTGCTTCACGAATATCCTGCGGCAGAAAGCTCATAAACGCCTTTGCTGAGGCAAAGTAAGGGATAATCAGAATAAATCCCAGTGAAAGAGCGCAGACGGCGACCAGTATAATCAGCGTTGTGATCATGAGGCATTTCCTTTCGCACATCCGCAAAGCGGATACCCCTCAGTGTCAATCAGGAATAAAACCTTTGCCTTAACCAAAGATGCCGGCAATACCGGCAACAGCCAGACCGGCAATCGGGCAAACAATGAACGTCCACATCAGTCCGTGCTCGGGAATGGCCAGTGTTTTCAGCCACTCCCGGCGCTCCCATGCCTTGCAGTTTTCAGCGCCTTTGATCATATGCCGCACTCTTGGAGGGAGCCAGCAGTCAAGGATCAGGAAATCAGTGACGCTGACAAAGGTCATCTCCGCATAGCCTGTCCAGAAGAGAATCCAGAAACCGGTTATGCCGCTGAGATGCGAACTGATACCCCACGAGACAAACAGGATCAGATACAGCGGATACAGGATCAGATTCATTGCCCGAACGTCTTTCCTGTCCACATAGGGTGCCGCTGCTTTCCTGATTTCCTTGGGGAACATGGTGCTGTAGGCTTGCGGTACCAATAAAAATCCCATGATTGCCACAGCGTTAAAAAGTACAGATCCGGTGAACCCGTCCAGAATCAGTCTTGGCCAGTTCATTGCAGACTCCTTTATGGCATATTTCATGCCATTGCTTTTGTTACAATCCGATGTTATTTAATTCCAATCAGCAGAGCAGATCCGGACAGTCCCATCCATAGCGCTTCAGTTTTCTTCATGAACATGCCGTTTGTGGTATCGATCAGTTCGACTTTCTCGTAGCCCATGTCTCTGAGCTTTTTCACAAAAGCCTGAATATCTCCATACTTTGTCTTTGACATAATGTCATGGATGACGAATGTACCGCCTTTTTTCAGTGTCCGCAGTGTTTCAAGCAAATAGGCCTGCTTGTCTCCGGGAATGTTATGATACACATAGTTGCTGCATACCGCGTCAAAGGTTTCATCATGGAATCTCAGTTTCGTCGCGTCTCCCTGGAAAAAATAAACATGGGGGACACCTTCCGCTTTGGCGTTGTCCTCACACAGTTTTTTACTGAAAGAGGCATATTCCTTGCCCCAGCGGTCAACTCCGATCACTTCAGCCCTTGGATTCCTTTTTGCGACGGCGATTGTCAGGGCGCCGCTGCCACAGCCGACATCCAGGCATTTTCCACCTGCAGGCAGATTGACACAAGCCGCTGTTCCATCAATAATTTGCCTGGACATCTGACGCTTTCCGTTGTAATCAAAGGCACGGTACATCAGGATCGACCATTTGGTCAGCGCGCAGAACAATAATGTCAATACAGCAAACACTGCTGTGAGTACTGTCCTCAGTGTTCCTTCCGCCAATGCAAGGCTGAACACCGCAAGCATTACACCACAACCGAGGAAAGCAGCCCCAAATGCATAAATCATTCCTTTGGGCATCCAGTTCTTATAATCGGGCTTCACAGGGAACCTCCTTGCTTTTTCTTTGCCAGCAGAATCGTCCTGGCTTTCTTTTCCGTATCGTCTGATTCGTCATAACCGTCATAAGGCGCGTCCGGATCGGGGACCCGTTTGTGCAGCCTGGAACATAGCTTGTCCCGGTGGGCAAACACAAAATCCAGGTCATCAGACCATCCCGTATGTCCGGTAATCACCGCAATTTTCCGATTCCGCAATCGCAGATTGATTTCCAGTTTTCTCAGGCTTTCCCTGGAGACTTTATTGCTTTCCGCCAGCATGGCGATAAAGCTGTAACCGCCATCTGCGCCGAACCAGATCGTATCCCCGGTGAACAGATACCTGTTGTCAACCAGATAGACCATATGTCCCCATGTATGTCCCGGGACAAGGATGCATTCAACCCGGATTCCTTCAATATCCAGGACCTGATGGTCCTGCAGTAACCTGCGCTCATTGCTCATTTTGACCATGGGCAGTTTATATAGCCCATGGATTACTTTCCGTCGTTTTTCACCGGTGATATACCGGTTTTCAATCTCGCTGAGATAGACGGTGGCATCTTTAAACAGCTGATCACTGTCTGTTTCCAAAGCGCCTACATGATCGGTGTCCTGATGGGTGATCAGAATGTGGTGAATGGAGGAAGGATCAATATCCAGCCAGCTCATTTTTTCTTTCAGGCGTTCATAGTTGTACCCCGCGTCGATCATGATCGTCACGCCGTCTTTGGTATAAAAGAAAATGTTGGCGATCCATTCCCGGACGCAGCTGACATGTTCGTCAATCCGCCCTGTGTTTAAGGGCTTGAAAATCTGTGTTCCGCGGTACAGCCGGCTCATGGTGATCCGTTGATGTTCTGTGTCTTTTCTTGACATGTTTCTTTCTTCCTTAATTTGTTGGTATATACCATCTGTTCTTTACATAATCAGTCGTTTGCCTGAACTCTTTTTTTCACCCCGGGCCTCAATCTTTCAGGCTTCACAACGTCCTCCGGAATCGCCCAGGATTTTCCGAATCGTTCCACCCCTGGAACGCGTCCTTCCTGGATATACTGATTCACCCATCGCCCGGAAATAT
>Ga0265298_10004978_pt1 | contig 16814 bp, 18 predicted proteins | sample AusTroGonzalo_MG_3_FD_193486 | JGI IMG/M metagenome (GOLD analysis project Ga0265298, IMG submission 193486) | Bovine rumen microbial communities from tropical cattle in Woodstock, Queensland, Australia - Gonzalo_01 | ecosystem: Host-associated > Mammals > Digestive system > Stomach > Rumen ... | reverse complement strand
CTGTGAACAGTACCGTGTCCGCAGCCTGGGCAGTAGTGCATGGTGGCATCCTTCAAAACAGAGGTGCGCTTGTACACTAAGTTTTCGGGTTTGATAATATCTTCTCTTGTCATAATTTCAATGCTAATTAAATTATTTTACCATTTTTTTCAAAGCTTCGAAAATCTCAACCGGGGTTGGGATGACACCGCCGTAACGGCCGTAATGCTCAACGGGAACATTGCAATTCACTGCCAGTTTCACGTCTTCGATCATCTGGCCGGCGTTCATCTCCACGCTCAGGATTTTCTTCATGCGGCCACCGATTTCAGCAACAGCCTTGGTCGGGAAGGGCCACAGGGTGATAGGACGTACCAAACCGACTTTGATGCCTTCGGCGCGTGCCAGCTCCATAGCTTTCATACAGATACGAGCGGCGGAACCGTAAGCCACGAACAGGTATTCAGCGTCGTCGCACTGGATGGCTTCGTGACGGGCGTCTTCTTCTTCGCATTTTCTGTATTTGGCTTGGATTCTCTCGTTGATAGCCTCTTGTTTCAGTGCTTCGAGTTCAAGAGAAGTGACGATAGTGCTCTTGCCGCCTGCGCGGTGGCCAGTAGCTGCCCATGGGCAATTCTTTTCGATATATTCATTGGTCCAGCGGGGCTTGTAATCGTCCACCATAACTTTTTCCATTACCTGACCGATCACACCGTCAGAAAGGATAGCGGCGGGGTTTCTGTATTTGAATGCCAAGTCGAAGCCGAGTTCCACGAAATCGTACATTTCCTGAACAGAAGCGGGAGCCAAGGTGATTAGTCTGTAGTCACCGTGACCGCCACCCTTGGTGGTCTGGAAATAGTCGGACTGTGAGGGCTGGATGGTACCGAGGCCTGGGCCGCCACGAACAACGTTGACACACAATGCGGGCAGTTCAGCGCCTGCGATGTAAGACAGACCTTCCTGCATCAGAGAGAAACCGGGAGAGGATGATGAGGTCATAACGCGTTTACCACAAGATGCGCCAGCGTAAACCATGTTGATGGAGGCCAGCTCGCTTTCGGCTTGAAGCACAACCATGCCGGTTGTCAGATATGGTCTTTCAGCCATCAGGTGTTCGAGAACCTCACTCTGCGGAGTGATAGGATATCCGAAATAACCGTCGCAGCCCATACGGATGGCTGCTTCAGCAATGGCTTGATTACCCTTCATTAATTTTAATTCTTTTGCCATTTTGTAATTTGTTTAGTTGTTAATTGTTTTGTTTTTTCTTGCTTCTGACCGCGTGCTTACTCTTTGGCGCGGTAAACTTCGATAACGCCGTCGGGGCAGATGACCGCACAGTTGGCGCAGCCAATACACGCGTCGGCATTGACAACCTCAAGGTAGTTGTAACCTTTTGCATTTACTTTCTTCGAAAGTGCAATGACGCCGTTGGGGCAGCCAGTGATGCACACTTCGCAACCTTTACACTTTTCAGTGTTGATGACTAATGCTCCTTTAAATGCCATAATTTTAAATTTTTATGTGTTAGTAATTTTGGTTAAAATGTTCTTTTTTACAAGTTCAAAAAAAGCATACGAAAATACGAAAAATTTCCTTACCTCCAACGCTTTTCAGAATATTTTTTTTCTTGTCCTTTTAGAGTTCTTGTTTGGTTTTGTTTTCTTTAATCTCCAATTGCAGTTTTACATCATTCAAGACATTCATAAAATTGATAAATGCTTGATAAGGAGATGGATATACGTCGAAATTTCGTCGCACGCTGTCGTGGGCGAACCACTTGGTGCTCATGAAGTTGAAATGGTCGGCGGCCTGCAGTTGCAGCCAGTTTTCTTTGGCGACTTTGTTCTTAGACTTCTTATACAGACTCTCCAATTTGAATAATTGGTTGAAGGCCTCCTGTTGTAAGTCATTACCCAGCCATTCGGCAGTGTCTTTTTCATCACCTGAGTAGGAGATGGGCCAGGGAGCGTGCATGGTGGAGCAGGGAACCTTCATGGCGGTGACTTCCTTAGGGGTGATAAATTTATAGTTGTCATTCTCGGCCAACTGTGAGAACAATGCCTTGAAAAATTCAAAGATGCCTGTGTCGGCAGTATGGTATTCGCCGATGGTTTCATAATCGAAATACAGATTGATGAAAGGCGCGTCGTCGGGAATCTTGTTGAGATTGTTGATGTATTTCTCGGCGGTCAGTCCCATGCCGTCCCAGTCTTTTTCCTCGAAACGCAGGGTGATGTCGTCGCAAAGGCGATAGCTTCTGAGCATCAGTTTCAGATCGGTCTGGAAGGGGTTGCAGTAAAGGTAGCATGGACTCTTCCAGCCCAGGATGTGACGGGCACCTTCGGTCAGTACCACATCGTAGCCAGCTTCGTGCAACCATTCACCAATTTCATCGGAATAGATGATTTCAGTATTGCAGAATGAGGAGGGACGCACTTTGAACACTTCCTTCAGCAACTTCTCCTGCAGCTTCACTTGCTCCATGAAACAGGTTTTGTTGTACAGAGAGGCGAGGCTGTGGGTATAGGTGTTGCCTGTGATTTCCACGTTCTTGGTGGCAATCAGTTGCTTGAAACTATCAATCACCTCGGGACAGTATTGCTGGAACAAATGAATGGAACTTCCCGCAATACTGAAACTTACCTTGATCTTGTCCCCGTACTTGGCCATCAGTTCCTGCAGCATGGCGTTGGCGGGCAGATAGCAGCGTTCGGCCAGACGGTTGGCCAGATAGCTGTTCTGGTACTCGTCAAAATATTCATGGTGTTGGTTGATGTCGAAGAATCTATAGGTTCTCAAACGGAACGGCTGACTGATATGAAAATGGAAGCAAATATTATGCATAGTGTTGTATTTGAAAGCGTTATTATTATCTGTTGATTACTTTGGTGTATATACCCTTGAGCTTGCGGGCCACATTTTCCCATTTCAGGTTATCGACTTCCTCTTTGCCTTTGCTGATAAAGAGTTTGGACAGGGCAGGGTAGTGGAGCAGGCCATAGATGGCGTCGGCGGTGGCGTCGATGTCCCAAAAATCGACCTTGATGGCGTATTGCAGCACTTCGGCCACACCCGACTGTTTGGAAATGACCACCGGCACATTAGCACGCATGGCTTCCAGTGGAGAAATGCCGAAAGGTTCTGAGATGGAAGGCATTACATATACGTCGCTCATGCCGAACATCTTGTCGATGTCGTCGCCGCGCAAAAATCCGGTAAAATGGAAGCGGTCGGCAATGCCCAACTCGGCCACTCGCTCGATGATGTGCGGCATCATGTCGCCGTCACCGGCCAAGACAAAGCGGACGTCAGGGTCTTTTTCCAGGACTTTTCGTGCTGTCTCTACAAAATAGTCGGGACCTTTCTGGAAGGTGACACGTCCCAGGAAGGTGACAATCTTCTCTTTGACGTTTTTGTGGCGTTCAACGACTTTGTCAGTAGGAATGACCGCATTGTGCAAGGTGACTACCTTGTCAGCGGGGATATGATATTTATCGATGACGATTTGCCGGGTGAGATCGCTGACCGCACAAACCATGTCGGCTTCGCTCATGCCATAACGTTCAAGTCCATATACCACGCTGTTGATGTTATGCTCGCCGGAGCGGTCGTACTCGGTGGCGTGGATATGCACCACCAGCGGTTTTCCACTGACTTTCTTAGCGGCGATACCGGCTTTATAGGTCAGCCAGTCGTGGGCATGGATAATGTCGAACTGCTCGTTTCGGGCAATTTCGGCTGCCACTTCCGCATAGCGGTCCACCTCCTGCATGAGGTTGCTGCCGTAGCGGCCGGAGAATTCGTATTTGCGCTTGCCACCGTAAGTGTCGCTAGAAAGAATGCCACTGTCAAGCTGGTTGATGACATTATAATAATCGTCCAAACCGACGTAGGGAATCAGTCTAGAGTTGACCTGAATATAGGTGGTGTCACCGCCTTGCTGGTAGAAAGCGGAGAAGCGGGGGTCCACCTCCACATCGCTGGCGTTGATGATCTTGATCAGACTCTGGTCCTCGTCGCCAGAGGCTTTGGGCATGACGAAAGCGACATCCACCCCGTTGACCGCCAGTCCCTTGGTCAGACCGTAGCAGGCTGTGCCCAAACCGCCGGCGATGTGCGGGGGAAACTCCCATCCAAACATTAAAACTTTCATCAGTATCTCTTTTTATTTTGTAATCAAATTGTATGTTGCAGTCGGACTGCTTTTATTTTTTGGCTGTGTCGATTTTCCATTTCAGATACAGCAGGGCGGCTACGCTCCATGCTTGCGAGAAACAGCCGTTGGGTTTGTATGGTGGGTCTCCGTCGGTGATTTCGCAAATCGTAGAGATGCCATAATCTTTCATGCAATTGTCGAAGTTGTAAAAAATCTTCTCCAAGACAGAAACAGCACTCTGGCCGTAAACACTGAGCATGCCGTCGCAGAAAGGTGCCAGTAGCCACGGCCAGCAGCAACCTTGATGGTAGGCGGCGTCACGCTCGGCTTGGTTGCCCTGATAATGACCCTTGTAATCGGGGTCGTTGGGCGACAGTGTACGGATGCCCTTCTCCGTCAGCAGTTCCTCGCAGGTTTTCTTGAGGACTAATTGCTTGATTTTTTCACTGATAGGAGCGTATGGCAGGGACACGGCGATCATCATGTTGGGGCGCACCTGGAAGTTCTTGTAGTCGCCGTTGACATAATCGGCGAGGTAGCCAATCTCTTTAGACCAGAAAGTGGCTTTGAAAGTGTCGGGGAATGTTTTGGCCAGCGGTTCCCATGCTTCCACGAAGGCATGGTCTTTGGCAAGACGCGCCACTTCGAGGCTGAATTGGATGGCGTTGTACCACAAGGCATTGATTTCCACTGCGCAGCCGGTACGCGGGGTGACGGGCACTCCATTTACCACGGCATCCATCCAAGTGAGGGCGACCTGCTCGTTGCCGGCATAAATCAGTCCGTTGTCCAGCATCCTGATATTGTAAAGAGAGCCGTTCTTGTAAGCATTCAGGATGGACTGCATCACGGGTCCGTATTCTTTCCATATTTTCTTTTCGGTATGCGTGTAGGATGCGTATTGCTGCAGGGCGCGGAAGAACCACAGGGGGGCGTCTACGGAGTTGTAGGCGGCCTGGTCACCGCTACCGATGTTCGGAAACAGTCCGTCTTTCATCTCCGACAGCATGTCGTCGATAATCGTCTTGCACACTGCAGGCTTGTTGACCACAGAGAGGGTCAGTCCTGGCACAGCGATGAACGTGTCGCGGCCCCAGCGGCCGAACCAGGGATAGCCGGCGATAATCTGTGTTTTGCCATTGCGCTCGATGATGAATTGTTCGGCAGCGTTTTTGAGGCAGTTCAGATAGCTGTTGCGGCTGCGGTGACCATCCAATGTGCTGTTGAAAATATTGGCAATTTCTTTCGGGTTAATCGGGCTGGTGCCGATGGTGAAATACAGTTCTTTGCTCTTGACGGGCACGTTGATGCGGCCGAGTTTCAGCAGGTCCTCATGGCCATCATATCCTCGCTTGATTTCTTCGTCATATTCGATGTTGTAGAACCAATCGGGCGCATGCTGGTAGTCGATGGCTTCTGAACTTTGCAGGTAGATGGGTGTGTATTTGTCGTAAAGACAATATTTTACACCATTCTGAACTTCTTCGTAACCAGTGTTGGCCTGGTTGTTTTTGTGCGTCAGATGGTGAATCTGACGGAAAGCCAGCAGGGGCTGGAACTGGAAGGAAGCGGATTCGAAATCGTCGAGGATGGTGTATTTGATAATCAGTCGTTCCTCAGTGTCGGAGAAAAGGATTTCCTTGGTAAAATTGAAATGGCCGACCCGGAAATGGTAGACGGGAATGATGTCGGCGTTGAATTTCTGCAGATATTTGTTGCCTTTGGGGTCGAAGATGCCACCTTTGTACTGGTGCATGCCTAGATGGAATTCCATGTCGTCGATGATGATGCTTTCGTTCAAAGTGGACACCAGCACGTGTCGTTCGCCATCGACATTTTCCTGTGGCAATATGAATAATCCGTGGTATTTCCGGGTATTGAGACCGAGCAGGGTAGTGGAGGCGAAAGCCCCGGTGCGGCTGCAGCGGACAATTTCCTTTTTCTTCGAGAAGGGGATATTGACTAACTCTGTTTTGTCAAATTCTATATAGCTCATCTTAAGTATAAAATTGAATATAATCTGCAAAGCTACAAAAAAATTTTTTTCCAAGCAATAAAAAAGTGAAATTGAAAACATTTTTCAGTAAAAAGAAAAAATTAAAATAGTGTGTTGTGTATTAAATTTTTTTGTATTTTTGCAACCCCAAAATAGAGAGGAAAAAATTAAAAATAAATAAGATAGAGATGAAACAAGATTTGATTCAGTATGTTGAAGATAATTTCGTGACTACCAAGGAGTTTCCGAAATTTAAAGCTGGCGATACCATCACTGTTTCTTACAGAATCGTGGAAGGATCGAAGGAACGTATCCAGCAATTCCAGGGTGTTGTTTTGCAAATTGCAGGCACCGGAGCAACCAAAACTTTCACCATCAGAAAAATTTCAGGCGGTGTTGGCGTAGAAAGAATTTTCCCCTTCGCTACCCCTCTGATTTCCGATATCGTGGTGAACAAACATGGTGTAGTTCGCAGATCCCGTATCTTCTACCTGCGTAACCTTACCGGTAAGAAGGCACGTATCAAAGAAAAACGAGGTTAATCCCCCTAACCTTTTTTATTGTGTTTTCATAATGAAAAAAACGCTTTCTTGCAAAGCGTTTTTTTTTGTGCTGCAGTGTGCTGGTTCGTGGATTTTATATATCTTTGCAGTATTAAATTTTAAAAAGAATGCCTGATATATTTACATATTTTGGATTTATCTTCTCATTCTATTCAAATGAACATGAACCCATACACGTTCATGTTGAACATCAGAACAAAATGACCGTTTTTGATTTAATTATTGTGGACGGAAAGTTGGTGGAAATTAGGAGAAGAGATAAAGGAAATCCGCTGACTGGGAAAGATGAAAAAGTTGCAGTTGAGTTCATCCGGAAATATTGGGAAAACATCGTGGAGAAATGGATCAGGTTCTTTGTATATAAAAAACGTATAAGATGTACTGACATAAAAACAAAGTTGTAATGAAAACTTTATTCGTAAAAAAAGCGGAATATGTGGAAGATCTTGTTTTGTCACTATTATTTAGTGATGGGAAGAAGAATATGATTGATTTTGAGGATTTCTTTAAGCGTCATCCTCATCCCCAATATAATAAGTATGCGAAAAAGAATGAGTTCAAGAAATTCTGGATCCGAAATGGTAATGTGATTTGGGGGAAACATGCTGACTTGAGTTTTCCTGTCAATGCCTTATATGAAGGAAATCTTGAACTTTGTTGTGATGATTAAATTATGAAAAATTATGAAAATAACCGCTGTTGAACCCATTGGAATCACCCCGGCTTTGGCGGAACAACTGGCCGGTGACTTTGCCCGCCGCGGACATGAATTTGTCTGCTTTCCCGACCGGAACGAAAATCCTGAAGTGTTGGCCGAACGCATGGCCGATGCAGATATTGTCATTATCTCCAATATCAAGCTAAGCGCCGACGTGCTGTCGCGCTGTCCGAAACTGAAAATGCTGGCCGTGGCCTTTACCGGGCTTGACCATATCGACATGGCCTATTGCCAGTCTCATAATATTGTGGTGAAAAATGCCGCTGGCTATGCCACCGTGGCGGTTGCAGAACTTGCCATTGGCTTGATGATTGACGTGTATCGCCATATTACCGCCTTGGATGCGGATACTCGTAATTGTTTGAGCCGTAGGAATTTCCTTGGTCGTGAGATTTCTGGCAAGACCATTGGCATTGTGGGAACAGGGGCTATTGGTCGTAAGACTGCTGAACTGCTGCAGTGTTTCGGCTGTAAGATTTTGGCGTGGAGCCGCACCCACTATACGGAACTGGAAAACGAAAATTTCCACTATGTGGAGTTGGACCAGTTGATGCGTGAGTCAGATATTATCTCGTTGCATGTGCCGCTGACTGCCGAAACGCATCATTTGATCTCCGAGGATAAATTGGCTTTGTGCAAATCTTCAGCAGTGCTGATCAATACAGCCCGTGGTAATGTGGTGGATATGAATGCTTTGGCTGTGGCGCTGAAAGAAGGTCGTCTGGCAGGTGCCGGCATCGATGTGTTTGAGCAGGAACCGCCGCTTCCGCAAGGACATCCGTTGTTTGATACGCCCAATTGTGTGTTGGTGCCTCATGTGGGCTATGCTACCCGCGAGGCCTTTGACATCCGCATTGGCATTATGTTAGATAAAATTAACGAATTTGCTAATTTGCTAATTTGCTAACTCTCACGGCATCCATCTCCCCTTCAATCTTATATTGATTAAAAAATTGAGGATTGAAATCCAGATTCAGGCTGTCAGTTTCCAAAAATGGCTTGTAATCAATGCTTTGGTATTCCAAAAATTGTTCAGGAAGATTCTCAAACGTCCATCTTTTCTCAGCTTCCGGATCCACAAAATGATAGTGAATGTTATGACGGTCGAACTTGATGGTGTTCATGCCAGGGGCAGAGATTTCAAAATGGACATTGAAGTCATTGCTGTATAGCGAGAAATTCCCGTTTTCATCGGTATAGGTGTTCATGCCGATCCAGTCTTTGGTCCAGCCGCGGACAACAGCATCTTTTATACCTTGTCCGCTTTTGCTGTCAACGACTCTTCCTTTGAGGAGGATGTTGTTGTATCCCAGCATATTATAATAGTTGGACGGGACTTGATGGTTATCGGTGGGAATAGGCAGGGACGGTAGTGTCTTGATGTCCGTTGCGGCGGGTTTGTACTCATCGTTTTGATTGATCAGACCCGTGAATTGAGCTTCGAAATTCACCCCATCAGGACATTCATGGTACTCCCACCATCCGTACCCAGCCGCATGATATTGTCGGGCGATGGTGTAGCTTTGGAGGAGAAACTGCCGCTGGTATTCGTAACTCACGCTGTCGTTGTCGGCGGGAAGAGCTGTCTCACCAACTATCCAGGGACGGTCGGTGCAATTGTTGCTGTACCAGCGCATCTCACTGGGCACGCGTAGGGGGTGATAAGTGTGTACTTCCACAAAATCCACTGGAAGAATGGTGGGGTCCCATTCGAAAACCTCTATGGGTTCGGAAAAGCCGATGGTGAAGAGCTGACGAGGAGCGTAGTTGTCCATCATTTCACGCCAACGGCAAACAATTTGGTAAGCTTCCATCTTGTTGCGTAGTTCAGCTTCGTCGAAATACAAAGGCTCGTTGAAGAAATCATAGGCCCAAAGATTGCTTTTGTTGGCCAGCTGTTGAAGCAAGCCTTCCGTATAGCGGACGAGATTGTCTTCCAAAGGTCTTTTAATTAACAACATTACTTTCAGCTGATATTGTTCCGCCGTGTCTGTCATTTGCTCGATGGCATGGTAAAGGGCTTCGAAATCCTTTTCTTCAGGAACAATATCCAAACAGATTCTCACGCAGTTGAAGCCCATGTCGGCGATGCGCTGAAAGTCGTAGGCAAGGCTTGGACTGTGGTAGTAATAGGCGGGGATTATGCGTAGCGTATCGTTTATAGTGGCGATGGTAGGCTTGTAGTTGAGCATGAGCGGAAACCAGGGCTCTCCATCCAGCATGAAATGGTCGTCTTGCACATAGACAAAACCTGGACTCTGGGTGTCACGCGGGGTGCAATCGATGTTGATGTGCTGCTGACAGCCGCATAGCAGTAAGCAGAGCAGAAGGATGAAAAAGCTTAATTTTCGCATGAAGGCATGGCGTTAAGGATGACTTGTTTGATTTGTTCCATCAGCCACATGGGGGTGGAGGTGGCTCCGCAGATGCCGATGCTTTCATTGGGCAGGAAATGATATTGCTGGAGTTGGTCGATGCGGGAGATGAAGAAAGAACGGGGATTGGTTTGTTTGCATATGTCAAACAGATAGAGGCCATTGGAACTTTTCTCACCAGAGACAAACAAGATGACATCGTGTTGGCTAGCGAAATCACGGATGTGCTTTGAGCGGTTGCCTACCAGGCGGCAGATGGTGTCGTGGTATTCGAACATATCTTCATGTTGTGATTCGGCATACCGCTGTTGGATGGTATTGATCAAGCGATAGTAATCCTCTATGCTCTGGGTGGTTTGGGAGTATAGCGAAGAGGGTTTGGAATAGTCGATGCTGTTGAGATCTTCGTTGGAGGAGATGACAATGCCGTTGCGTTGGGTTTGTCCTAGCAGGCCCGTGACTTCGGCATGTCCTTTTTTTCCGAATATCAGTATCTGTCGTTCGTCGCCGGAATTCTCGTATTTTTTCTTGATATTTTGCTGAAGATGAAGCACTACGGGACAGGTGGCGTCAATCAAGGTGATGTTGTTTTTTTTCGCCAACTGGTATGTTTCGGGTGGCTCCCCGTGGGCGCGTATCAGTACGGTAGTGTCGTGGAGTTGGGCGAATTGCTCACTCGACACCACTTCTAAGCCTTTATCTGCCAGGCGGCGAACTTCCTCGTTATTATGGACAATATCGCCCAAGCAGTACAAATGACGGTGTTGGGAAAGATACTCTTCTGCGGTGCGGATGGCATTGATGACTCCGAAGCAGAAGCCTGAATCCTTATCGATGGTGATGTTCATGCGGCACTATTCTTGGTCGGGGAAGAGTGAATCGACAAATTCGAGGCGGTTGAAGACCTGCAACTGTTCGATTTTCTCGCCTACGCCGATATATTTCACCGGAATCTGGAACTGGTCGGAGATGCCAATGACCACACCGCCTTTGGCGGTCCCATCCAATTTGGTGATTGCCAGCGCATTAACTTCGGTGGCAGCGGTGAACTGGCGGGCTTGCTCAATGGCGTTCTGACCGGTGGAGCCGTCCAGTACTAGCAACACCTCGTGGGGTGCGTCGGGTACGAGTTTGCGGATGACATTCTTGATTTTGGTCAATTCGTGCATCAAGTTGATCTTGTTGTGCAAACGGCCGGCGGTGTCGATGAGGACCACGTCGGAGCCTTTGGATAGGGCAGAAGCGACCGTGTCGTAAGCCACGGCGGCGGGGTCAGCACCCATTTTCTGGGTTACAATGGGCACATCGGCGCGCTGAGCCCACACTTCCAGCTGCTCGATGGCGGCGGCGCGGAAGGTGTCGGCAGCTCCTAACATCACGGAATAGCCTTTCTTCTTGAACTGGTAGGCCAGTTTGCCAATGGTGGTGGTCTTGCCCACACCGTTGACACCTACCACCAATATGATATAGGGCTTTTTGTCGGCCGGAAGGGTGAAGTCCTGCTTGCCTTCCATGTCGTTTTCCAGTAACAGGCTGGCAATTTCCTCGCGCAGGATGGTGTTTAACTGGCTGGTGCCGATGTATTTGTCCTTGGAAACCCGCTTTTCGATGCGGTCGATGATTTTCAGGGTGGTTTCCACACCGACGTCGGAGGTGACCAGAATCTCCTCCAGGTTGTCGAGCACGTCATCGTCCACTTTGGATTTACCGGCTACGGTTTTGGCGAGTTTGGCGAAAAAACTCTCTTTGGATTTCTCCAAACCCTTGTTTAATTCCTCTTTCTTTTCTTTGGAAAAAAATGAAAAAAAGCCCATGACATAAATTTTTGCAAAGTTACGTAAAAATCCCTAACAATACACAGACGAAAAAAAATTCCGTATTTATATAGGATAATTTCCTTTTTCTCTAAGAAGCGGTGCTCGAATGTCGGGGTCGTATATTTGAGTTTCGCATTGTCATTTGGCAAAAAAAAAGCCGGAATGGGGACATTCCGACTTTTTTTAACCATGAAAACAAAATATTACTTTTTAGCCAAAAAGTCTTTTACGTTAGAGGATTCCACTACAGCTTCCTTGAAAGTGTAGGCTCCAGTCTTCGGTGAGCGCTCCATTTTCACCACGCGGGTGTAAGCTACGCCACCTTCTCTTTTCAATGTTGCAACAACCTTCTTTGCCATTTTCTATAGATTTTATTATTTAACTTCCTTGTGAACGGTAACACGTTTCAGATAGGGATTGTATTTCTTCAGTTCCAATCTCTCGGTCGTGTTCTTTCTGTTTTTAGTGGTGATGTATCTTGACATACCCGGCACGCCGCTGGCTTTCTGTTCGGTGCATTCTAAGATGACCTGTTGTCTTGCTTCTTTATTTTTCTTTGCCATAACACTAAATTTTTGCTACTTTGTTCTCTTTTGATTTGAGTTTGCAAAAATACAAATTTTTTCAATACAAAAAGTATTCTGATAAAAATATTTTTAACCGACAATTCGGACCTCCGGTTCTATCAGAATTCCGTACTTTTCTTGTACCGATTGAATGATGTCCTGGTAGTATGCCACCACCTCTGAACCCTTGGCATTTCCCCAATTGACGATGACCAGGGCTTGGGAGGGATATACGCTGACATCACCTCTGCGGATGTCTTTCCAACCGCAACTTTCAATGAGTTGTCCGGCAGCTAATTTGACCCCGTTGGGGGCAGGGTAATGGACAAGTTGGTCAAATTTGGAAGAAAGTTCCGCAAATTTTGCTTTGCTTACGACTGGATTCTTGAAGAAACTGCCAGCACAACCCACCTTCGAGATGTCGGGTAGCTTGCTATTGCGGATGTTGAGCACGGCGTCGGCCACCAATTTAAGGGAAATGGACTTGCCGTTTTGTTCTATATATTCTTTTAATTGCTTGTAGGTCAGGTTATAAACTTCTTCTTTGTTTAATTTGAAAACGACTTCTGTGATAAGGCAGCGGTCTTTCAGTTCTTTCTTGAAGATGGAATCACGATAAGCAAATTCACATTCTTCATTATATAATACAAAAGGTTCACCATCAGGAAGATAAAAACCTTCCACTTGATAGATGATGTCTTTCACTTCACTGCCGTAGGCTCCGATATTCTGTACGGGGCAGCTGCCCACCAAACCTGGAATGCCGATGAGATTTTCTGCACCATACAGTTCGTGGTCGATGGTGAAGCGCACAAAATCCGACCAGTTCTCGCCGGCAGCGGCCCGCACATATACGTGCTCATCGTCTTCGTTGATAATCTCTATGCCTTTGGTGGCCAATCGAATCACACTGCCCTCAAAATCTTTGGTAAAAAGCATGTTGCTGCCTTCTCCGATGATCAAAAATGGCCGATGGAAGATGCCGCTGCGGAATAACTCTTCCACATCATTGTCATTTTCCACCATCAGCAACTCGTTGCAGTTGCAATCAATGTGAAAGGTATTATAATCTTTGAGAGAGGTATTGCTATATGTAATCACGGGTGATAACTATTAACTTTTAATTCTTATCTATTAACTATTGAAGTACACTGCGCCGCCGCAGGAGTTGTGGCGGGCACCGGTGACGGAGGCGAGACAGTTGGGCAGGTCGTTGAGGCGAAGGAAGCCTAAAAAAGCGAAAATAATGGCTTCTTTGAAGTCTATAGTCCGGTCGTCGGGGATGATGACTTGCCCGTGGAATTTCTGGCGGATGAGGTCGACGAGGAAGCTGTTGTGCGCTCCACCACCAGTGATGAGCAGGGTTCTGCCCGTGGGGGTGTTGCATGAATCACTTTCGCAGTGGCCAGTGTCACTGCTGCTATCACAGCTTTTGATTTCGGTGGAGTTGCAGGCTTTTGCAATTTGCTGGGCGATGTGCTCACATACAGTTCTCATCTGGTCTGGAATGCTTAACCGGCATCGCTTCAGCAAAGGGAAAAACTGACTGTCAATCCATTCTCTTCCCAACGATTTGGTGTTTTGTGATTTATAATAATCCAGTTGGTTGAATTGTTTCAAAAGGATAGTGTCAACATGACCGCTTTGGGCAATTTCGCCATTGGCGTCGTAAGCTTTGTCGCACTGTTGCGCTAAGTGGTTCAGCACGATGTTGCAAGGCGAGATGTCGTAGGCTTTGTGCTGCCCATTTTGTCGGAATGACAGGTTGCTGATGCCTCCCAGGTTGAGGCAGATATCGTATTGTCCGAACAATAGTTCGTCACCGATAGGAACCAAAGGTGCCCCTTGTCCGCCCAGTGCCACATCGGTGGTGCGGAAGTCGCAAACCACAGGCTTACCGCAACTGGCGGCAATTACAGCCCCGTTGCCAATCTGGGTGGTCAGTCCCAGGTCTGGCCGGTGAAAAACGGTGTGCCCGTGAGAGGCAATCAACTCCACTTCTTCAGCAAAATCGGCCATGAATTCCTTGACTTGTAAGCCGATGAAACGACCGAGCTCATTGTGGAGCGATGCCAGATCATAGCCTGAAAGTGTCATGGCTTGTGCCAATTTTTGGCGCAGTTCTTCTGGGTAGGGAAGCGTTTCTGCCTTTCGGACTTCGTACTCCCAGCTTTTCCCTTGCTTGAAAACGCAATATGCCAAATCCAACCCGTCTAGCGAGGTGCCTGACATGATGCCGATGACGTGATGGTATTTCAGAAGGGGAAGTTCCATATTGCTGGATTTTTTTGTTTTATTTTTTTGAAAGAAAAAGATGATTATTGCAGTAGTACGAGTCTGTCCAAATGAATACTATGTGATCCTTTTACCAAAATAAGGGCATTGCTGATGGGGTTTTTGGCAAAATAGCTATTGGCTTCCTCCACATTATCAAAGCTGTGAGGGTTGCCTATCAGTTGCTTCTGGAATTCGCTGCCTACAAAATAAGTCTCGATTTGGTTGTCATGGCAAAGCTTGATGATGCGGGCATGCTCCTCGTTGCTCACACTGCCCAGTTCCCGCATGTCGCCAATGACGGCCACTTTGTGCGGATGCTCAATGCCGATGAGGTTTTGTAAGGCGGCGTTCATGCTGGTGGGGTTGGCATTGTAGTAATCGGCAATGATGGTGTTGCTGCCCTTGTGCTCCACTTGTGAGCGATGGTTAGCAGGTTGGTATTGGGCGATGGCGGCACAAATGTCCTCGTGGCTCACTCCGAAGTGGTGGCCAACAGTCGCTGCAGCCAGCATATTATATAGGTTGTATGCGCCTGTCAGATGGGTGTCCACTGTTTGTCCAAAAAGCTCGATGCTGATGAGGCCGTCGTTGCGGACTACACGTCCGTTGATGTCAGCTAGCTTTTGGGTGGCGTAAGTGACAATAGGTTGGTAGTTAAGGTCTTGTGTGAGAATGTTATCATCAATGTTGACAAACAAAGTGCCCTTGCAGCCCATAACGCTGCGGTACAGGGCTTTCTTGGTGGTGATAATGTTCTCTCTGGAAAGAAAACCTTCGATATGGGCGACACCAATATTGGTGATGAGTCCGTAATTGGGCATAGAGAGTTCGCAGAGGTCGGCGATTTCTCCAGGATGACTGGCTCCCATCTCCACAATGGCGATTTGATGCTCGTCGGTGATGCTCAGCAGGGTGAGAGGTACGCCGATATGGTTGTTCAGGTTGCCTTGTGTGAAGCTTGTTTTATATTTTCGTGACAGTACGGCGGCCACCAGTTCTTTGGTCGTGGTTTTCCCATTGCTGCCGGTGATGCCGATGACAGGAATCTGTAGTTGCTGGCGGTGGTATCTGGCCAATTGCTGCAGGGTTTTCAGACTGTCGTCCACCACCACACAATGAGGGTTGTCTTTCAAATCCTGACGTTCAGTGACTACGTATGCGGCACCTGCTTCCAAAGCCTGGGTGGCGTAATTGTTGCCGTCGAAATTTTCTCCTTTCAGACAGAAAAAGAGAGACTGGGGGATGATGTTCCGGGTGTCGGTGCAGATTTGCGGGAATTGTTTATAGATCTGATATAAGTGTTCCATAATTGCATGATTATATTAATCTGCAAATTTACACAAAATCCTCGAATTATATACGGATGTGTGAATTTTATTGTAGGGACGCGATGAATCGCGTCCGAAGGAAAATCTCATAGAAAAGATACGATTTTTCAATTAGCAAATGGGTTAGTCGGCAAATTTATAGAATAAAACCCCTCCAGCCTAATAAGGTCAAGAGGGGTCTCAAACGATATAAAACAACTACGGGATCCCGTTTTATTTGTCACGAACGCAACGCACCGACATGCCAAGTTCTTTGAACTCATTGTCAGCGGTCACAAATGCCTCGTAATAGCATAAAGATCTGAACGATGCCATCAGGACATTGGGACTGGAATTGGCAGGGGTGCTGGTCCAGAAGAAGGCGTTGTCACCATAATATTGAGGTGTTTGGTGACTTTCTCCCGCCGGCATGGCGGCAAAGCCACTGGCATTATTGGCAGACTGGTTGTTGCCTACAGTGTTGGCGTATGAGCATTGGTTCCAACCGCTGGTGGTAGCCAAAGCTTTGGCGATATAATTGCTATTGTTGCCACAGTAAAATTCGGACTTGCTTCCAAGATAAGTTGTCAGCTCTGTCCATTCCGCTGCCGAGGGCACATGCCAGCCAGTCGGGCAGATGCCTTGTACGCCGCTTGGAGAGGCTGAACTGCCGTTGGTCCCTTTCACCACAGCTGACCAGTTGTACAAATATCCGTTTTTGTTGACCAAGGAGCTGTTGTTGTCGGGATAATAGCGGAAGGGGGTATGTGAACTGACATCTGTCAGCATATTGCCTAGAGTAATGGCGGTGCCGTCGGCATAGTGTGTGGTTTTCAGATTGGAGGCCATCCATACTTGATTGCCAATTTTAACGGCATTGTATGTATTCCCGTCATAATCTTTCACAGCGTTTTGAATCAGACCGTCACCAACAGGTTCCAGGTCTTCGGAAGGTTTGTCTTTTTTGCAGGAGTTCAAGCCAAGGGCAAAAGAGAAGGCAATACAGATCATCAGATAAAAATTTCTTTTCATCGCAATTAAATTTTGGTTAAGA
>Ga0265298_10004977_pt1 | contig 16815 bp, 16 predicted proteins | sample AusTroGonzalo_MG_3_FD_193486 | JGI IMG/M metagenome (GOLD analysis project Ga0265298, IMG submission 193486) | Bovine rumen microbial communities from tropical cattle in Woodstock, Queensland, Australia - Gonzalo_01 | ecosystem: Host-associated > Mammals > Digestive system > Stomach > Rumen ... | reverse complement strand
CCTGGAAGTGGTTGCGAACCTTAAGTTCAATGATATCGGGTTATAGCATGTTATGCTGTTGTAGCCATCTCTTGCCTCTAGGTGTTAGACAGAAAAGCAAGAATAGTATACATGGCACACCGTAAACCAAAAATACAATATACATTCCCATATTTTCTCCCTTCTTTTAGTATTTGTTTTTTATACGGTTTTAAAGTTCAACAATATGTTTCATTGACTTTGCAAAGATAGAAGGTTTTTCCCAAACTTCCCAATTTTAGATGATATATTTGCGATAATAAGCAAAAAAGAGACGATTGTGCCCCTCCACAAGGCTTGTGAAACTATCTTTTTTACATTTTCTTCACAAAAAATTTGCAAAGTTCAGAAATAATTCCTATCTTTGCAATCGCTCTATTTGAATGCTGAAAGCCTTTTGGTAATCACAGGAGGATAATGCATATATGTTTTAAAAGTGTTTTTTGAATACTATTGTTATCAGAACAGGCTCTACACTTTGAACATATATAATGAACCTAAAACATAGTAGTAAGAGAGAGTCCTTGCTATGAAGTAAAGTGATGAAGAGAATAAGTTTACATTATTGGCAAAAGAAAAAACTAAAGCCATCCCCAAAGAAAGCATGTCAAATTCCCAAAGTTGGGAAATTGGATATAGTAGAGTCTAGCTTAAAGGATTCTCAGAAAAACGAGATTCCCGATATCGCTATTATTTTCAAGAGTGAATTCGACTATATCTCTCGATGTATCTTAGACTATAAAGATATAGAAACTGGTGGGCAACTCTTCGGATATTGGACGGCAGAGAATATACCTGTTGTTCTTTATGCTATTGGCCCTGGCCCCAAAGCAAATCACCAAACAGCATTCTTTAATCAAGACATTGATTATCTAAAAAAGGTAGGGAGACCACTCGTTGAAAATTTCGGTCTACAACATATTGGCGAATGGCATTCCCATCATAAATTAGGATTAGCTCAGCCAAGTTCACACGATGCCTATACAATGAGTTCTACTATCAACGACAAACATCTTAGGCATTTCTTACTGTGCATAGGCAATTGTACAGATACTGAATCCACTCTAAATGCCTTCAACTTTGTTGAAAATTGCAGGAACTATGTAAAAGCTTATTGGTGTATAAAGAATATTGCAAGTCCGTTCCGAAGAATTATCGATGAAGAACTTGCCCCTTTCTTATTACATCCAAAATGCGAGAAAGCAAGTCATGGTCATATCAATTATATAGAAAATGCCTCAGCCAATGTTGAACCTGAATACAGAGAGTCATATTGGTTCAGTAATAAGGAAAATCGTAAAGCTGTAAAACAAATCATTGATTATGTTGGGCAATTGCCAAGTCCTGGGCAATGTTCAATTCAACTTGATGACAATAGTTTTGTGACAATGACTATAGCCTATCATGATCATGTTGATCAGATTTTCTTCCCAGATGGATTTCCGCAAATTTCACCTAAGATAACGAGGATTCTTGGTGACAATTCGATTCAAAGTTTGGAATACCCTTGGAATCCAGAAGGCGATATATATGAAGATTTTGTCAAGTATTACAATAGAACAATAGAATAATTATGATGGATGCAGAAAGATTAAAAGCAGAGAAACTAGTATTAGAGAAGAAATTGCCCTCCAATGCTTACCGGTTTATGGACATGGATACAGATCTTCCCTATATTGCTATGGGGGCCAAGACAAATCGTGGCAACATTTATACTGTTCGTATAGAATTGGATGAATTCCCCAATGATATTCCAAAGGCATTTGTAACTAAGATGCTGAAAACAAAATCAGGGAGTCCAATGTCTGGATGTAGTGCATCTATGCATACTCTTACGAGCGAGCATGGATTTACAAGAATATGCCATTATGGTTTTGATTCCTGGACACCCATGGTCTCGATTTATAAGATTTATGTCAAATGTCGATTATGGTTAGAGATGTATGAATTACATCTGCAGACAGGAAACGACATGGATTATTATTTGAATCATCAAGAATGAAATAGAGAACAATTATTATGAATGAGCAAGAATTAGTAAAATTTGGCGAGCAAATTAAAGAACAAGGTGAGAAACAAGGTCGCACAATGATGGATTTGGTTTTTGATCCTGTTTCTGGGGACTTTAAGCAAGTTCCTAAAGGGGAACAACACGTTGGTGATATAGTAACAGAAATGACAGAAAAAGGATTCGCATAATTAATAAAAGGATGAGCTTGCCCATAGTTTATATAAACAAAGAGGATTTGGCTTTGTTCTATTCATATGATGTTCCATCACATGAGGGATTGTCATATGAGTGGGAAGGAGAGCATGTCGTTCACATAAAACTAGTTTCTGCAGACCATTCTTATGGTAAAACTGACAAAGTTCTATTTGTTAGGTCAATTAGTTATATAGCGGATATTCATAAAGAGAAGTACAGGTTTATTATTATGGTCTCTAGTGATAGTGATTGTGTTGTCTATGATCTTGACAAAGATAAACTTGTTCCAATCCCCAATGAATATATTCCTGCCAAGGCTGAGTTGTATTCAAGGAGTAAGGGTATTCTAGAAGTTAATATTCTAGAGGATAAGCGAGTGATGATAGTCGGCTTGGGAAGTTTTGGATCTCAGATTGCTATAGAACTTGCCAAAGCTGGTGTCGGTCAATTTGCATTGTTTGATTTTGACAGGGTCGAATTACACAACTTAGCGCGTCATACTAGCACTGTTAACGATCTAGGGAGATTAAAGACAGATGTCATATATGATGCTATAAAAGGCAAAAATCCTTATGTTATAGTCGAGAAGTTCCCTATTAATATAAACGAAGACCTTCCCTTACTTAATAAGGAGATTATTAAAGCAGACATCGTAATATGTGCAACAGATAATAATACTAGCCGCTATAATATTTCCGAAGCCTTGGTTAAACAGCAACGAATCGGGATCTTTGGACGTGCTGTCACAAGAGCAGAGGGCGGAGACGTTTTTAAATATCGACCTGGGGGTCCATGCTATTGTTGCTTAATTGGTACTGGATGGTATGACACTTCAGCAGAAGAAATAACAAACCTCGCTTCTGCACGAAGAAATGGACAAATCGCAGCGTACGTTTCTGACGAAGATGCTGATGCAGTGGTGCAGGTTGGATTATCGTCAGATATTGAGCCTATTTGTAACCTGATGGTAAAATTGACACTAGTGGAACTATCAAGGGGAATGCCGTCTGGAATAAGTGGACTTGAAAACGAATTGGTTTACGATTATTATATGTGGGCAAACCGTAGGGAAAGACGCCATGCAAACTGGGCTCCGATGCCAAACGCAGGTAATAAGCCAACCATATTAAGATGGTATGGTGCACATATCAAGAAAGTAGACAATTGTCCACTCTGCTCTCATAATATCATTTTAGATGAGGGTGAAGATTACGAAGATAAAGTTGGCAACATTTCTGGATTAGAAGATATCGATTTAAGTAACCTATAATTGGCAACATGGATTATTCAAGGTTTACCCCCAAGGCACGTAATTGCATTCAGAAAGCATATTCCATCTCACAAAGTTGCTGCTATGTAGAAGTAAGTCCATCTGTCTTGATGGTTTCTATGATACAGGAAGCAAAAGATATAATATTCTTTCTGCTTCAACAGATGGATGTTGATAAAATGATTTTCTGCCAATCGGTCAGTGAAAAAGTGAGTCAACAAAGACAAAACGAGGGGGCAAATCCAGAGATATCTTGTGACCTAAACATGATTCTGAATACTGCAATCCGACTAGCATCAGACTCAAATGCAGCGTTAGCTGGAGTTGAACATGTTTTTTGGGCTTTTGCAAAGGAACAATGTGAACTCTCCGATGTATTTCAGTCTCATGGAATGAGTGAAGACAGAATAGTTCAGGCTGTTATTACGTTTAGAAATGGATACATAGCAAATTCTATGACTGAAGAGACCGAAGTAAGTGAGCCGTCTTCACTTTCAAAATATGCCAGAAACATGAATGTTCTCGCATCAACGGGTGCGATCGAACCAACAATAGGCAGAGATGAAGAAGTTAGGAGGGTACTGCAGATCTTGTCTAGGAAAACTAAAAATAATCCGATTCTTGTAGGAGAGCCAGGAACAGGTAAAACTGCAATTGTAGAGGGACTGGTACATCGGATTATACGTGGTGATGTTCCTCAGGATATGCAAGGCCTGAAGATATATTCTCTTGACCTGTCTTTAATGGTTGCTGGAGCTAGCATGCAAGGCGAATTCGAGGAGCGGCTAAAATCTGTCATAGAAGAAGTTAAAGCAGACCAAAGCATTGTTTTGTTTATTGACGAGATTCATCTGCTTATTGGTGCAGGACGTACTTCTGGTGCTATGGATGCTGCAAATATCATAAAGCCAGAACTTGCTAGAGGTGAAATTAGGGTAATTGGAGCAACAACATTCGATGAATATAAGAAGTATGTGGAATCCGACAAGGCTTTTGCGCGTAGACTTCAGAGAATAGATGTGAACGAGCCGGACGAGGATTCTGCTATAGCAATTATGCGTGGAATAAAATCAAGATATGAAAGTCATCACAGAATCAAGATTCTTGATGAGGCCATCGTATCTTCAGTAAAGCTATCTAGTCGCTACATTACTGATCGTTTCCTTCCAGATAAGGCTATTGATGTAATAGACGAAGCCGCATCAAAAATGCGAATGGAAAGATCTTCTGTCCCCGAGGCTCTTGACAATCTGTCTCGCACTATTCGGTGTAAAGAAATCGAAAAACAATCAATACTTCAAGATGGTAATAACGACATACATCTTATTGAAGAATTAGAAAGAGAAATTGCAGAACTTCGTGAGAAGGAGAATACCCTAAATGCTAAATGGTTGAATGAAAGGCAGCAATTCGAGTTTATCCAAACACTACAGGATGAATTAGAAAAATACCAGATTAATAGAGAGAATGAGGAACAACTGAATCACTATGAGCAGGCCGCTACCCTTCAAAGACGAATAGACCAAATAAATCAGCGCATAGAGGATTGTTTGGATGAGATGGCTGAAAATGACAATCCTTTGTTGAAGCTTTCCCTTAATGATGAAGATGTCAGAAAGGTTATCACAAATTGGACAGGTATACCAATAGAAGCATTAGGTGAAGATGAATCATATCAACTCTCGCATCTAGAAGATAAGCTGAGATTGTCCGTTATTGGACAAGAAGAAGCCTTACACAAAGTCGCTAATATTGTCCGAAGGAGTAGAATGGGGCTTTCTGATGCCAACAAGCCATTAGGCTCATTTATGTTCTTAGGTACAACTGGTGTTGGAAAAACTGAATTAGCAAAAGCTCTCGCTAGGCACATGTTCCATAGCGAGGACCTGATGATTCGGATTGATATGACTGAGTATCAACAAGAATATGCTGTATCCCGTTTGTTTGGTGCTCCTCCAGGATATGTTGGTTATGATCAAGGAGGTCAGTTGACAGAAGCAGTACGACGAAAACCATATAGCGTAATCCTTTTAGATGAGATTGAAAAAGCTCATCCTAAAGTATTTGAGACACTATTACAGGTACTTGATGATGGAAGAATGACAGATGGGCAAGGTCATACTGTAAACTTCAGAAATACAATTATCATTATGACCTCAAATCTTGGTGCTCCGCTTATAGCAGAGCAGGTCGCATCTGGACGTTTTGATGTTGTAAAGGAAACCATAATACATCAGATTACCCAAATGATGAAGCAAAGAATTTCTTCAGAATTTGTCAATCGCATAGATGAGATATTGCTGTTTAATCCTTTATGTAAAGAAGACATAAGCAGGATTTTCTTATTACAATTTGAAAAGCTTAGAAAACGGCTGATAAAGAATGATATAGAGATAGATATTGAAGAACGAGCGTTGAATTATCTTATAGAAAATAGTTATGAGCCAGAAATGGGCGCAAGGCCTGTAAAAAGGGCTGTTGACAAATACATTGTGGACGGTCTGGCTCAAAGTATGCTTGAACAAAGAATTGATGGCCACAAGAGGGTATCGGTGTCTTTAGTTAATAACCAACTAATCTTTATTTGGCAGCAAGTTAGTTAATTTTTATATGTCTGAATAGTAGAATATGCACTTAGTTTACAATGAACATACGGGTGACTTTGAGGAAGTATTATATGTAGAGCCTCCCAAAATCATGTCATTCCATCTTGCAAATGGTGGCGATACTCTGTTCAAGGGTGACATCGCTCATTTGTCATGGAATGTGATAGATGCAGAAAAAGTAACCCTTGACGGAGAAGATATTCCTGATCAGATATTTTCACACGACACAGACTGCGAAAATACAGGTTTAAAAACCTTTGAACTGGTTGCTACTAACTCCTGTGGTGAAACACGAAAGCAGTTTAATATTTCTATTATAGATAAACCGCAATTCGACATACAGTGTTCAAACCCCAAATTAAGAAAAGGAAAGGGAGAAACTTGTGAAATTAAATGGGAGGTACGTTTTGCTCATGAAGTGTATTTGCTACATAAGGATAATAAGGAAAAAGTCGCTTCAGCTGACACTTTGAGGGTTTCACCAGATGAAACTTTAGAATATGTATTTGAGGCTTTAGCTATTGATAATAAGACGACTTTTACTGAGCGTATAACAGTTGGAGTGTTTGAAGAAGCAGTTGTAGAATTTAATGCCAATAAGACCTTTTCTTACCCTCAACTTCCCGTTGTCTTATCATGGGACGTTAAAAATGCCTTAAAGGTAGAACTAGATGACTTAGGCGAAATGCCACTCAATGGAACAAAAATAGTTGAACCTACAAGAAATACTGTATACAGGCTATATGTTACAGATGAGTTTGGAATAACGCCATACAATGTAGATATAAGACTATTCCCGTTACCTCAAATAAAATCGTTGATGTTGCCGACTCCAAATATTGTTAGTAATATAAGCGTTAAAATAAAACAACCGCGTTATAATGTAGAGGTACAGTTTCCTAAGATAAACATAGGATTCATATCAACAGAAACGCCCATAGTTCCGTCCCTGACTGACTTGGGAATTAATGTAGAGTTGTCACCTCCTTTACCGAAATTCAGTTTGAAGAGAGTTGTGAGTAGAATGAATAATTACATAAAAGATAAATTATATGGAAACGAGCAGAGAGTTTAAGTCACTTTATGACAATAAAGAAATAATCAAATGGGGAGGATTGTTAAATGAATTTCTATGGATATGTGCGGGAGCCAATAGAAAGGTGCTTCGTCAGTGTCCTACTGAGTATGCAAAGTTCGCAGGTATTGGAGGCACCATTCTTTTCACAGCCCTTATGGCCATGCTTTCAGGAGGATATGCTTTATTTTTTGTGTTTGGTAGTACTTATAAGGCTATCGCATTTGGAGTTTTTTGGGGATTACTTATATTCAATCTTGACCGTTTCATTGTAAATACGATGTATTCAGATGGGAAGGTCACTATTAGTTGGAAAGAATTTTATTCAGGTCTTCCTAGAATAATTATGGCTATTTTTTTAGGAATCGTAATATCTACACCACTTGAAATGAAAATATTCGAAGACAGAATTAACTCACAACTTGTCAAAGATAATATTGAACGTACAAATCAAACTAGACGAATAGCCCAAGAAGGGAACAAATCTCTTATTGCAAGAAGAGATACGTTAGAAAAGCAACTGACGGCAATCAACGACAGACTTACAAAAGCGGAAAAGGAGTTGAAAGAAGAGGGTGAAGGTTCTGCCCTAAGCCGTAAAGCAGGTCATGGCCCAATTTACGAAGATAAAAAGGTATATAGAGATGCAGTTAAAAAAGAACTTAGTGAATGGAAATCTGCTCATGAAGTAGAATTGAAAGATATAAAAGAACAGATAAAGATAAACACATTGAAAACAGGCAGAGATATTGAAAATGGTAATGAAGAGAATGGTTTCTGTGTTAGATATGAGGCATTTTCGAATCTTAGAGCAAATTCAGACAGCCTGAATCTTGTTTCTATTATAATAATGTTACTTTTTATTATCATTGAAACAGCACCGACTTTTTTTAAAATGATGATAGCTTCTGGACCGTATGATGATTTGCTGAGAGCAGAAATGCATAGTGTCCGTATAATGTCAGACAAGCGGATTTCTGATATTAATGATGAAATCAATACTGAAGTTCAAATTTCGACAGAAAAAAATAAGGAAAGACTTGAATCTGAAGTCCTTGCTAATAAAGAATTGATGGAAAGACTTGCAAAGACTCAGGCAGAACTTCTACAAACTGCTATCGACAAGTGGCGAGAAGAAGAACTTGCAAAGATTAATGAGAATCCATCAGCGTACATTCAAACAACTAACAGGTCATGACAAAGAAATCGACACCAATACCAGGACTGAGTTTTTCTTGGAAGAGAGCTTTAGGCTTGACGCAAGCCAAACAGCAGATTTCGAGGACGACAGGGATTCCTATGTCTAAAGCGGGTTTAGAGCGAAAGATTGGTAATATTATCTTACGCTCATTGTTCAAGAAGCATTGACAATATTATTTCGAAATAATGATAGAAGATATTCTAGCACAGGCTAGCGCAGAGGATAAAAAGGTATTTATTCACTATAGGAAGGGGAATGGGGATCTTTCTGAGCGAGTAATTGGAGCAATTCTCCCATCAGAAGAATTTGGTGAGGGGTATATCGAGGCATTTTGCTATAAACAGAATGACAAGCGTACCTTTAGAATTGATCGTATTTTGGATGCAAGGATAATAGACGATAACGATTTTGTGCCAACAAAGTTGAGCGCCGCACCTCTGATAAGTTTTACACCCCAACCTCATATAGTAAATACTATGCCGACAATTCCCAATAACCAATCAACGATTCCTGATGTGGACTTTGCTGACCCAAAGTTGAAACAACTGTGCAAGTACTACTTGAATTGCTTGGCACTTGAGAACACCAATAGTGTTAGTTTGCCAAAACTTGTTGATGAAAACAATCCACGATATATAGAGATCAACACACCTTATATTAATGGAATAGACAAAGAGGAAATTGTAGGTTTCATCACAAGGAACGCAAGAGAGAGAAAGACTGTGTTTGCTGGCTATCCAGTAATGGTGTCAAACGACAAGGTCGCACCATTGCTGTTATTCCAGGTCAATGCTGATTATGGTGCTGTGGACATGTCAATGTCGCCTTTGGTGAACAAGGCTATAATAGATATGTTCATTGAAGATACAGACGAACAAATGCAAGAATTGCTTTTCTTGGAGGAGCAACTGGGACTGAATGATGATAACGTAGTCGTTGATATAAACTCTGCAGTAAACTCGTTAAAAGCATTGCGTCCTAACTGGGGGTGGATAGAAGAGCCTAATCCTGACGTTATTAATCCTGGTGAATCGGTTTCATACATAGATAATAATGGTATATATAATCGGTGCGTTCTTCTGCAAGCAGATTTAGGCAATTACACGATGGGCCTTGAGATGGAGTTGAATGAATTGTCTAAACTGAGCAAGGACAGTTATAAAAACACTGCATTATATCAGTGGTTGTATGGAGAGGTTGGGCAGGCAGACGTACAGAAAATTCAAAACGAGGACTTGCTCGAAGTACTTAGTCTGAACACAGAACAAGATGAGGCCATTAGACATGCTATTCATGCTCCGTTGACAATAGTAACAGGGCCTCCGGGTACGGGAAAGTCACAGGTTGTAGCAAACCTTGTTGTGAATCTTGCCCACAAAGGTAAGAATGCCATTTTCTCTAGTAAGAACAATAAAGCCGTAGATGTTGTAGAACAGCGTACGAATTCATTGGGAGAAAGACCTATCATGCTCAGGCTGGGAGGCAGACGTGATTTTACTCAGATTGCAGAGTATTTGAGAAGACTACTACATGCTCCACAGCCAACGCCAGCACAGCAACAAGAATTAAATAACGCTAAAAGACAATACGAGACACTTTTAGTAGAAAAATCGCGCATAATTAAACAGCAGCAGGAAGTTATACGATCTAGTAACCAATTGACGAAAATGCAAGGGCAATTATCTGAGGTGAAAAACAGATGGATAGGATGGCGAGGCTTCTGTAGTAAAGAAACTGAAAATAATTTTGCTCGTCAACTAGAAGAACTGAAGCGCAATTGGGACGCATCGCAGAAGTGGAAACAATCTTTCTGGATAAAACTTATATGGGTGTTTGTCAAGAAGAAGAGAATTCAAGTTTTCGAGAACGGTCTAGCCACGTACAACACAATATTAAAGAGTATTAATCGTCAAGAATTGGAAGGATCGTCTATTGATGATAATGCATTGCTGAAACAAGAGGTCTCGTTGATGGAATATCGTCAATTATGCGATTACAAGATCAAGTATGATAAGTCCAATGGAGACCTGTCTTTTGAAGACTTGGATGTTAAGTTGGCAGATGTCAAGAAGAAATTATCTTCTGCAGCTAGGATTCTATGGAATAAATGGATTGTTACTTGTGCCCCACAGATTCCTGATATGTATCGAGCACAAATATCTTCATTTCTTGCTGGTTTAGAGTTAAATAATGGAGATATTGTAGATTCTCAATTGGCTTATGAGTATAAAAAGGTTGAGAGGATATTGTCTCATTTAATGCCTATCTGTGCAGTCACTTCATTGTCTGCACGTGGGCGTCTGCCATTTTCCGCTGGTTGCTACGATTTAGTGATAATAGACGAAGCAAGCCAATGTGATATAGCATCCATTATCCCTTTGCTTTACAGAGCGAAACGTGCCGTTATTATTGGCGACCCCAATCAGTTGAAACATATTACAACGATGTCGCGCCAACAAGATAGAGAACTTGTCGCAAAACATGAGGTTGACGCTCTATGGTCTTACTGTATTCACTCCCTTTTTGATTTGGCAGTTGCAGTCGGACATAGAGACGATTTGGTTCATCTGCGCGACCATCATCGAAGTCATGCCAATATCATCGAGTTCTCAAATAGAGAATTTTATAATGGGTTGTTGAGGGTTGCCACTGATTATTCAAAACTTGCATTCCCATTTGGTCCAAACATGAGTGTTGTTTGGAAGGATGTGGTTGGTAATACTGTAAGGCCGCAAACAGGTAGTGCATATAATCAAGAAGAGATTGATGCTGTGATTGAACAATTAAAAAGACTCATAGAAAACAACTATGTTGGATCGATAGGTGTTGTGACTCCATTCAAGCGGCAGGCAGATAAAATAGCCGATTGTTTAAGAGGGCAACATAGAACAATGTATGATGATTTAATTAGTAATCATGATTTTATTGCTGCGACAGCCCATAAATTCCAAGGAGATGAAAGAGATGTCATCATTTTCTCTCCTGTGGCCTCTAATGGCGCACCTCAAGGAACAGTGAATTTCCTTAGCAGCACACCAAACTTATTCAATGTCGCTATAACTCGTGCCCGTGCATGTCTAATTGTTGTTGGCAATAAGAGTTACTGCCAGAATTCAAACATCCACTATTTGGCTCATTTTGTTACATACACTGATACTCTAGATGATGTTGCTGGTATTATAAACCAAACAACACTACAACTTAATAGATTATATCCAGATGTGGAAACTACGGATGTGGTATCTGAATGGGAGCGGATATTGTACACAGCCTTGTATGACGAAGGCGTCATAACAATTCCGCAGTATGCTGTTGACAAATATCATATAGATCTGGCCCTTATCGAAGATGAAAACAAACTCGCTATCGAAGTTGGGGAAGATGTCGAATACAATAGCGAGCAAAGTTATGCTCTTCACATGAGAAACTCTCGACTAATAGAAATGGGTTGGGATGTGATTCGTTTTATGCCCTATCAGGTGAAAGATGATCTAGAATGGTGTGTCAATATAATACAATCAAAACGAAATTCGTTCAATAGCTAACCCTTGTTTTCTAACAGTTATAATTGTATGTTTTTTAATCGATATACAACAGATACAAGTCAAGTCCGCAAAGCACTTAACAAAAGTGATATGGACTATTGTGATCCTGTCAATTATAATGTATCAGAAGAAGAATGTCTTAGATATTTGGAAGAAGTTAAAAGTGGACAAAAAACTAATAGAATATGGAATGAAGAACGTAAGAAAAGAAAGGGAAAGGTACTTTACTGGTTAATATGTACGTCTTGTTTTATATTATTACTAATAGTTCCTGCTAGCTTGTTTTTGTGGCTTGACAATCAGGATTCACCATGGGGACTCCCAATTGGTATACTTGCTTCATGGGGAGTGATAGGACTATTTGCATGGCTGATAAATGTAACAGATAAATATTTGAATGAGATGAGTGCGATATATAGTACAAGATTCTTTCCTCCTGTTAATGTAAATGTTGAAAAATTGTTTGATGATTTTTTGTGGAAACAATATATGAGAGAGAATAAATCGATAATGGACAAAGAAGGACAATTGTCACAAATATAAATAATCGAAAAAATGACAAAGAATTTATATATTGTTTTATCAGCCATGATGCTGCTCTGTCTGGCACCAATGCCATACGGCTATTTCCAGTTAGTGAGGTTCTTGTCAACAATAGCCTTTGGAGTAATGGCATATCGCTATTATATAGAAAGGAAGGAATGGCTGGCATATACCTGTGGTACGCTTGCATTGCTCTTTCAACCATTCTATAAGATTGCATTGGGCAGAACGGTGTGGAATATCGTGGATGTGGTTGTCGCCATTGGGCTGATAGCACTTTTCATCTATGAATGGAAAAGAGGGGATGGAAAGACGGAAATCAAGAATACAACTCCACCTATTGATATTATAGGGGAGCCTGTGAAATCAAATAGTTTTGAGTTTAAACTCGAGGGGAAACTCGGGCCCCAAGAACTCATATATGTTGCCTCTGAGGAAGACAAGGATTTGGAGGATCTGTTTGAGACTAAGCCAGAGGTGTTTGATGGGTGGGGGCAGATGATGGGGTTCCACATTATCTATCTGCCATTGCTGATGAAGCGGCTGCAGGAGAAACGTGTGTTGCAGTATCGTGCACCTTATCTGAGTGAAACGGAGGTAAAGAGTGCTATTGTTGGCAATGACTTCATACTGCGTTATCTGGAGAATCCTGCAGACAGAGGAAAGATGAAGCATGGCTTTATCCGAACGGAAAATATCCTTCGTGGTGATGATGGAAGGGATAAGGCCATAAATCGCTTCTATCCACTATCATCGAAGAGTGGAGAACCTATAGCAGATCAGTTGCATAGAATAAGCAAGCAGATTGCAACGGAGGATAGCCAGAAGAGATTGCCTGGTAGATATTGTGATGATTGGGGTGAGGGCGATTCTTCGGATAGTCCTGCTGATTCTCAATTTAATTCGCAAAGGGGCGGTGAGAACATTGAGGATTTGATGGAGGAAGTCAGAGAGCGGATCGTCAAGTTGCGTCAACGTGGTATCGCGGAGTATTTGCTTGAACAGTTGATTCATCCTGACAATAGGCTGAGCCGAATGATCATCACTAAGGATTATCGCATCGTATTGCCTGACTATAATGATATGGAAATCAAGATGGAGCCATTGGTAAAGGCTGTTTATCTATTGTTCCTAAAGCATCCGGAAGGTATCATGTTTAAATGCTTGCCTGATTATAGAGAGGAATTGGCTCGAATTTATGCAGAGTTGAGAGCCATGGGCTTGACGGATAAGGCATTACAGAGCATCGAGGATGTAACAAATCCTTTGCTCAACTCTATTAATGAGAAGTGCGCAAGAATCAGAGGAGCATTCGTGGGTCAGTTTGATGACTATATGGCCAGACATTATTATATTGATGGCATGCGTGGTGAGGCTAAGAAGATTTCGCTGCCTCGTAATCTGGTGGCTTGGGAATAAGGGCGCTTTTAGCATGACTTGACGTAAAATGAATAAGATTTTGCAAGAAATTCTGTTTTTTTTCTTGCTATTTTGTATTTTTGCAACCGAATTAAAGGATGGAATGATGTTAGAACTTCAAGACTGCGTTAGTAAGTTGGCTGATTTCAAACGTACATTTGCACGGAAATTCGGCATAACGAAACTTGGTTTTTTCGGTTCTGTGGCCAGAAATGAGAATACTGAGAATAGTGATATTGACATTGTCGTTGAGGTGAAAAATCCATCTTTGAAACTGATGTACGAACTTCATGAAGCCCTGAAACAATTATTTAAGTGTGAGGTAAACCTGGTGAGATTCCGTGATTCGCTACGCTCGCTTCTTAAGTCAAATATTGAAAGGGATGCCATTTATGTATGAAAATCAATGATGATCTCCTGCCATTGAAGAAAGCAATAGAGGAATTACTGAAAAAGTACTAAATCATTTTTTCACAAGCCTTGTGGGCTGAAATTGTTTGGTGGCAAAGATGCAAATTCGTATCTTTGCCACTGAATTATAATATGAGGGTTATGACAGATTACGAGTACATTATTAATCAGGTAAAACTATTCCATTTCAAAGGATGGGAAGTCGGAGAGTTAAGGAAGTGCGTTGATATGTTATCTGGGCTATCAAGGCAAGAGTTGGCATCACTTTATTTCAATAGATGGTTGAAAGAGGATAAAAAATTCAGGGAAGCCGTCTTTAACACGTTGTTTGCAGACAAAGTGGGCAAGCGTGAGGAGCGTATCAAGAATCTAGATACGGATGCACTGATTGAGGAGTTTAAGGATAAGAAGAGTGGCAATGTGGCCCTTATTCGTAAGGAAATGCACGAACGCTACAAAGCAAACAAAGGCAATGATAGGACTAAAATCTCTGCCGCCTTGAATGCCTCTATTAAAGCGGATCAACAATGGGTGAAGTCGCAGATCCGTAAAGAACAATATGGAGATTCAAATAGTGGCTGGAAGCCTTGGAAAAAGTCATGAGGAATTTTTTGTTTGGCATCATATTGGTGATAGTGGGCGTTAGTGCATATTTTGCCAGGAGTGGGGAGAGTATAGTGAAGAAGGTGATTGTGCATGACACAATCTGTAAAGATACACAATATATCACGGAATGTGACACTGTGTTCTATAATGAGCAATGGTTGCGGAGGCAGTTTGAGATTTCTCCCAAGGCGTATTGGAAAAACTATGGAGATGGGTATGAGGTTGAATATCCTGAGTTTATGAATAAGGTGTTGTTGAATAAAGGGGAACGGAATCTGAAGGTGGAGTATCATGGTGTCAGTATGGTCGTTACTGCCTATGATGATGAGTTTGAGATGTCCGTATTGGAGAAATATGAGGCTTTGAATATGTCTGCTGTGACGAAGTCTGTTGCTGATAGTTCGTTTCTGTTGGCTGGGAAGAGTGGTAAAAACAAGTTCTACTTTGAAAAGGACATCAAACTGAAGGATCGTACCTGGATGTATATTCGTGTGGAGTTCCCGCAAGAATTGACTTGGGCCGTAGACCCTCTGCTGCATTATGTGAAGGATTATGAACCAAAGAATATAGAAGGAGAATGATATGAAAAAAGTGATTCGGGAAGTTATTACTTGGGTGCTGATGATATTGGCTGGGTTTATGTCTCTGGCTGTCATCTTGATGTGCAGTTTTTCGATTGGTTCTATGCTCAATCTTGGTTATGTAGCGATTATCCTTTATTGCCTTATTCCCAAGTCGTGGAGTTATGTGGGCATATCGTTGTCGATTATTGCTGCCTGTCTATATCTTTATGCCTTGTTTCTCAGTATTTTCTATCAACCTGGCAGTGTATTGCTGTCAGCATTGTTGCCAATTATGGCGGTATTGGCGATGTTGAAAGGCAGGCCGCTATGGATGTGGGGCCTTGTTGGATTGATATTTATGACAATAGGTGTGTTCAGTTTGTTTTATAACGATATCATTGGGCCTATGGCATTTATGATACGTGATCGACCATTTGATGTGCCTGCGCAATGGGGCCACTGCTATCGTCTATTCTGGAGTGCTGCGTTGTTTAAAATGGTGGCTTATCGGGCTGGCATCCTGTCGATTCTTGTCATGGGCGGATATTTGTTAAATAAAAGATATCGCAAGCCTTGCGAGCGTTTGGAAGTATAGAAAATCTTTCGTAACTTTGTGGCGTGATTGAACGAGAAGGACAAATGACCCCTGAGGAGGCGGCTGCAGAAGTAAGAAGACTGGCGGAGCAACTGATGGCAGCAGACAGGAAAGACCTGTTGCTGAAGGCTATTGGCGTGCCGATGCTGGAGGCGCTACGCATCGAGGCGGCCAAGGGGAAATTGTCGATGCTGGTAATCACAAAGGACTATCGGTTTGTGTTGGCCGACTATCAGGTGGAGGTGGAGTTGCAGCCCGTGCATAAGGCTGTGTATCTGTTGTTCCTGGCACATCCGGAGGGTATAGAGTTCAAACGGCTGGCTGACTATCGCGAGGAACTGAAGGGCTACTATATGCAGACAGCCAAGATGCTGGACAAGGAGAAGATTGAGGAGGGCGTGAACCACTTGGTGGATCCGCTCGACAATGCCATCAACGAGAAATGTTCGCGTATCAAGAAGGTGTTTCTCGAACTGATGGATGAATATCGCGCGAGTTATTACATCATCAGTAGTCATACGCAGAAACACATTGCAGGGCGAATCTGGTATGAGCGGCTGAAGGTGATAACGCTGCCGAGAGAACTGGTGAGAGTGGAGGGTTTATAGTTTACAGTTTATAGTTGACGGTTTACAGTTTACAGAGATATGGGTGAGGAGATTATACCGTTTTTCGGAGAGGTGAAGGACCAGATGCAGGGCATCATCAAGGTCGTGGGCGTTGGAGGCGGAGGCTGCAACGCCGTGAGGAATATGTA